>Ga0272443_10000447_pt1 | contig 76604 bp, 59 predicted proteins | sample SSMAcet12_FD_193581 | JGI IMG/M metagenome (GOLD analysis project Ga0272443, IMG submission 193581) | Marine sediment archaeal communities from Little Sippewissett salt marsh, Falmouth, MA, United States - SSM-Acet-12 | ecosystem: Environmental > Aquatic > Marine > Wetlands > Sediment ...
TCACCGAGACATTGACGTCCCCCGGAGGTCCTTCCTTCACGGTGAATCCGGTCAGGATATCGTCCCAATTCTCCGGCTGCTCGCCGCCCGAACCCTCTGTCCAAACCTCCGACGCCGGCACGAAGCCAAGAAGCCGCAAATTCGAATCGTCCTTACCCCATGTCATACGCGCAAGATGATAGACAAGACGCAAATCATCCGTATCGATCGAAAATGCGGTTTGCTTGGCTGTAAATGCATCCGATTTCTCGTCCTTTTCGGTGATAGCCGTCTGCATAAGGTCATACATCTCGCCCGCAAGCGTAACCATATTGGTAACGATCGTGTCCGAAACGACACGCTCGTCGAGCGCCGCCACAAGAACATCGTGGGTCTTTTTCCATTGGCCGATAGCCTCATGCAAATCGCCAAATGTGCGCGGTGCCTCGCCCTCGACACCGTAGCGATTACGAATATCGTCGTTTTTTTGGACTCGATCGATGATTGCGAGCAAAAGCCCTTTGGCCTCCGCGTAAAGATCTGCGGCCTCGGCATATTTTTCCTGAACATGCTGATATGCCTCGTCCATCTCGCCGTCCTGAACGAGCGCGTTTTCGCGAAGATCCTCCCAGTTGTCCGACGCGCCCTGCGCCCATGTCAGAAGCGAACCGCTAACCCCGATTTCGACAGCGTGCGTGTCGATGTTCGCCGAAAGAAGCACGAGACGTTCGCTCCGTTCGTTGTCGTCATCGTGAAGAAAATTATTTCCCTTTAACATTTTCGTCTCCTTTTTTAAATTTTTTGAGGGAAAAACAGCTCGCATGCGTCGAAAACTTGCTCTCATGCGTCGTTCACTTTAGGTGAATGGCACCTGCGGCGAAGTTTACGAGACATGAGCCGAAGTTCTTCTTTACAGAGTCAAAGTTTTCTATACACGGGAGCAAGTTATTCTTGACTGGGTCGAAGTTTTCTATACACGGGAGCAAGTTCACGCCACATGTAACGAAGTTTTTAACACCTGCGTCGAAGTTTACGGCACCTGCGCCGAAGTTTTCCCTTTATTTTCAAAGACTTACGGCCATTCGCCGTTTTTTTGATGTTAAAAGAACACTCGCCCCACCCAATTTGTCATTCCCGACCCCGATCGGGAATCCATATTCTCAATTCTCAATTCCCAACTCGATAACCCTCCTTATCTAAACACGCCGCGAAACCAACCACCCCCCGCCGCGGCACCGGGGGGATATTCCAAACCCGACAACGGGATTAAAAAATTAAAATCTATGTAAAAGAACGAGCGACGCCGGTGCGCCGGCTAACGCGCCCACGAAAAGCGCGGGAACGTGAGTTAATGATAATCCAGCCCCCTTCTTAGGATAAGAAGGGGGCTGGAACGAATACTCAGTCGCAGCAATCGAATCGATATAAACACATGATTTCAGGTTCTGATAAAGCGCGATTATAGATTCTTACTTCATCTATAGCTCCATTGAACGTACAAATATGATCTGGGTCACCGAGAGGAGGAGTGTAATTTGCTCCTAATGTATTGCCTTCATCATTGGTACTTAATGGCCCGGAGAAAGGAATTTCACTAACTAAATCTCCATCGATATACATTTCCATTACCGAACCATCCCAAAGACATACTATATGGTACCAAATATCATTATCGATTGGATATGAGATAACTCCATGGGAGGATGAAGATTCCCTAAGTTTAAAGTAGACGCTATCTTCATCAACATGGATATGCCCGCGTCCATCTTGGCTAGCCAAACGATAAATATAGGAACTGGTATCATTTGTCGATGCTTCAAACCATAATGAAATCGTGAGCGCATCGAAAGCGGTTCCGCCATTGTGTCCGTTAGCATCAGCAAGCCTTATTCTCAAAGTATCTGTATAATCATCGTTATCGAAGTAGAACGCATCCATGGAATGGCAACGCGAGTAACAGGTTGCCCCTAAGTTTACTCCATCATACGAGCCAACGATATCTTCCGTGCTGCAATCATTAAAGGGATAATAAGCAAGGAGACCGTCAGTTGTCGGAACTGTGCATTCACCAACTTCAATCGTAACATGGCCTGTTGATTGATATTCCCCGTCACTAACTATGACATCGACTATATACCAGTCCGGCATCGCAGGAGCCACCCAATAAATAACCTCGGGTTCGGTCGTTTCGATAATTTCACCAAAATCCGATTCCCATGTTATATCTACAGTTGCATCGCCTTCATAACTGTATGCGAGCGTTACCTCTACGGTATCACCAGGTTCACACGTGAAGGGATCTGCGTTTACCGTGTTGATGCAAAGGAACTCCGGTTCAACTGGATCTTTGCATCCAGCTATAAATACAAGTGCGATGCATACGATAGCGATTGACATTAGCGTTTTCTTCATGTTCTCTCTCCTTGTCTTTGACGCACTGCGTCGGGTTAATATTTCTTTTAAAAGCGTTCATTTCTTGCCCTTCCTCCTATTGCATTCTTTGCAGAGGAGTTGGCAGTTGGTTTCGTCGGTTTTGCCGCCTTCGCACCACGGCGTTATGTGGTCGGCTTCCATTTCCTTCAGCTCGAAATGTTTGCCGCAAATCGGGCAGATGCCCTCCTGTTTCTCGTAAACCTTTATTTTCATGGCCTGCGTGAAGGCGCGGATGTTCAGGTGTTTCTCGTCGCGCGTGAGGATGTAGGGATATATGCCCTTCTTGTTCGACACGTCGTCGTCGAGGACAAGCCGCGCGGTTTCTTTCTCTATCGCCTTCGCGTCGAAGACCTCGTCCTTGTATTTGTTATATAGCGCGCCCCAATCGACGCCCTTCATGTTTGTCATTTTTCCCTTTGTTGCCCTTATTTAGTTCCGTTATTCTGTTTCTGCTTTTTTCGTTTTATCAAAAGCAATATTATGAATACAATAAGAAGGAGTAATCCCGTGCCGATTGCCAAATTTCGGATTAGCAATTTTCTCTTGAAATTTTCAAAGGCTTCTTTATCAATATTCAGAACATAAGAACGGACGAGTTTGCTGTCGCTGAAGTGACCGGAGCCTATTCCTAAAGAAATATTCCCCTTTCGTTCTAATATATCGGAGTAATCCTTAGTCCTATAACGTAATCTATAGACGCTACTTATGCGAGCATATATATCTTTATAAATTCCCGGCAAATCATCCGAACTTGGTGAATAATAATAAATACCGCCGCTAGTATCAGCAATTCGGGCCAGCATCTCTCTATCCATGAATAAGTCGATCAATGTTTGTTTTGTTTCCCAGTCCAATTCCGACCAGAGGTCGTATTCATCGCGTCCGTAAAGGGCATTTAAATAGAGCGACCACCTAAATTCTTCGCTAAAGTCGGCTAAGGAATTGACAATGTAATATGGGGATGGAACTTCCCCAATTGTATAAACCGGCACTTTAATATCACGCAGGGTATCGATTATTCCGGTGGAATCGATTTTACTCGAATTATCGTCGCCATCTGTCAGAGCTATAATTGACAGAGCACCAGAGTGGTTCTCGATTTCCTTAAATCCCAAATAAATCCCGTCGAAAAACGCGGTTGTACCCCATGTCTTCAACGAATCTAAATAGAAGAGAAGGCTATCCTTATTATCTGTAAGGTGGAATTCAATCCATGCCGAATCCGAAAAAGCGATAATAGCCATACTGTCTTTTTCTGGCGCACGATTGATGAATTCGCGGACTGCTTTCTTTATTTGCTTTAGAGGACGTCCTTGGGCTGAAATCGATACATCGATTACAAGCGCGATAGTGTTGTGCGTAATTTCCGAAAGCAGTTGGACCTCTTGTGATTTATAACTTCTTTGTCCTTCATTTATTTCGAACACCATCGAGTCGAGCCCGAATACAGGATTTGACAAGGAATCGCAAACTGCGACGTCAAGTGATATGTTCGGGAAATCGCTCGTATTAACTCCTATTACTCTAATGCTCTCGCCTTTAAGGTCAATAGAAACGCTGTCTTTACTTGTTTGTGCGAAAGAAAGAGAAGCAAGGGATAAGATTAATAGTAGTTTTTTCAAAATGTCTCCTTTAGTACACCTTTTCCCCGCGCCCACGCTATCGCGTGTCTGCGTCTTTTCCGACACACTGCGTTGGTTTGGTTTCGTATGTCAAAAAAACTCTTTTTCGTCTCGTCGGGGAAGAGGGAGAATGGCGGGTTGGTAACGACAATATCGGCCTGTTTGAGTAGCTCGATACATTCGGGGCTTCGGAAATCGCCGTCGCCTTCGAGGTGCTTTATGCCAATTTCTTCCGCGCTGGGGGTTTTGTCGCCGTCTTTGTCGCCCGTGTATTCGAGGTATATCGCCTTTTCCTTGTCGTGCTTGCTGAAGAGGTCGGGGGTGTCGTTCTTGTAGCAGGTGGTTATGAGCTTCTTCAGGCCGAGGTGCTCGAAGTTGTAGGCGAAGTAATAGAAGAAGTTGCTTATGCGCGGGTCGTCGCAGTTGCAGAGAACCGTTTTGCCCTTGAAATGCTCGGTGTAGTGCCGGAGTTCGTTTTCGATATCCGGCAGTTGCGTGTAGAACTCGTCCTTCTTCGCGTTCTTTGCTTTGATGAGGTCTTCGTTTGACATCGGGCTAAGTTCCTTTTTTTTCGATGCGATTGGTATTTACCAATATAATATGGCGTTCGTTTTCGGTCAACAATTTTCTTTCCCTTCTCTCATTTCCCTTCCACTATCTTAATCTCCTCGTCGGTCAGGCCGTAGAGGTCGAACACCATGCGGTCGATCTCCGCGTCCGTCGCCCTCGTCGGTTGCCCCAAAAAGGGCGAATGCGAGATTCGGCCCTACGGAGAATGGCGTCGAGGCATCCGAAGACGGGCGACCACATGGGGTCGCCCCTACGGAAAAATCGGGTTTGTCAGGGTAAAAATTAGGGTGTATATCGTTTGTCCGTATATCTTGCGCGGATTTTGGTTTGGTTTTATTTGCAATGGTATTTTCCATCGTATTTCAATATCGCTCGCTATCAAAAAAATGTCAAGGGAAAAATAAGTTTTTTGGGAATAATTTTCTAACCCAAACAGATAAAGGGTTCGCGGGTATCGTCTATGCCAACGATATGTCCCTTTTTCAATTGTTCTATTTCAAATAAACGATTCGTTTCGATATCGATTCGTCGCCGATTTTCGCCCGGACGAGATACACGCTGGAGGCGAGGGAGGGGGCGGGTTGACAGATTGCCTTCGTAGGATAAACGCCTGCGTAGAGCGTCGCAATATCATCGCCGGTCGTATTTTGACGAGCGGTCGAGGCAGGCCTCGCCCCGAGGGTTCATAAATTCTAATTTGCAATTGTAGGGCAATGCGTGCTGTGCCCTCGTCGATTACCCACAAACGGGCGAATACAAGATTCGCCCCCTACGGAAAATACGGGTTTATCAGGGTAAAATGAGAGTGAATAGCGTTTGTCCATAATTCCGCTAATTATACTTACCCGATATTATGTCCGCGGTGATTCTTCCCGATTCGTAGATAGTTGGCAGACCGCTACCGGGATGAGTCCCGCCGCCGACGAGATATGTACTCTCGATATCCTCGAATTTATTATGTGGACGTAAAACCAGCATCTGGCCGACATTATGAGCCAGATTAAAGGTAGCTCCATTGAAAACGTTGTGTTCATTGGCCCAGTCGTCGGGAGTGATGATATTTTCTTCGACAATATGTTTGCGGATATCAGTCAAACCACCACGACTTTCAACTCTATCCAGGACGACCTCGCGGAAACGATCCTTTTCAACCTTCCAATCGACATTACCGGTTGTATTTGGCACGGGAACGAGAATGTAAATCGTGGATTGGCCCTCCGGGGCGAGTGTTTTATCTGTGACCGAAGCATTATGAATGTAAACCGAAGGATCTTCCGAAAGCACCATGGAATCAGCCATTTCGTCCACATTCTTTTTGTAGTCCTCAGCGAAACATATATTATGATGTGGAATATCGTATAATTTATCCACACCGAGATACATCATATATGTCGAACAGGAAAACCGTTTAGTTTTGATCTTTTCAGGAGTCCATCGATGGAGATCATCCTTTTTTACAATATTATTCATCGCATGGGCAAAGTCGGCGTTGATGATTGTATATTTGGAATTGACGATATCACCGGATTTTAAAATAACTCCATATGCTTTACGATTGTCTGTTAAAAGCTCTTTTACCGGAGTCGAAAGGTGGATTTTGCCGCCTTCTTCTTCGATAATTTTCGCCATGACACTGGATATTTGATTCAATCCTCCAATTGGATGCCAGATGCCACCGGAATTCTCGATAAAAGATATTATTGAAAATGTAGCCGGGCATTCCCACGGGGACATACCAAGGTATTTCGCCTGAAAGGTAAAAGCGATCTTAAGGTCGTCATCGTCGAAATAGCGGCCCAGATTTCGATATAGGCTTATATGCGCGTCGAGATAGGGGATAGCATGACGAAGGTTACGCGAGAACATCTTTTTCCAGCTGCCATAAGGAACTTGCAAACATGGAATGAGTCGGTCGTATTTCTCTTTTTCACGTCTTAAAAATTTTAGATAACCAACGCCATTGCCCGGAAACATCTCCTCGATCTGATCGATCATCCAGTCGCGGTTTTTATGCGAAGGAAAGAACTCACGTCCATCGGCATAAACAAGACGATACATAGGATCGACTTCGCGAATATCCAGATAATCCTCGATTTTTCGTCCCGATAGCTCGAACATCTCTTCAAGGATATTTTTCATCATCAAAAACGTAGGTCCGGTATCGAATTTAAAATCGCCTAATTGAATAGGTGCATTGCGTCCGCCTACCGTGTCCCTGGATTCGAATATCTCGACATCGTAACCGCGATGGCTGAGGATCATCCCCGCAGTCAATCCACCGGGACCGGCACCGACAATTATTACTTTTTCCTTGTTCATTATTAATTTCCTCCCTGATAACTGTAATCTTCTAAGATTTTATCGCGAACCATTTGGCCGGAGTAGCTTACCATGGGCATTCCAGCGCCCGGGTTGACACTTCCTCCCACGAAATACAATCCTTTATATAATTCGCTCCTTTTTGGTGCGCGGAATCCCTTGTTCTTGCGTTTGTCGGAAACAACGCCGTAAATCGAGCCGCGGTTAGAGAAATACATTCGTTGGATGTCTTCCGGGTAAAGCACGTCCTCAACCACAATATGATCACGAAGGTTTTCCACACCCAGGCGTTCCATTTTGACGTATAAGTTTTCCTTGAGTTCGTCGTACTGCTCACGAGTAAAGGGTTTATCCTGTAGATGGGGGATATGTGGCAGAAGCTTGATAACCTCGTGTCCCTCCGGTGCAAGTGTTTTGTCCGTGCGAGTGGGGCAAACAACGTAGATAGTTGGATCGCCTGGAAGTTCGTATTTATCGTAAACCTTGGCCATGTGTTCACGAAGATTTTCCGCGAAGAAGAAATTGTGATGGGCCAACACCGGGTATTCCCTGTCCACGCCGAGATGAATCACCAGGCCGGAGCAGGAAGGTTCGAATTTTTTCTCGTATTTATCGATAAACTTTTTCGGGGCATCCAGAAGCTCTTTATACGCAGGTATTACTTCCATATTAGAGACCACGATGTCCGCGTTCACCGATTCGCCGTTTTCCAGCACTATTCCCGTCGCACGGTTGCCATCGACCTGAATTTCCGTTACTTCCGTATTAAGATGAAGCTCGACACCGGATTCTTCCAGTAGCTTGCCCAGACCGCGGGCGATGTTATACATCCCACCCTTCACATACCATTCGCCATAGCCCAGTTGCGAATAGGGGATAAGGTTCAATATCGCCGGTGCATTGAAAGGCGACGAGCCGACATATTTCACGAAAAAGGCCATAATGTCCCTCAGATGCTGGTTCTCGAGGCGTTTCTCCACACCTTCGGCCAGAGTCTTGAAATAGTCTGTTATGCGTAGCAGTTCGATTTTGCCAAAACCGCGTTTTATATCCTCCATCGTGTCTGCACCGCGTCCGAAATAGGCCTCCTGAGCGAAATTCCAAAGATTGCGCGAATAATCGATGTATTTATAAAAGCCGCGCGTTTCCGGTTCGGGGAGCTTTGCCAGCTCGGCCTCCATTTCCGCCATATCGCCGTATAGATCGATTACAACTCCATCCTCGAAGAAATTTCGCCATTGTGGTTCTAGCTTAACGATGTCGAAATAATCCTCACGCTTCTTGCCCAGCTTCTCGAAAAGCCAACCGAAGATATGCGGCAGTATTAGTATAGATGGCCCCAGGTCGAACTTGTAACCATCGATTTCGCGAATATTCAGTTTCCCGCCGATTCGCTCGCGCTTTTCGTAAATCGAGACATTGAAACCCTCCGTAGCGAGAGCTATCGCCGCAGAAAGGCCGCCAAGCCCCGCGCCGATTACGGTTACTTTTTCCTTTCTATTATCGCTCATAAAATCCTCCTAAAAAGCATATCATTTATAGGAAAATAGTTTGATAAATCTTTTAGTCAACAAAAAAAGGATTTTCAGGATCAGGATACAGAAGAGAAATCAAGATTATATTGGCATTAAGCTTCATTAATGCTATAGATAGCTTTTCTATTGAAAGTTTAAGGATATATTTTATATTCAATTTGATGAGATTATCGAAGTTTACATATGCATTTATCGCTGGAGCTTTGTGTCTTGGGATATATATCATTACTCTAGCGCCCACAGTCGGATTAATTGATTCGGGTGAACTTGCTATGGCTTGCGCAGAACCTGGAATAGCCCATCCGACCGGATATCCTCTATATACAATTATGGGACGATTAATGGTTATTATAACCGGATTGGAGCCGGTTCTTGCTACAAATCTCTTTTCTGCGATTTGCGGAGCCGTGGCAGTTGGATTTTTCTATTTGATCGTTCTACTTCTGGCCGATGGATTTATAAGTAATTCAGATAATGCTAAGTATAAATTATTGGCGATTATTCCGGCAGTACTATTTGGATTGAGCAGAACCTTTTGGTCTCACTGTACTGTTACTGAAGTCTATACACTGGAAATAGCATTCGATATGATAGGTTTATATCTTATTATGCTATGGTATTATGAGAGCGATAATAGGTTTCTTTTAGGGGCGGCATATATTTTCGGATTATCTTTCGGTGTCCATATGATCACTATATTGTTTGCACCGGCCATTTTATATTTCATGATTGTTAAACATAATAAGCTTAATTTAAAAACGCTTTTTGTAGCTTTAGTTATTTACAATATAGGATTGACTATATACCGATATCTACCCATCCGAGCTATACAGGCACCATTTGCTAATTTTGGAGATCCATCTAACTGGGAGAGATATATCAGGCATATTTCTGGTTGGCAATATCGGGTTTGGATGTTTAGTCGAACCTGGGCAGATATTTCATCTTCATTGGGAGATTTTGGGCATCAATTGATTCAGGAGTTAAGTCCGGTTTCTATTGTTTTTGCCCTTTCAGGAGTATATTTTCTGTTTAGAATTGATAAGAGAATACTCACTTTTTTCCTCCTGATATTCTTAGCCGATCTTATATATTCACTTAATTATTCCATTCCTGATATCCAGGCCTATTTTTTGCCCGCTATTGTCGTATATTTATTATTTATCGCGATAGCTATTTTAAAGATTTGCGATATGATCAAGATGAAATGGGTTGCAATAATAGCAATAAGTTTGATTCCTGCAACGCTAATTTACAATTATAAAAATTGTGATAGTTCTAATGATCGAGTAGCTGAAGAGGTTGCATTAAATATTATGACTTATGCGCCATATAATGCCGTCGTATATCTCGATGCGTGGGATTGGTATGCGCCATCTGTATATATTCAGCAAGTTCGAGATTACCGCAAAGATCTGATATTATTAGACTTCGAATTGATGCGAAGATCTTGGTATTTAAAGCAGATGATGATAAATAGGCCATTGGTTTTTGAAAAATCCAAACCTGAGATTGAGGAATTTATAAATGAAGTGCAAAAATTCGAAAGAGATGATAAATTCGATGCACAGGAATTGGAGTTTAAATGGCGAAAAATGCACAGAAGTATAACCCGAGAAAACTATCAGGAAGGGCGAATTGTTTGTGGTACGTTTTATTCTGGTAATGCAAAGGAAATCTGGAAAACAATACCCAAACGTACTAGAGGTTTACTTCAGTGGGTTATACCAAAGGATTATCCAGAGAAATTGTTCCCAATCAAAGCACTAAAATTAGATGAATTTGAAGGGAGAATGGAGTATTTATCAAGAAGAGAGATGGGAACAACATCGATTTACAGATTTGCTTTCACAGACAGGGCAGCATTTCTCTATGAAAAGGGAAAACTTGAACGAGCTGCAAGATATCTGGAGCAAGTAGTAGAATACTACCCAGAATATTATATGGCTTTTCATCGCTTAGCTGTAATTAGGATTGAACAAGAACGGTATGAAGAAGCAATTATATTATTCAAAAGAGCAGAGCATATTATGCCATCGGGAACAAAAAAAGAGATGATATATAATGACCTGCGAAATAGGATTAGAATAAGAGATTCTTTAAGTGCAATAGGAGAAGTTGAAAATGAAAATTGATTTCGTAAAGATGAGTGGAAGTGGAAATGATTTTATAATAATCGATAATAGAAATGAAAAGTACTTAAGTAAGAAAGAAAAAGAAGAATTCATACGAAAATATTGTAAAAGAAGATCTGGAATTGGTGCAGACGGACTTCTATTTTTAGAGAATTCAAATAAATTGGATTTCAAAATGAGATATTATAACTCTGATGGGGGTGAAGTTGAGTTTTGCGGTAACGGAGCCAGGTGTATTTCTCTATTTGCAAATAAATTGCTCGGTTATCCCAATAAGATGGATTTCGAATCTATTGCAGGGGATATACATGCGGAAGTTTCAGGCAGAAATGTGAAGATTGAAATGCCTTTAGTTAATGATGTAAAAGGGCCACAGGAAATAGATATCGATGGAGAGATATACGTTTATTATTATGCAATTGTTGGTGTTCCTCATGTTGTAATTTTCGTAGATAATATAAAGAATGTCGATGTACACAATATTGGAAAGGCGATAAGAGACGATGAAAGATTCAAACCGGTTGGGACAAATGTAAATTTCGCTTCAATATACAAGAATATTGATGAGTATGATATTGTAAATCGTACTTATGAAAAAGGTGTAGAAGAAGAGACCCTGGCATGCGGTACAGGAGTAACAGCAGTCGCGGTAATAGCAAACAATATATATAATATTAAATCACCGGTAAAAGTTAAAGTAGCTTTGCCAGATATTCTTACAATTCATATCGAAAATGATAAGAGGCCATTCCTTGAAGGAGAAGTCGAATTAATCTATAGGGGATATGTCGAAACTGAGTCGAAGTCATGAAGAGTATTATTGCAGGGCAATATATCGATTCCGATTCGCCTATTCATTCAATTGATCCAAGGTCGAAAATTATATTTCTCTTTTGTTATCTATTCATACTAATATTGTGGCCAAATCTTACAATTCATGTATTATCGATAATATTGTTGTCATTAATAACAAAGTATTCTGAACTCCCCTGTGATAGAGTAGTAAAATTTATATGGGGAATAAGATATTTCGTAATTATAACATTATTGATTCACTTATTATTTTCTCCGGAAAAAACCGGATTAAATTTCTGGATATTCAATATCTCAAAGCAAGGAGCATTAAAGGGATTGGTTTTCAGTACAAGATTGCTGATATTAGTATGGATGGCGGCGATTCTCAATTGGACAACCGCACCTGTATCATTGGCAGATGCTTTCGAAAAAACTGCTGATCCACTTAAGAAAATTGGTATTCCCGTGCGTGATTTTGCTACAATGCTACTTCTGGCTATGCGATTTCTCCCCACATTACTTTCGGACACAAAAGAACTAATTCTTGCCCAACGTGCAAGAGGTTTAGAAATAGGACAAGGTAAGCTTATAAATAAAATTAAATCGATTATTCCATTACTGGTTCCCATGATCATCGGAGCTTTTAGAAGAGCGGATTCTACTGCAATAGCCTTGACAGTACGGGGGTACAATCGTCATACATCGAGAACAAACCTATATCCATTATCAATGAATGCTAAGGATTATTTTGTGATATCGTTGGCGATGATATTTTTGATTTGCTCGATAATAATTAAAATAGTTACTTAAATGGATATTCCAGCTTATTCCATGGAATAAAATAAATAACGAGACCACCAGAATAAGCCATATCAAATCTGTGAGATAAATCTTGATCATTAATAAAAGTGTTAATTGGTTGAGTACCGTTTTCAATTGAAAAAGATAGTCCATCGATATTCAATTTGGTGGGAATATCGAAATAGATATTATTATTATCAACAGAATATTTAATGTTTCTATGTAAAATATGGTATTCTAGTAAGCGTGAAGTCGTACAAACGAGAAGTAATTCATCAATAAACTTATAAGAAATATATTTGAATATATTCAATACTTTGGGATTGGAATTCGTGTTTTCATTGAAGTGAGTATATAGAATCATCGAACCTTGTCGTTTAATCAAAATATCGATAACACTGATTGGTATTTGGCGTGATAATTCATTGAAATCAACAATACCAGCACCACCAAGGCGATTTATAAATCGAGAGAAAGAATAAAAGCCAAGAGAGCTATCGAAAAAAACTAAATCGTTTTTGTTAAAAGTAAATTCAGGATTCTTAAGTAATTCGATTTTTTTCTTAAGATTCAATAAGTGATTTAATCTGAATCCCTGGCCAATAATATGGGTAAGGTAACCGGTCCAGAGAAAATTCACTCCTATTTTTTTCAGAATATCCAAATGGTAATTTGTCTTATCATTTTCGCATGAACCCTTATGCCAATCGGCATGACCGACATTCTGAAAATTTGGGGCTATTCCGTGGTTTGTCCAGACAGGAACACGCAGATTATATTTGTCGAATTCCTCGAAAACTAATTCCGCCTTTTTTCGATTGAAACCTCCATTGTCGAAATTGCCATAAGAATGAAGACAATCCCAATAACCTGAGCCAATCAATTCCCTAATAATCGGTGTGTTTTCCGATATTTTTCCGTTAAGATCCTTAAAATAGCGATTACCAATTTTACCTTTGGAATCGAACATCCAAAAGCTATTGCCAATCTCGAGATTAAGACCTTTTCCGAATTTTGTATTCTTTGAAGTACAAAGAAATTCCTGAAAATCCAGTACGGATTGAAAATCTCCAGAATTGTCGATATCGCTACAGAAAGCCATAGCAGCTTTATAAGGATATGGTAAATGTCGCAGTTTAATCTCCATTTTTCCTCATAGAAACTATATAATACAGTTCTTTTCTTCCAACTTTTTCAGGAAAAAAAGGATACATTCGCTCAGGAAGAATATTATCTACTATAAAACCATTTTTTTGGAGTATTCTTTGCAGTTTTGAAGAATCCCACATGAGATGTTTGGGTTGTAATGGGAGGATTTTCGAAAGCAAATGCTGAAAATAGATATTTGCCCCAAAATAAAACCAATAAGGATTGAGACATTTCAAACCAATTTTCATGCGAAATGATGCATAAGCAGGTCCTTGAACTGCAAGAATAAAAACACCGTTGTTTTTTAGGACTCTTTTTACTTCTCCAATTGCACGGGGAAAATCTACATAGTTAAAAACACCATAACTGAAAATAGAATCAAAAATTGAATTCCCAAAGGGGAGATAATTTGCGGTTCCTATAAGATAACTCTCATTATTAGATTTTCTCGAATGAGCATTTTTAAGAAAAACGGGTTCGAGGTCGAGGCCGATTACGCAATTGTTCTGTGCGAATATTCTACTCCATTGTCCGCAACCACATCCAAGATCGAGAATAAACTGGTTTTTGGGAGTGAAACCCATATATTTCAGTTTTTCTCCCCAGTATTCAGCTGGAAATGAATCGATATCCTCAATATAATCGTTCACTCCACCTTTGCTGGTGATGAGTCTATCCGGTTCGGGAGGTTTATAGAAAACCCGTATCAGACCAAATAACGCTTTAATAGCAAATCTTATGAGACGTTTAACAAACATTATTAATCGAAGTATATCTTAAATGTCATTTCAAGTCAAACTGATTTTGGCCAATCAACTTTATTCGCCAATGTTATGGAGTTGTCGATTTCAATTAACATTTCTATCCACAGAAATAGACTTGACAATATGAATGAGTAGATTATTTTCCTTTAGAATTATCATTGGAGGAGAAATCTTTGTTTAAAAAAGGGCGAAAAAAAAGAGAATTCCATCTGCAGGATTTCAGTGAACGCAAGTATGAGAAATCAGATTCAGAACAGTTTGAAGACAATAAATATGTCTCTTTTAAAAAACCGGATAGGAGCAATTATCCCAAAATCAGGGATTTCTGGCCTTTTTTTGTTATTGTTGGGATGGTATTCCTCTTAGTGTATTTTGTAATGAAATGGCTGTTTCAGATTTGATAGGGGATAATCGAATATGAAAAATAAAATAATGCTGTTATCGATAGTACTTCTGTTATGGGTTTTTGTTATATTGGCTCAGGTGGAAACTCATACTACTACCTATACTATTGAAACAGATACTTCGGAAAATATCGATTCCACCGTTTCTGAAGCATTATTCAAAGATTCTTTTATCGAAAACCTTAGAATTGTCGATCATATTGATCGAGATTATTTGGAAGAATATCCTTATTTGAACCTCGAAAAGATATTGGTATCTCGTTCATCGATACATTTAATTGATCATGGTTCATTACAGGACAACCAATATATACTGAATGGAATGAAAAGAGAAAACAGCGGAGTTTTTCTGGATGGTATGGAGTTAATTTTTCCACAGCGAGGATATTATAATCTGGATTTTTTCCCAAGGGAATTGTTGAGTTCCGTGGAGGTTATACCGTTCGATGCGAGTTATTTAAGTACTTGTGAAGCTTCCGCGGGAGCGATCTATCTTAAACCATTATCCGAAATATACACACACGATAAAACTTATGTTTCAGGTTTCTGGGGAGATAATTCACTTCAAAGATTTACCGGCCATTTTATTAAATCTTACAAAGAAGATTTCCTTACTGGAATAACAGCAGAGAAAACAACTCTGGATTTACACAGAGAGTCTGGAGAGAATTGGTTACAAAATCTCTCTGCTTTTGGGCGAGGTAAACTAGGCGATTTAACTGCTTATTTTCTCGCAACTCGTTATGAATCTCAATATAATCGACTTAAATTCGAAGATTCTCAAGTCAAACCTGGTCAATTCGATGACGATCATCGATTAGTTTTCGGGAAACTGGATTATTCCAGCGGAAAATTCAATATTTACGCCAATTATCTGCACCAGGATTATAAATCTCATTACGATATTTATCCCAATATCGATAATACCGCAGAATACGATGAGAGCTACATCGATGCTATTTCTATTTCCATTGGCCGTGAGAACTGTATTTTGGGCGATATCAGATTGGTCGCCGATATTCAGGATTACACAGTAAAAAACACTACCGCGTTAGATACAAATTATCTCCAGTATGGTGGATATCTCTCAATTCAAAGAAAGATTTTCGGTAATATATTGCTTAATGCTTCGACCAGAGTCGATTATGACTATAATCAGGAATACAATTTGAGTCCTTTTCTTGGATTGACTACTACCATCAAAGATGAATACGACGCATATATTTACGGTTCGATGGGAAACCAATCGCATTATATCTATGAATCGGACTGGTCGCCTTCATATGATTATCTTCTATTCGACAGCACATTTACTGATTCTGTGTGGAATGTAGATACTACAACATATTCCAAACGTAGTTGGGAAAACCTGGCTGTGACTAACTATAAAAGCCTAAGAATCGGCATCCAGAATTCGCAAAAAGGAGAATTCAATACTAGAATAAGCGGATATCTCCATTTATTAGAAAATCCTCTTTTCGAAGAATACAAGATCACCTCTAATTCTATTGTTTTCGGGATGCAGAATGAACACAAAAGCAATATCTGGGGAATCGATACTGAGATTTCTTATGAACCGGATTCGCTTTTTGGTATGGGGATGAACTACCATTTCGTAAAAACGGAAATTGACAGAGGAGATTATCATACAATGGAGCTGGGCGATTTCGATAGTTATATTCCGATTCTTCTACCCAAACATAGATTCAGTTTTTATATTCAAGAGAAGAGATATTACCAAAATGGCGATCTGGCAGTTCTCTTTCGTTTGGAAGGAGACAGCAATTGGGGTATTCCCAAATATGATTCGATTTCACGATATGCTATTGATGAAGAATTAGATCCATCGATGATTCTACGCGGGAAAGTAAAAGCGGATTATCTTACTTTCTCGGCATTTGCCATCTATGAATATGCGTTAGTTAAGACAGACGATGGCTTTAAAAGTCAGGATTATTGGTTGGATTCGGGAATGAATGGAAACGGTTATCCGTTACCGGCTAATAATTGGATACTTGGATTATCCTGGATGTTCTGGGATTGATAAATGGAAAGAAGATATTTTTTTCCTTGACAACTTAAGTAAATTTCCTAACTTGTTGAAATCTATCGGGGAGGATTGTCCCTGAATGAAATAGTATTATCTAAAAAACAATGATGATAAGGTAAGATTATGGAAAGCAGAATACCAAAAGAAAATGATATCGACCGTAAGTGGTATGTAATCGATGCTACAGATAAAGTTCTGGGAAGGCTTGCTACTGAAGTGGCCAGAATTATCCGTGGTAAAAATAAGGCCTATTTCACTCCGCATCTCGATACCGGCGATTTCGTCGTAGTTGTAAATGCAGAGAAAATCAAGGTAACTGGCAAGAAAATGCTTCTGGGGCAACATAAACGCTACAGTGGCTATCCAGGTGGTTTAAGAACTACTACCTGGGGTGAAGTGTTGCAAAAGAATCCTGAAAAGCTTATTGAGCATGCGGTTAAAGGAATGCTTCCGAAAAACCGTTTGGGAAGACGACTTTTTAAAAAATTGCATGTGTATATTGGACCGGAACATAATCATCAAGCACAGAAACCCGAACCATACGAATTTGAATAGATAAATATTAAGAGGTGTTGATTTGAAAGATACATTTTACGCCACAGGACGCAGGAAAGAATCGATAGCAAGAGTATGGATCAAAGCCGGTAAAGGCAAAGATTTTAAAGTTAACGGCAAAACACCTGATGAGTACTTTTGCAGAGAAGATCTAGTTCTCGATGTTTTCAAACCTTTGAAAGAGGTTGATCTGGAAGACGCCATAAAAGTAAAAGCCTTTGTTAAAGGCGGAGGTATATCGGGACAATCTGGATCTATCAGACTGGCGATAGCCAGAGCTCTGATCGAATACGATTCGGATTTGAGAGGTTCTCTCAAGCAGGCAGGATTATTAACCCGCGATGCTAGGGAAGTCGAACGGAAAAAGTACGGTCAGCCGAAAGCAAGGAAGAAGTTCCAGTTCTCCAAGCGTTAATTTAAAAGTTAATTATCTTTTGTAGAGATATTTTCTCGAAATAAGCACGTTGAGTTGCTGCCGGTGGGGTCCCTAAACAGGGCTATCGGCTATTGTATGCACTTAACGAAAGTATAACCCCGAACAAGGAGCAATAAAATGATACCAAACATCACTCTGGAAGACCTTTTGGAAGCAGGAGTTCATTTTGGACACCAAACTCAACGTTGGCATCCGAAAATGGAAAAATATATTTTCGGCCAACGCGCTGGAATTCATCTAATTGATTTGAAACAAACCCTTTACAATTTATTAGAAACCTACGAAGTTGTAAGAAAAACTGCCTCTCGAGGAGGTAAAATTCTTTTTGTAGGAACTAAAAAACAAGCAGCTCCTATCGTTGAAGAAGAAGCCAAGAGATGCTCCATGTATTACGTGGCTCATCGTTGGTTAGGCGGAATGTTGACCAATTTTAGAACTATCAGAAATTCTGTCGATAGAATGAAAGCTATTGAAAAAGCCCGAGAGGATGGATCTTTTGCCCAGTTAACCAAGAAAGAAGTCCTTGAGCAAGAAAGAGCTTACGAAAAGCTTAATAAGGTTCTTGTTGGTATAAAAGATATGGTTAAAATTCCCGATTTGGTATTTGTGATTGATGCTAAAAATGAAATAATTCCTGTCAAAGAATCCCGAAAACTGGGGATTCCTTTAACCGGAATTTGCGATACTAATACTGATCCAGATATTCTCGATTATCCTATACCTGCTAATGACGATGCGATTAAATCGATTAGAGTTATTACCCATTGTATCGCCGATGCAGTTATCGATGGCCAATCTGGAGGTCAGCTTATTGACCGTATCGACAAGGAAAGTAAATCTCAAAAAAGTCCAGGCAAGGAACAAGAGAATAAAGACAGAAAAGAACAACAAGGAAAATCGGAATCACAGGAGAAATAATAGTTGAAAGGATAATTATGGCTAATATCGATGCAAAAACAGTTCAGGAACTTAGAAAAAGCACCGGTGCGGGGATGATGGATTGCAAAAAAGCACTACAGGAGTGTGAAGGGGATATGGAAGCAGCTATCGATTATTTGAGAAAAGTCGGTTTGTCAAAAGCCGCCAAAAGAGCAGATAGAAAAGCCAATCAGGGAATGATTAATGCATATATTCATCCAGGCAGCAAATTGGGAGTTCTTCTTGAAGTTAATTGCGAAACCGATTTTGTGGCAAGAACAGATGATTTCCAGGAATTCGTTAATGATGTTGCTATGCATATAGCAGCTAAAGACCCTCTGGCTGTTAACGTTGAAGATCTTGATAAAAATATAGTCGAAAAAGAAAAGCAGATCTATAAAGAGCAGATAAAAGAATCCGGCAAACCTGAGAAAATTTGGGATAAGATTATCGAAGGAAAAATCGAGAAATTTTACGATGAAACTGTATTATTGAGACAGCCTTTCGTTAAACATACCGATAAAACTATCCAGGATTTACTGAACGATTTAATCGCCAAATTGGGCGAGAATATTGTTGTAGGAAAATTCGTTAGATTCAAGATCGGCGATTAATAAGTGCTTATTGAGCCCATGAAATATAGAAGAGTATTACTGAAAATCTCAGGAGAGGGTCTTCAGGGAGAGAACTCCTATGGTATCGATCCCCATAAAATCGAGTATTATGCCAGTGAGATTAAATCTGCCAGCGAAGCGGGTGTAGAAATTGGTCTGGTAGTTGGAGGAGGTAATATTTTCAGGGGGCTTTCTGGAACCGAACTTGGATATAATCGAGTCGCCGGGGATTATATGGGAATGCTGGCCACGGTTATTAATGCACTCGCTCTTCAGGGAGTGCTGGAAAAACATGGATTACATACACGTGTATTAACCGCAATCAATATGGAAGAGTTGGCTGAACCTTATATCAGAAGAAGAGCTATTCGTCATCTGGAAAAAGGCAGGATTGTCATTTTGGCGGGTGGGACCGGAAATCCTTATTTTACAACTGATACAGCTGCAGCCTTGAGAGCCGTTGAGATTGGTGCGGAGGTTGTATTGAAGGGGACAAAAGTCGATGGAGTTTACGATAAAGATCCGGTAAAACATAAAGATGCCGATTTCTTCAATGAAATCAGTTATATAAAGGTTTTAGAGAATAATTTAAGAGTTATGGATCATACTTCGATAACTTTATGTGCGGAGAACAATATACCCATTATTGTCTTTAATCTAAACACAAAAGATAATCTATTGAAAGCTCTCAAAGGCGAAGAAGTAGGAACTATTATTCATTGAAGGGGAAACTATGTTAGATAAGATTCTCAATGAAACTTCCAGCAGAATGCAAAAAGCAATCGATGCGACAGTAAAAGAGTTAAGCAAGCTCCGTACGGGAAAAGCAACGCCGGCATTGATCGATGGTATTAAAGTCGATTATTATGGTACCGAAATGCCCATCAATCAGGTTGCTTCGGTAGCTGTTCCGGAAGCGAGATTGATTGTTATTCAACCATGGGATAAGAATGCTCTAGAACCTATTGTTAAAGCGATTCAGACATCGGATCTCAATCTTCCACCTCAATCTGACGGTAATGTTATCCGTCTGGTAGTTCCACAACTAACTGAAGATAGAAGAAAAGAGCTAACCAAAATTGTAGGCAAAGTTGTCGAAGAGGGCAAGATTTCCATAAGGAATATTCGTAGAGATGCTATCGATCAGATTAAGAGCAAGCAGAACTCCGGGGATATTCCCGAGGACAATGCTAAAAAAGGCAGTGAAGATGTTCAGGATTTAACCGACAAATTTACTGAGAAACTGGACGATCTCAAGGATAAGAAAGAAAAAGAGATACTAACTTTATAGTTAGCGATAGAAAATTTAACTTAAGAAGGCGTGGAAAAATCTGCGCCTTTTTTAATGTTTATACCAATTCCGGGTTGACATTTTTTACTCCTGAGATTATTTTATCCAATTATTGAAAATGATTTAACCCCTAGATTAGAAACACGTGGTATTATGTCCAAAGAAATGAAAAATATATTGGTGACAGGTGCATGTGGCCAAATTGGAAGCGAGTTAACTCTCGTTTTAAGAGAAAGATATGGCAATAACAATGTCGTTGCATGTGATATTCAAGAAGGCTCTGAGAATCTAACTGAATCAGGACCTTTTTACTACGCTGACGTTACACGTTCAGCATCATTGGACGTAATTATTCGAAAACACAATATCGACACGATTTTTCATATGGCGGCTATTCTATCAGCTACCGGAGAGAAGTATCCACTGAAATGCTGGGATGTTAACATGAATGGCAGCATCAATATAATGGAAGCCGCTCGTGATTATGGGATGTCAAAAGTAATCATTCCTTCATCGATTGCAGCTTTTGGCCCCGATACTCCCACAGAAAATACTCCCAATGATACAATTCTCAGACCCACAACTATGTATGGTGTAACAAAAGTTTGTGGAGAAAGACTGGGAGATTATTACGTGAAAAAATTTGGCGTTGATATAAGAGGATTGCGTTATCCAGGAATTATTTCCGCAGAGACTCTTCCTGGCGGAGGTACTACCGATTATGCAGTTGAAATTTATTATAAAGCAATAGAAAAAGGCGAATATACCTGCTTTGTTAAAGAGGATACTCGTTTGCCCATGATGTATATGCCGGATTGTATCAAAGCTACTATCGATCTGGCCGAAGCTGATTTCGATAAGTTAATTCATCACGCAGATTTCAATCTTGGGGCGATGAGTTTTAGTGCTAAAGAGTTGGCCGATTCTATTAGGAAAGAGATTCCATCATTTAAGTGTAAATTCGAACCGGATTACCGACAGGAAATCGCCGATTCCTGGCCCAGCAGCATAGACGATTCAGCCGCGCGTAAGGAATGGAACTGGTTGCCAGATTGGGATTTACAATCCATGACTAAAGATATGCTAAATAAACTCGGGCAGCGACATTCCGAAGGGAAGCTATATAAGTGATGATAGCGGGTATCGGTGTAGATCTAATCGAGATTTACAGAATTCAAAAGATGCTTTTAAAATATGGCGATCATTTTGCCGAAAAGATATTTTGTGAAGAGGAAATTGCCTATTGCTCAGAGAAAGCTAAACCAGAGATAAATTTCGCCGCTAGATTTGCTGCAAAAGAAGCGGTTTTAAAAGCTTTTGGAACGGGTCTTGCTCGAGGTATAGGATGGAAAGACATTCAGATTCATAATTTAGATAATGGCAAGCCTTTTGTGAAGTTATTAGGGGAAGCCAAGATTAAATTTTCGAATTTGAAGATTAAAAAAGTACATATTTCATTGTCTCATACTGCTGAAGTGGCAATGGCTTTCATAATTTTTGAAAAATAATATTAATTTGATTGGCAGGAGAAATTAATACGAAAAGGAGAGTGTAATGCCGAATATTGGTTCCTACGAGGAAACTTACAAAAACTTCAATTGGGATAAGGCAAAAGAGATATTGGGTTATAAGGATGGAGATCCTCTCAATATTGGTTGGTATTGTTCCGACAGAATTTGCCAACAGGGCAAAGGGGATAAGCTGGCTATGATATGGGAAGGTTATTCCGGCGAGGTTCTGAAATTTACTTTCGATGAACTGAGAATTAATTCCAACACTTATGCAGAATATCTTAAAAGCCTTGGAGTAGAGCATGGCGATAGGGTTTGCATATTTATGGATAAAATTCCTGATCTTTACTTTGCCTTTTTAGGAATTCTTAAAATCGGTGCTATTGCTCAACCTTTATTCTCGGCTTTTGGCGAGGAAGCACTTATGTGCAGGATGGAAAACGCTGAATCCAAGGCAATCCTGACAACAAAGAAACATTTCCGTAAAGTACGTAGAATAAAAGAAAACCTTCCTGCCCTCGAGCATATAATCGTTGTTGATAATGACAAAGTTCCTCTACAGGGAATTGAAAAACATTTCATTTTAGGGAAAGCGCATAAAGTTGAGGAATTTGAATCCTATCCAACAGGATTGGAATCGCCATCGGTTTTACATTATACATCCGGAACAACAGGACAGCCCAAAGGCGCGCTGCATGTTCATTCCAGTCTTTTTTGCCAACATATTACGGCAAAATGGGTTCTTGATCTGAAAGATGACGATATATATTGGTGCACTGCCGATCCAGGATGGGTAACCGGTACCAGTTATGGTATTATCGGCCCGTGGAGCCTCGGGGTTACTCAGGTAATTTACGATGGAGGATTTGGCAGTAAAAAGTGGTATGATCTAATGAAGAGACACAAAGTAACTGTCTGGTACACTGCTCCTACCGCGATAAGATTGCTCATGAAAGACGGTACAGAATTGGTAAAACAGTTCGATTTATCCTCATTACGCCACATGTGCAGCGTGGGTGAACCTCTTAATCCCGAAGGTGTTGTCTGGGGCAAAGAAGCATTTGGGATGCCTTTCTACGATACTTATTGGCAAACAGAAACCGGCGCTATGGTTATTTGTAATTATCCGGGTATGGAAGTACGTCCCGGTTCGATGGGTAGGCCTTTCCCGGGAATCGAAGCAAAGGTCCTCGATTTGAAAACTCACGAAGTAATCGATGAGGATAACAAAGTAGGTCTTATTGCACTTAAACCAGGTTGGCCTTCTATGATGCGCGAATATTGGAACAACCCGGAAGTCTATAAATCCAAGTTTATCAATGGGTGGTACATCACCGGTGACAGGTCCAGTATTGACAAGGACGGCTATTTCTGGTTTGTGGGCAGAGACGATGATGTTATCAATACCGGCGGCCATTTGGTCGGCCCATTCGAAATCGAATCGGCATTGGTTGAACACGAAGCAGTTGCTGAAGCTGCAGCGGTTGGAAAACCAGATAAAGTAAATATGGAAGTTGTTAAAGCATTCGTTTCATTGAAACCCGGTTATGATGCATCGGATGAATTGGAACTAAAAATCATGAATTTCATTCGTAAAAGGCTATCGCCACTAGCTATGCCACAGGAAATCGAGTTTCTGGAGAAACTACCCAAAACACGTAGCGGTAAAATTATGAGAAGACTACTTAGGGCAAAGGAATGGGGCGAAGAGATCGGCGATACCAGTACTTTAGAGGACGATTAATTAACAAGATATATGAAAGGAGTAATTGTGGATGAACTGGAACAGACAATTCTCGATTATGTAGTCGAAGAATATTTGGAGGAAGAGGATGAAGAGGAAGTTGGCGTTGATTCTCCGTTGATTTCTTCCGGAATCGTGGACAGTTTTTCGATGGTTAGCTTAAAAACATTTCTGGAAAGAAAATACAAAATAAGCATACCTGACGATAAAGCCAGTCCCGAGGCTTTCGATACAGTAAAAAGTATCGCCGGAGTAGTAAAAGAATTCATCGACTAATAACGAATCTCACTCTATAGATTCGGATATTTAAAGGCTCTCTATTTTTTGAGAGCCTTTTTTGAAATTACTAAAATCTACGTTGATTTTGATATAGTTATTATTATTTTTATTAAGATAGAAATTAAAAGTAAATCGTGATGGTTTTTTACAATCCTTCTTAATTGGTGATAAAATGCATTTGTTAATACTCGTATTAGAACAGAATCAACTACTTCCGGAAATCCTCGAGAAACTCTATGAATCGGGTGTAACAGGCACTACAGTGCTGAATTCTGTGGGTATGGCCAGGTTACTCGAACAATATGGCCGCAAAACTCCAGTAGGAAAAGTAGTAAAAGAGAAACTCCGCAAAGGTAACTATACCAATAAAACTCTATTTACGGTTATTAGATCCGAAGACATTATGGACCGAGCTATCGATGCTATTTCCGAAGTTGTAGGTGACCTGGAAAAACCAGATACCGGGATTCTATTCACAATTCCGGTAGATAGAGTCTTTGGTTTGGTTTAGATTTTTGGTTATGATGCCCAATTACAGGACGCTAAGTAATTTTTCTGAACGCGCAACATAGAATATCAGATAGAATTATCAATTCCTACTCTGGTGGGCAAGTTTCTATTTGTGATATTGGTTGTCGCAAATGTTCATTATTTAATCTAATCCATGAGAAAAAGAAGGATGGATTTCAGTTCTTTGGAGTAGACCTCGAGAGTGAAAATCTCCTTGAGTGCAAGAAAAAAAATTATCAAGCGGTGCAGTTGGATTTGAATACCGATCCTCTTCCGTTTGAAAAAGCCAAATTTGACTTTGTAGTGGCATCCGAAATAATTGAACATTTACATCATCCTTATCAAATTCTTGGAGAAATACATCGAACATTGAAAGATAATGGAGAGTTCATTATTACTGTTCCCAATATTGCCGCTTTGGGAAAAAGAGTAAAACTATTATTGGGTGGTGATCCTCATGCTGTTTATTTACCTGAAGAAAAAGATTTTCACATAAGAGAATTCACTAAGGGTTCTTTGGAAAAACTGCTCTCATTTCATGGATTTAGAATGGAAAGCCATGAAATGTTGGATTTACCGGCGAAAAACCCTGTGAGTAAATTGATAAAAAAGTGTTTTCCTTCATGTAAATCGCATATTTTATATGTCGCAAAAAAACACTACGAATGAGTCTATTTTAACTTGATTTGTCGGAACTGAACTATATTTTGACTAAATACACATTTAAAGAATAATCTTCAGGGAGGAAAAATGGCTTATAGCGACAAAGCACGTAAACACTATCAGGATGTATTGGGTAGTATTAAGGATGACGGTCTTTTTAAGGAAGAACGCTTCATTGCTAGCCCACAGGCGGCAGAGATAGAAGTCGAATATCCTAAAGGCGCTCCTAAAAAAGAAGTAATAAATATGTGCGCAAACAACTATCTTGGGCTTTCCAGCCATCCGGATGTTGTCAAAGCTGCACATGAATCATTGGATTCTCGCGGTTATGGGATGAGTTCGGTTAGATTTATTTGCGGAACACAGGATATTCACCGAGAATTGGAGAAAAAGCTGTCCGAATTTTTGGAAACCGAGGATACTATCCTTTTCGCCAGTTGCATGGATGCCAATGCGGGCGTTTTCGAATCGATCTTTAATGACCAGGATGTTCTCATTGCCGATAGATTAGTTCACGCATCGATTATTGACGGCATGAGACTGTGCGGAGCTTTAAACGAAAGTTTCAAACACTCCAACATGAAGCATCTTGAGAAAAAGCTTCAGATTTATCAAGACAAGAGATTCCGTTGTATCGTAACCGATGGCGTGTTCTCTATGGATGGCGATACGGCTAAACTAGATGAAATCTGCGATTTAGCTGAAAAATACGATGCTATGGTTTTCGTCGATGATTCTCATTCCACAGGATTTTTAGGCAAAAAGGGAAAAGGAACACACGAATTGAAAGGTGTTCTAGGAAGAATCGATATTATTACCACAACTCTTGGTAAAGCATTGGGTGGAGCATCCGGTGGCTGTGTTTCCGGTAGAAAAGAATTAGTGGAAATGTGTAGGCAGAGAGCCAGGCCATATCTTTTTTCCAATGCTATTCCGCCGGTTGTTGTTGGTGCTGCCAACAAAGTTATGGATGTTATTATGGCTTCCACCGAGCGCAGGGATAAGCTAGAAGAAAACACAAAATTCTGGCGTCAGGGTCTCGAGGATGCCGGTTTCGATCTGGTTGATGGCGAGACTCCGATTGTTCCCATTATGCTTTATAATGCGAAACTAAGCCAGGATATGTCAAAAGATCTATATGCTGAGGGAATCTATGCGATCGGATTCTTTTTCCCGGTTGTACCCCAAGGCAAAGCAAGAATAAGAACCCAAATTTCCGCTGGCCATGATATGCACCATCTTGAAAAAGCACTAAGAGCATTTATCAAAGTGGGTAAGAAATACGATATTCTCGGAAAAGGGAAAAAAGAGATTATCGAAATGTACGGAATGTAAAAAATTGTCAATTAATTCATAAAAGGGCGGCATTAATGCCGCCCTTTTTTTTCTAAATTAGGAAATTGTCCATTGAGATAGAAGCGAGAAAAATCAATTAACGAAATAAACTTCATCAACCCTGTCATATTGAACAATTTCCCCTTGACTTTTATTATTACTACCTGTATTTTCGTTTATTAAATAATTATTAAGGTATTCTATAAATTAGGGATATATAAATCCCATAATCTGAGTCGAGATAGTTAAACCTTTTGTACACTTAGGGAAAAGGAGATAATATGAAACGAAAGGGAGCATGTCTCCTGTTTGTGTTGTTTTTATTTCTTATCGGTTCGTTGATGGCGAATGATGATTACGTTGCCAGGAAACAAGCAATGCTTGATTCCGGCGCGGAAAAAATTCACACCACTTTGTCGAACGATTCGATAGCAATTCATGTCGATACAGAAACAGGACAGTTTAATGTCGGGACTTTACCCGATTCAACAACTCTGATCTTTCATTTTCCGTATTCACCCGGGACTTCGAATACGGTTTTTAATATCGACAACACTTCTACCTGTGATTATGTGAATGAGACATTTGCTGCTACGTGGGCATCCTCTATCATGGATTACGCTTCAAGCTCGATCCCATTCACTACTTATTCTGCTTCGGGGGATAGCAGCTATATTGAAGGTGGATGGGTCGTCGATAATGTACGTTTTGTGCAGAAGGTTCAACCCGTTTATCTGGAAAGACCTGATGGCAAGATTGCGGGAAGCTGTTTTGTTCAATACCGGGTAACTAATCTGGGAAGTGTCACTCATCAAGTGGGTGTTAGGCTGCAGATGGACACTATGATAAACAATAACGATGCGGCCAGAGTTTCTACAATTTACGGATATTCGAATGAAGAGCAGGTTTTCAACGATCCGCTTATTCCTTCTAACTATTCGGCTTATGAGGAAACGCTTTCCACGGGCGAACCGGATCCAACAAGTTTAAAAGCAACCGGCTATTTGAGCCCTGATCCTGTAGCTCCGGATTGTGTAACTCCCGATGCATTTGCTCTGGGGAGTTGGCCTACTTTTAATGATCTGTCCAGTTGGAGATATAGCTCTCCGGGTGGTAGTTATTGGGATAGTGCAGTATTGGTCTTGTGGGAAGGAACAGTTGCTCCCGGTGATAGCGTAGTATTCGGAACGTATTATGGGATTGGAATTCCAGATTTTACTCCACCTACTGCAGAACCGGTTGTACCGAGTAATGGCATATGGACAGCGTGTGCCGGCACGGATATCGCGCTTAAGATTCGCGATGAAGAGAGTGTTAACGAGAACTCGATTCAACTTGAAGTTAACGGCGATGTTTATACAACCAGCGATGCCGAATTAACCTGGTTGCCTACTGACAGCCTTTTAATCTTTACGCCTTCTTCATCATTCTCTAATGGCAGCACGGTGAGTGTTAGTTTATTGGACGTTTCGGATATGGAAGGTAACTCTTTGGAGGAACCTGTTAATTGGAGTTTTATGGTGGATGATATCGGGGCAGCGATTACCGCGATGTCTCCCAATGGAGTTAATGCACCGAGTTTGTCGCCGACACTTTCATGTAATATATTCGATTACGAAAGTGGAGTCGATCCGTCCACTATCGAGATTGAAGTGGATGGAGTTACTTATAACATGTCCACCCCAGGGATGAATTACGATGCAGTTAGTGGAGATTTTACTTTCGATATGGCTACTGCGGGTGTTGTTTTCTCAACCGGCCAGACTATCGATGTCCAGATAGTCAAAGCTGACGATTCGCCGGATACTTGTGAACCGCATTTCCCTCAAGCTCATACCTGGTCTTTCACAACTTCTATTCCACCCATACCGATTCTTGTATCGCCGCCAGAGAGTGTTATAACCACGTGTGAAGACCAGAAGATATTGATAGATCTGACCAGCGGTGAGAATATCGACCCATCGACTATAACTTTGCATGTTGATGCTAATGTTTTCACTATCGATGATGATGATCTTTATCTGCTGAACGATACTCTATATTTCGATCCAAGTGCGGCATTTACATATAATACCGGACTGGTAACGGTTTGTATCGATCCGGTAGCCGATAGCATGGGAGCTTATTCCGATTCGGCTTGCTGGGCGTTCTATGTAGATTTAGTTCCACCTGTGATGGCCAACGAATCTCCAGTGAGTCCTCCGGTAGTAACCGAATTTGATTTCGATATAAGTGTGGATTTATCCGACAATATGCTTCCGATAGATTCTTCTAATATAGAATTAATGATAATAAACAATGAAAACAGAGATACTGCGGTAGTTACCTACGATAGTAGTTTCGCTACCTGGTCCAATCCGACATTCAGTTTTCCGGCTAATATGGCCAACGTATCGTTTAACGATGGGGAGGTGGTTACAGTTATTGTACGGGTAAGAGATTTACCACCACCGATTCCGGCACCTTTAGAAGCTTGTGCTGGTAATCTTCTGGATACGACTTTCACTTTTGAGATTGCAGCTACACCGTGTAGTCGTATGCCGAACCCGATCACACCTGGTATCAGTGCAGGGATTAACGATGAGGTTATCTTCGAATTCCCAAACATGAGGAAAGCGGATTTACCGGTTCATATTTATATCTTTGACCTTAGAAATAATCAGGTTGCGGATATATCAGCACCGGTTTCAGGTGAATGGCGTTGGGATGGCACGGACACGAATAGACAACAGCTCGGACAGGGGACATACATCTATATGATTGAAGTTGACGGTGAAGTGGAATGTACCGGGACCATCAGTATCGCCCGATAGGAGGAACCATGTTAAGAACTAAAGATATCCTCAAATCAGCGATAGCGGTGGCCCTTCTTCTGGTAACAGTTGCCACTGCACAAGTAGATCAAATGGGAGCAAGACCTTTGGGAGCCGGTGGAGCTTATACAGCTCTCACTGATGATGCGAATGCTCCGGTATGGAATCCCGCCGCAATGGAGTCTTACCGCAATCTGGCTTTTACCGCCAGTTATGGGAGGCTTTATCTTGGATTGGAGAATGACGGCCTTAACGAAGGTTATATAGGTTTCGTTAATCATCTTGGATTATACGGCCAGTATGGTAGTTATGGAGTGTCTTTCTCGCAGTTCTTCGCTGACGTTTACAATCAGATGCATGTAACTCTCGGTTATGCGAAAAGGTTATATGGTAAGGCCGACGGCCCACATCTTGCTTTAGGAGCTAACTTCAAACTTATCCGTAGCGCATTTAACGACGCCAACTTCGAAGGCTTCGATCCTACGGACGATGTTTTCAGTTCAGGATACGATAAAATGACTTACAGCGCGGATGCGGGATTAATATTCCGTCCGGCGAAATGGATTTCCGTTGGTGCTATGGTTAAAGATGTTCTTGAACCGGATATATCTATTTCAGGCTCGGGAACCGATGCAGACATAGAGCCAATGACAGTTAGAGGTGGATTGGCCCTGCATTACAAAGGCTTTAATCCAACTTTCGATATAGAATATAGAATGAGAGAAATCAACGGTGAATCCGATATGAAAATTCATGCCGGATTGGAAAAGTGGTTCGGTAAGACTTTCGCCGTTAGAGGTGGTTTGAATCGCGAAGAGGCTTCACTGGGTGTTTCATACATGCACTATGGCGAAAGATTTGGATGGGGCATCGATTATGCTGCTCTGTATCCCGCTTTGAACGAAATGGGTGGAGAGTTCTTCACCACACATAGAGTAGCGGTTAATCTAAGACTCGATCCGCCGCCGCCTCCAATTAGAGATCTGGAATTAGTGAATAGCTCTGTGAGTATATCACCAAAACGTTGCGTCATCGGCGATACAGTTGAAATAATGGTCGATATCGAGAACAGGGGAGAGATCGAAGAGAGCAATGTACCAATTACAATCTATTATCAGGACGATCTGGGCGAATGGAATCTGGTTGTCCCGATTGAAAAATATGATTTCGATGTGGCCGAACAGCGGAAATTATCATGGAAATGGACACCTCCTGCAAGAGGCCACTATACGATATTTGTGAGCGTCGATGATAAAGGTAAGTATATACCCGAAGTTTCCGGTAGAGTGCCTGAGGAAGATGAGGAGAACAACACCGGAATGGGTGAGTTCGACGTATTCTTAACTCCGGAAGGGGTTATCTCACCGAGAGATAGCAAACTTTCCGTCAGCAAGTTGACTCTTTACCAGGAAGAAGAACCGATTATCCCGTTCATCTTCTTTGGTGAGGGCGAATCAAATTTAGATTCTCGTTTCGAGACCATGTTAAGCGTTGTTGCGAATAGACTTAAGAATAATCCGGATGTTACAATCAATGTAAAAGGTTATTATGATATAGCCAGCGATCCGGAAGAGAATGCTGAGAACCTTGCAATTGCAAGGGGAAAAGCAGTTTATAATAAGCTTCTCGCTCTTGGTGCACCTGCATCACAGGTTAAGCATATCGATAATGGCTACAATTTTGCCGAATCGCGTGCAGGTGTTCTGGAAGACCAATTCAATAAACGCGACAAAGAATTGATGTCTGAGGAAAATAGACGTGCGGAACTTTCCGCATGGTTTATACAGGGCAGAGATTTCCTGGCTGAAGTCCCGGTATCTGACAGAAATCTTTCTTCGAATGGAACCAGTGAAATTTCGGTCTATATGAGCAGAATACAGGGCTTGATCGAAGGTAATCAGGAAGCGGTTATTATCGCTGAAGCTTTCTATAACGAGGATACTAAAGAGAAAGCTGACGATGCCTTTATGAAAGCTGCCGCGGTTGGGAAATATCTCCGTAATCAGGTTGGAGAGAAGCTCGAACCGAGAATCCGAATTCAAGCATCTTATCAACCGGAAACAGACGCTAATAAAGTCCTAGTTTATCCCAATTCCGAGGGTGTTATCTGGAGACCGATGGTTGGAGACCGCGTGTTTACAGACTATCAGGTTGAGGGTCAGGAAGAGAATCTGGTTAATATCGATGCTTCAGTCGATGCCGGAGTTGATAGCTTCAGCATACAGATAGTCAACGAAGAAGGAAATCAGGTTCGTATGCTGGCTGCCGGTAAAGGCGATGTGCCGTCAGGATTGGCTTGGGACTGGCGTGATAACGCAGGCGAATTACTCGATTTCGATCATAAGTATTTCGCCAAGTTGGATCTCAGAGATAATATGGGCGAGACTTTCCGTACGGTTTCCGATACCATGGAAATCAAGGTAACCAAACAGGCCAAGAGAATCGAAAGCCTGGTTATCGTGCTATTTAAATTCGATGAAGAGGTTCCTGCTTCGAAATTCCTGGAAACAAGAGTCGAATATGTGGCGCGTAAGTTCATTGAAAGGGCTGAAAAGTCCAACTCAAGAGTTACAGCTGTTGTAGCAGGTCATACAGACTCCATTGGTGCGGAATACGCCAACAAGGCGCTTTCTAAGGCCAGGGCCAGCCGTGAGTTGAATAATTTGAGAAGATATATGATGTATCTACTCGATTTGAGTTCTCAGGAACAGCTGGATAATTGGCTCAAAGAAAGAAATGTCGATCTTGCTTCGAAAGGTTATTGGGAATCCAATCCTTATGAGATTCTTCGCTGGACTGGCGAAACCGTCGAACGTGTCCTTATTGGAGATAACGGAATGCCAGAAGGCAGAAGCGTTAACAGAAGAGTATTACTCGATCTTGAATCCGAACGAATTGTGGAATAGTATCGAGTAAATAGATAAATTAAAACGGAAGGCGATTCAGTATCGCCTTCCGTTTTTATATAAGAGCAATTGTTGAACTTTTAGTTCTCTCGTTCTTCTCTTTCGTCGTAGAATTTGGGTAGATTAGATCTGAAACTTCGGCAGATTATCTCGACATGGCGAAGGTACGGTTCTTTTTCTACACCCGGAGCAAAAACAGCTCCATCGACAATATATAACCTTCGCGTGTCTAAATCGGAAAATACGTATGATATAATTGGCCCGCCAAGTTTAGTATCGGGATTCTCCCAAAGAGCGCGAATTTGAACGGCTGGCCTATCTCCAATATATGTAACAGTGGTTTCGGGGATAAAGTGGGGAGAAACCGAATCTCCCTCGTAATAGACCGCGCAGAGAGAATCACGAACGTCTATCCACCGGCTTACAGAGAAATCCGATGCAGAATCGAGAGGAGTCCACCAAACGAAAATCCATCTCTCAGGTTCCAATCTTCTAAGCCAGAGAAATCTCTCATCTCCAGTTCCTTTTTCCCAGTCGAAAAATCGAGGAACCCTTATTCCAAAACCATATTCCAGGGCGATTGAATCTTCCAGTTCAATTTTCTCGTCTTCCACAACACCCGCGCCATAAAGCCATTCGCAAATTCGCTGATTAGTCGATGAATTGACCAGGTCGAACAGCTTGTCATTGTTCAACTCCAGATGTGCTAGCATCTGATCCATAGTTCTGCCTGTAATAAATATCACTAACTGGCCATCGGCCCATAAATCTTCGCGAACTATCAACCAATACTCTCCGGACTTAATCATCTTGATCGCATCTGAAGATAAAACGCTTCTTATAAAGTTTCCGGTTGGTCCGGGAGAGTCTATACTACCAATTATAATCGAAGTACGGGCATTAGTAATTGTTTCAATCCTAGAGCTGTCGATTATCTCTAATCGAAACAGTTTCTCTTTCTGAGGAGTTCGAATCTCTCTCTCTAAAACTTTGGATAGAACAGGAATTGCTTCTCCTGCTTGTTCTGAATCAACCAGTACCGGAATTTTGTTATATGAACCGATAGCATCGCCTTTGATATCACAGGAAGATATCAAAATCAGAGTAAGAATTATCAGAAGTATTGTTGCAAAGTTTCGTAATCTCATGGTTTTCTTTCTAATATTTTTCTGGCCAGATGGTAAAAATCCCGGTGGCTGCTAAAAGCCAACTCCGGTGTGTTTCCAATAGGAAACCACTTGGCGTCGCTGGCATCGTCCCCGGCCTTTAAGTGTCCACCGATAGGATCGAGCAAATAGCCAATTACGATTACAGTTCTATGCATCTCGCTGGGCTGGCCATGGACTCCCAGAAGTTGGTGAATAGTTGCGTTAATACCTGTTTCTTCGCGTAATTCGCGTTTCATGCAGTTTTCGGGTGTTTCGTCCAATTCAATAAATCCTCCAGGTAAAGACCACATACCAAATCCGGGTTCGACGCCCCTTTTTACTAACAGAATATTATGATTATCTAAAACAACTCCTGCAGTAGCCGGAAGTGGATTTTCATAGATTATCTCTCCACACTCCGAACAGACCAAACGCTCGCGCATTTTGACATGGCGAGTGAATAATCTGCTTCCACAGAATGTGCAATATATCTTATCCTTTTGCCTTTTCGACATGTTTGAAGACGAGTCTATTTCCAATCGAGTTAATAGTGAATGCTACTAATAATCCGTATATGGTCCCAGCGAGAACATCGAAAGGCCAATGCACTCCAACATAAATACGGCTATATGCAACCGCTAACGAGAGTAAATACAGCGGAAGTGCTTTATAACCAAATCGTAATACGAAAACTGCCATCACACCAAAGCTATTCGCTGCATGCAGACTGGGCATGGCATAACCACTTCCGCAATCTACCAATAAACGTCCAATCTCAAGATGACAGGGACGAGCTCTTGCAATAAGTGGTTTAAGAACATAATGCCCTAACGGATCAATAATAGCAAATGCCAGTAATCCTAGCAGAACTGAAATCCTTCCGTTTTTTCCACCAAATATGGCAAAAAGTAGGAGAATTCCAAGTAATATGATTATTCCGGAGTCCTGCGAAGTAACTATGGCCATGAACCTATCGAGAAAACCACAGGTCCATTTCGAATTAATTAGTTCATATACATTATAGTCGAATTTAGTAAGAAAATCAATCATGGTCTAAAAGAGATATAGGGTGATTCAGATTGAGAAAGAGAGTGAGTTAAGAATTCTTTCGTAGAAAGAAAGGCTCTACGAAGCGCTTTTCCGGTGGATAACTCGGCGCACAGCAGCGAAGAAAAAGCACATCCTGTACCCCTAAAATTACCCTGGACTCTTTTTCCAGGCAACTCAAGAATGCCATGCTCGTCGGCTATAATATCTATAGGGGCTCCATGATTATGTCCGCCGGTTAATATGAAATTCGTATTTCTATATTTTACCTTAAGCTTTTTCAATGCATACTTAGCTGAGTAAATATCCTCGATTCCTATCCCGGTTAGCTTTTCTGCTTCGTCCCAATTAGGACAGACAACAGAAACAAGGGGAAATATTCGTTGCTTGAGAATCTCCACAGCATCAGGCTTGAGAAGCTCGAGTCCAGAAGTACTTCTTATTACCGGATCAAGAACAACTGGGATATTTTCGAGAGTTTCTAAAAAATCGGCAACAATATTGGCAATATCGGAATTACAGAGCATACCAATTTTAACCGCAGATAAAGTTTCTCGATTAACATTGTGCAGATTATTCTCTAGATAATCAAGATTTATTGGGATTACAGAAAGCCCCTTGTTCATAGTCTGAGTTGTAAGCGCACTGATAATCCCAATTATAGGAAATCCTCGAGCGTTAAATGCCCTGGAATCCATGAGCATACCGGCTCCACCGCTGGGATCAAATCCAGATATAACCAAAACTTGCAATTTATCCATAATCAAACATAATACGAAGTGGAGACTTGTTTAGCAAGTGCTATTATACTTCCGGCATGTTTTGTGCTAAAAGCAAAGTAAATTAGTATTGAAATAATCCTTATTATTCGATGTATAAATTTATAATTATAACTGCAATACTTGCCAGCTCAATCTTTGCTGGTGTATCTTTTCAGCAAGGAAAAGATGTAATCGATTTCGAATGGACCGCCGATAAACTAGATAGTAGTTTCGTTGGAGACGATTTGCAGTTTCTCCAGTTAAGACTTCCACAAAGCGAAACCAATCAACCACAAGGGTTCCCCGATATCCCGGTTATTAAAAAATCTGTTATTCTTCCTACTGAAGGGGAATGGAATCTACAGATCGAGAAAATTACGTGGAGAGACCTTGGCAAAGCTGATCTTGCGCCGGTGCCTTTTTGGTCTGGGCCCGAGGATGGTCCTTATAATCTTATATATCAAAAGGATAGAGAAATTTATTCTCAAAATAAATGGTTTGGAGAAGATGGAATTATTCTGGAGGAATCGGGATTTATTCGTCGAGTTAAAATCGGACATCTGAAGATATTCCCAATTCGTTACAATCCGGTTACAACTTCTATCGAAATTCTGGAGAGAGTGAAGGGAAAAATTCACATATATAATCGTACTGAAAGTAAGAATAGTAAGGGTCAGCTAGATAAACTGGAAAAATCGGTGATTTCCAATTCGATAAATTCACAGGATGTAACAAGCTATCTTGGGCCAAAACCGAGAAAAAGAATTAGTCAGAATGTATTTACATCTAGTGATATTTGGTACAAAATTGAGATTTCAAATTCGGGATTAGTGAAAATCGATTCAGATTTATTCTCAAGTTTGGATATCGACCCATCGTCGGTAAATCCTTCCGATATAAGGGTTTTTGACGATGGTTGGCAGCAGATGGAAGTGAGTTTAACAGAAGATAATGTCGAAATGGAAGAAATTCCTCTTCTATGTGGGGGGTTGACCGACAATTCTTTCGATAGTGGAGATGCCCTATATTTCTATGCCAGAGCACCTCGCGGATGGGAAATCAACTCTGGCGAACTCTATTATCATTTAAATAGATTTACCAATAGTAATTATTACTGGATGAGTATCGGAGGAAGCTTCTTAGAACCTGCTAAAAGGCTTTCGCAACAGGATTTCGAGAATAGCAATGAGGTTTTTTCCGGCAAGACTTTATATCACATCGAATACGATGTAACCTATGCTAAAACTAACTATAGTGTAGAATTTGGTTGGGAGAGAACTTCGGATAAGACGGTTTCATTTTTAGATGATAGACTCATTAACTCAGAACCAGTAGAAGTTAGATATCGTCTGATTCGAGTGGAAGACGAAGGCCTATATTTCGGAGATCCCAATGTAAATGGAACAGATCCGGATTCTTCGAGAGTAATAGGAAATTCGATTCACCAATCTCATTTCAGCGAGGGGACATTCAGTCAAAGCCAAAACACGATCAATTTCAATTTTGTGGGATTATCGGTGCTGTTCGATTTCTATGAAATTTATTATTCAATAGAATTAGAAGCGAACGATAATCAGCTTCAGTTCTATGGTAGCGATGTGCCTTCAAGGTATATAGTTAAAGGGTTTGAAAGCGAACCTTTGGTGTTCGATATTACCGATCGGACAAATTTAAGGTTAATTAAAACGGATTATTACCAGGACAGTCTTTATTCCTTCAGCGATGATTCAGTCGGTCGGATTTATTATCTAACAACTTCGGAACAAGCATCAGCGATCGAATTTTTGCAAGTTGTAGAACCTGTAAATTTGCGTGAAAGAGATTTTTCGAGTGATATTCTTTTGATCATCCCCGATGGGCTTCAATCGGATTTGAACGATTATATAAGTCATCGCGAGTCAATGGGAAGTGATGTTGAATGGGTTTTATTCGAAGATATACAACGTGAATATGGTTTTGGAGTAAAAGACCCAACAGCTATCAGGAATTTCCTCAGATGTGTTTATGAAAACAGCGATTCCCCTCCGCCTTTTGTAATGTTGGTTGGCGATGCAACCTGGGATCCACGGGGAATAACCGATCCAAAGCCGACTTATTGTCCGGCTGCTTTGTGTGTAAGTAATGCACCTGATGATTACTTCTACTCTGTAACCTATGGGGATAATGTCCCGGATTTTGCTGGAGGTAGAGTTCCAATCAATACGATTAACGAATGGCGAGATTGGGTTTCTAAGTTAATCGATTATGAAGCTAATACAGAGTATGGTCCATGGAGAACCAGATTCGTTTTCGTTGCCGATGATGATAGAATTACGGGAGATAATGGCGATTCCTGGACACATACTTCTCAAACCAGCAGTTATGCGCTCTCGATGCCTGGTTGGGCCGAACATAAGATGATCTATATTTTTGATTATCCGATTACAACTACCGGAATAAAACCTCAGGCACGAAGCAATCTTCTCAAATACTGGAATGAAGGTGCTTCATTAATCAATTACATTGGCCACGGTAATTATCGACTGTGGTCACATGAAGAAGTTTTTGAAGCTACCAGTTGTATTCCCGATTTGGTTAATAGAAACAAATTGCCTTTAACTATAAGTGCATCTTGTGAAGTAGGGCTTTTCTATCGAACCGTAGGCGAGTGCATAGCTGAACTACTAATATTAAATCCCGATGGTGGTTCTGTATCTTCGGTAGCGGCTACTCGAATGACAGTCTCCAACAGCAATGGCGCCCTCGATTATAATATGATACAGAATTGTTGGGGAACCGGAGAGAAAACTACAGCAGGATTAGCTCTTCTTAATGCCAAGAACGGCGAATATTACACAAGTAATAAAGGGCAATATGTTCTCTTTGGCGATCCCGCGATGATAATTGGCCCTCCTGAGTTGGATGTTATTATGGACGCTACGCCCGACTCATTATTAGCTGGAAATGTGATACATATTCAGGGCGAAGTTCAAGAGGATAGTACACGTGTCGATGATTTCGACGGTACGGCTTATATTTTGGTTTATGATTCAGGATATAATAAAACTAGCTATTCAGAAATTCTCTCCAGAGCTGAAACTTATTATATGCCGGGCAACAAACTGTTTTACGGCCCTGTCGATGTTACAGATGGTCAATTTGAGGCTGATTTCATTATGCCTATAGATATTTCCTATGGCACTTCTCATGGTAGAATAGTATGCTATGCGCATTCAGACAATAGCGAGGGAGTGGGATTTATAGGAGATTTGGAGATTACGGGCGACACTTCTTTTGTTAAAACCGATTCTATCGGTCCTGAGATAGATATTACTCTTCAGGGAACAGGATTTTCTGAAGGCTCAATCGTTTGCGGTGACGCTTTCATTATAGCTGAGATATCCGATACTAATGGAATCAATATTTCCGGTGGTGCCGGCCATTCGATAACACTCGTGTTGAATGGCGAAGAAGCAAATGCTATCGATCTTTCTCAATATTTCAGTTATAACAGAAATAGCCATACAACTGGTAAAACACATTATCTGGTCGAAGATCTCTCGCCAGGATTATATACAATTAGAATTAAAGCCTGGGACAACATGGGCAATTCGTCGTTCGAGGAAATGAGTTTTGAAGTTGAAGATTGCAATCTTGCAATCTCAGGTCTTCTGGCTTATCCGAATCCATTTGCTTATAATACTTCTATCACATTCAATATCGATGCACCTTCAAATGTTACCGTTAAGATATATACATTATCGGGGAAATTTGTAAGGGAGTTTTCTGGAGATTACGATCCTGCGTTTGGAATTGTGTATTGGGATGGAAAAGATGAACATGGCGAGAATGTAGCTAACGGAACTTATCTGATAGTTGCTATCGCAAGAGATGCGAATGGCAATGAGGACGAGATTATCACAAAAGTAACAAAAATACAATAAGTTGGCATTGATTTTGCGCTTAAAAAGCGATTTTTAAAAAAGTATTAGAAAGACTTTTCGGAGGTCACTGGATGAATATAGAGAATAAGAAAATTAAAGTTGGTTTTATAATAACCATAATAATGCTTCTCGCTTTTAGTTCTATGGCAGATAGAACCAGAGGAGGAGTATTATTCCTTTTGATAGGTCCCGGTGCAAGGGCTACCGGAATGGGCGAAGCTTTTGTAGCAGTAGCCGATGATCCTACAGCTACTTATTGGAATCCCGCTGGATTGGGGAATTATCCACTCTCTTCGATTTATCTCGAGGTTGATAATCCTCCCGGTTCCCATATCAAAGTAATAGGAACCGAGAAATCGGGATCGATCGATATAGATTATCGGTCTTTCAATATTTGGGCCGCAACGGACTCTGGTTTATATATGCTGGATGGGAAAAAATGGATTTCCGGCGAGAGTCATAACACTGCGGAGCAAGAAAAATTAATGGATGTTGTATATTCTTATATCGATGGTAACACATTCGATTCGACTGCTGTTTACGATCAGGTTGTGCCTGCTATTTTGAAGGCGAACGGAATGAAGAGTATTCCTGAGGGCTATCTTCCTCCGGATACAAAGATTAAGATCCCTTTCTCTGCTGTTATCGATGGTGAGATTACTGCATTATATGGAGACAAAAAGGAATTATGGGTCGGCACTAATAAAGGAATCTATCTGCGCACTCGTGGAGTTTGGGAAAAAGAAATGGATTCAAGCGGTCCGGCAGGCAAGAGTGTAACTCTTATCGATAAAGATGATCGTGGATATCTTTATGTGGGAACTACCGATGGGTTCTATTTTCGCAAGGGGAGTCGTTGGGTGAGATTGATCACTGGCGATGGCCTTCCGGGAAGAGAAATACTCTCTTTCTATTCTGGAGATAGTCGTCATATGTGGATAGGAACCAATCTTGGCCCAGCAACTTTATCTGGTGATAGAGCTGAAGATACTTATGTAGTCAAATCCACTGCTGCAGCCAGCTGGAAAGAATTGGTTACGAGATATATGCCTTTCCAATCTGATAAGAGACTCGAATATGCTATTTCTGAGATAAGGGTCAGAAACAATGCTGTTGAAGCTGATGTGCCGCCACAGGGCAAGAATTATAATATCCCATATGCTGCGGCTTTCGAGTCAGCGGTAACCAGTATATACGTAGATAACTATGGAGTAACCTGGTTCGGCACCGAATTAGGTCTCAAATCCTTCGATGGCCAGAAATGGAATTTTTACGGATGGGATACAACCACCGTGGACAAAGATATATCCATCAAAGATTGGGTAAATAATCAATGGCCGGAAGCTTCGGTTGAACTAACCGATAAACTGGTAGAGCAACTCAGATACTACAATCGATTTAATGCCCAAGATTTCAAATCCGGCGATCTAATCGCTTATCCGAATAGTCCGCTAAGCGGAAAAATCACATCGATTGAAAGATCCCCACAGGGTGATGTTCTGGTTGGAACCGAATATGGAACACTGGTTTACGATCATGAGAAAGGCAATTTCAAGTATTATATTCACGGCGACTTGAAGGATGTTACTCTGGATCAAATAATTCGCCATTCAAATGAATATTGGTATAATACCGGCGATAAAATCCAGGTATATTCAAAAGGCAAAAGTGGAATCAGCTTTATGCACGTACAATGGTTGCCCATGCTTGCTCCCGATCTCTATTACGAGTTTCTCTCCGGAACTACTTATCTGGAAGGATGGGGCACTGTAGGTGGTGCTATAACCTATATTAACGAAGGACAGAACGAGTGGACCGATGAAGATGGAACAGTTTTGGGGACATTCAGTTCCTATGAATTAGCAGTTTCGGCTTGCTATGGAACAAGAATATCTGAACATTTTACCGCTGGGTTGGCCTTCAAATTTATCTATTCCGCTTTAGCTAAAGGCGTTTATGTTGGAATGGAGCAGGAGGAGGGTGTAGCTCGTACATTTGCAGTAGATTTTGGAGCGCAGTACTTCACTCCGATTAGAGGATTAACTCTGGGGATGGCTGTTCAGAATTTAGGACCGGACATTCATTATATCGATGCTGCACAGGCCGATCCGCTTCCTCGGAATCTGAAAGCGGGTTTATCCTGGAAAATCCTGGATAGTCAGTATAATAGGCTTACTTTCGCGGCCGATATAAATAAAGATTTAATCAACGTGGGCAACGATCCTACATTAAAAGAATTCAGAGAATCGGTTAAGAATATCGGAATCGAGTATTCATACTCTAATTTCATTTTCCTGCGCGGTGGATATATGATAGATTACGATTACATTCCAACTGAAGCGACCAGTGTTATCCAGAATGAAGATTACAATCCGGACCACTGGAAAGGAATAAATTATTTTACTCTTGGTGCTGGCTTGAGGTATAAGAATATCGCTTTCGACTTTGGTTATATACCGCTTCAGGAAGACGACGAAGAAGGTAAACTGGTGTTATCGAATATTCTAAGGTATTCGGCTACGATATCATTCTAGGTTATAGTGAAAAAATATACTCAAATAATATATCTGTCATTATTTACTACATTATTCGCAGTTTTTGCGCAGAATATTCAGGATATTCGACCATTGAATGAACCCCTGATTCGGCGCGAGGATCCATGGCGGCCGATGGTTTCACAACGTAATATTTTGAATCTGGATAGGCCGTCGCCGTGGGGATTGCCGCGTGTAAGCCGACATTTTGCTGTGGATACTGTCAAAATTCTTGCTATAAGAGTTGAGTTTCAGCCGGATAACACTACAAGAACGACAGGCGATGGCACTTTCGATCTTAGCCCTATCGAGGAGATGGAGCATCCTTTCGATCCAACTCCCCATAACAAAGCCTATTTCGAGTCTCATATGCAAGCGTTGAAAAACTATTATCTGGCCATTAGTGATTCACAATTGTATGTAGAATGGCAGGTTTTTCCTGCGGAAAATGATTCAGCCTATCGTTTACCGGACAGTATGGGCTATTATGGTGAACTTGGATGGATGGGTGGAAACATGGCAGAGAGAATGCAACAATTCTCCAAAGACGCCTGGGAACTTGCTATCGAAAGCGGCGATTTTGATATAAACGATAACTGGGATTCTTTCTTGATATTCCACGCGGGCAGCGATTGGCAGAACGATGTAGCATCCATTCGACCTGATTTGGTGGAAATATGGCCGGAAATATTCGTTCCCAGCCCGGACGATTTGCCTACCGGTTATCTTAAGTTGCCTTTTGATATCGATGGAATTATTTCGGATTGTATAATCATGCCCGAACATAGCTGGCAAGACGGCCAGATTGTGTGTTTGAATGGAGTTATTGCCCACGAATTTGGCCATCAACTCGGGCTTGTCGATCTCTATTCAACGCAGAATTTTATCACTCAGGTGGGCGATTTTTCCTTAATGGACAACGGTTTCGGAGTTGGTGCTGATGTTGGAGTGGATTTTGATAAAGACGGCAATGTAAGCGATGATGAGTATTTCCCGGTTTATGGATTATTTCCGGCTTATCCGTGTGCATGGGACAGAGCATATCTAGGTTGGGAAGTCCCCGTGGTGATTACTTCTGATACGGACAGTGTGGTTATTGAAGCCTGTGAGTTGCCCATGAACACCGGTACAACTTTACTCAAGATCCCAATTAACAGCTATGAATACTTCCTAATAGAGAACAGACAATATGACATTCCGGGTGACGCAGGATTCTACACCCTAACTCGAGATACACTTACAGGAGTTGTTTTGGGTGCACTTGCTGTGGATACTACAAGTTTGTCGTCGGCTTACGATTTTCTTCTTCCCGGCGATGGCCTGTTAATATGGCATATCGATGAAACTGTTGCCTATAGCGATGTGGATGGCAACGGAACAAATAATTTCTGGGATAATACTCTCCAATGGGATACTTATAGAAAATTCGTGGCTCTGGAAGAAGCCGACGGATATGAAGATCTGGGAGTGATAGTTACCTACGGCGAGGATAAGGATTATTTTTATTATCCAAACAATACGGTTTTTTCTCCTCAATCAAATCCTTCTTCTGATGGAAACGATGGCGGTAAAACGGGAGTTAAGATTTCCAGTATTGGATTTTCTCAGTCCGAGATGCATTTCAATATAAGTTTTGATAACTTAGCACCTACTCCCAATATTGTTACTACGATTTACCCGCTTTATGCTCCAATGGTTGCGGCGGACCTGGATGATGACGATATCGATGAAATAATCACCGAAGGTTATATATCGACAATTTCCGGTTATAAGGGCTGTTTGCTAATATGGGATTCCCAGGGAGAACCCTTTATCGATAACGGTATTGTAGTAGATGGTTATGAGTACGATGATAATCAGATTTCGGTTCCGTATCCGGTTGCTGTACAGACATTGGCATCGCGAATAACATTGCCCGCTATCGGAGATATAACAGGAGATGGGTTGAATGAGATAGCCGCTATCGATATTGAGGGCAATGTTCATGCCTGGAATCCGAGAACTATCGGAACTGATGGATTCATGACCGAATTGTCAGGATTTCCCGTGAGTCTGGGCAGCGAAGCCAGCAGATCGGTGTCCTTATGGGATATCGATTCGGATGGCGATCAAGAGATTATAGTGTTTACTGAAGAAGAATGGTATTCTGTAGATAGCGAGGGCTCGATTTTGGTATCTGGCGATGCAAGAGGAGAAATATCCGGAATTGCACCATCAGATCAGGGTTTATATGTATGTGCCAGAAGAGAGTCTTCTTTCCTTTATCTGTTTGATTGGGAAGGTAATCCAATTTGGAATACATTAATCGATGCCGGAGATATTAGTTATATTGTACGCGCTGATTTAGATTCTGATGGTTCACCCCATGAAATAGCTTGCATCGGAAGAAGTGGTTCGATATCTGTGATAGACTCGGATGGCGATCTACTGAACAACTATCCGGTTGTTGTTGATGATACGAGCTTATCGAGTGCAATTGCAGTTGATTTCAACAAATCAGGGACATTGGATCTATTGATGGCCGGAAGAGACGGGCTTTATACATACAATCAACAGGGATTCCCCCTCGAAAATTCCCCCTTCTCTGTTTCAAATGTTCTGGCACCACCAATTTACGATGGCCAAAACGTTATTATGGCATCGGGTGACGGCGTTATTTACGGATTGAATAGGTTTGGTGAAATGGGCGATAATTATCCATTGAATGCAGCCCCTTCAAATGCTACTCCATGCCTTTTCCGCGATAGCGATGGTTCCTATGGCCTAGCTCTGGGAAGTACTAATGGATCGCTTTTAATTTGGAATCATCTGGTGGATAGTCTTAAGAGTGGAGCTTTTCCAATGTGGGGTAGTGACGCTGCTCACACTTTTCTACAGTCCTATATTCCACAGGGATTAACTACTGAAGATAAAACTGAAATAAGGTCTTTCTATTGTTATCCAAATCCAGCGGAACGCTTCACTCAGTTTAGATTTGAAATTTTGGATCCTAGCACGGAGAGTTCAGTAAGTATAGATATTTTCGATCAGGCTGGAAACCATATATCCGAATTATCAGAAAATGTTATACCGGGAATTCCACAGGAGATAAAATGGGATCTGGATAAGGTGGGAAGTGGGATTTATTGGGCCAGACTCAAAATAGATGGAATTTACGGCGAAGTGGATAAGATGATTAGAGTTGCTGTTGTGAAATAGAGTTGAAAATTATTGGAGGAATAAATATGAAAATGCGAATTATATACTTTCTGTTGATTATCAGCCTTCCCCTGATAGCGGGATCGCCATTAAGCGATTTCCTCTATCTGCCGGTTCTTTCACAGGATAACCCCATTCATTCGATTCAGGAAAATGAATCGAGCGAGGAAGAAGAACAGGTTTTTAGTGATGGCGAAAGCAAGCTCTTCGATAGTGGAGAACATCGCAGTATTAGGACCGGATTCCTGCTATCTCTTGGGGTTCCAGGAGCAGGTGAATTGTATGCAGGCAATCCTCTTAAGGCAGGAATTTTTCTTGGTTTGGAAGCTGCTGCCTGGTCGGGAGTTCTAATTTATAATAAAAAAGGAAACGACGGCGAGGAAAACTATCGTGAATTTGCTGATGCTCACTGGCAATTTGATTATTATTACGATTGGTTTGTTTTCTTTGGAGATGACTCCATATACACAGAGCAATTACCGGTTGAAGTGGTAATTTCTGGTTCTGATACAACTTATATCCCAGATAAAAATCACGATTATTACGAGATGATAGGTAAATATGACTGGTTTATTCTTGGTTGGGAAGATCTTCCGAATCGCGATGCAATAAGGGATAGCACCAAAGAATTACCACACGATGCCGAAGAAATCCTCGAGGTGCTTAAGGCTCACGAAGACGATAGCGATTTACGTCTCGAGTACATGAATATGCGTAAGCAAACCAACGATTATTTTACAACTTCCAAATACTTTGTTGGCGCTGTGATTCTAAATCATATTCTTAGCGCTTTCGATGCTGCTTGGACAGCAAAGCGTTCTAATGACAAACTTTATGAGGGTTTTACTTTTTCTCCGGATATCGATGCAAGATTCACAGTTGACAGATATGGTAATCCACAACCAGAAATAGTACTAAACATTGCGAAGTTTTAATGATTAAACGAATCCTGATAATATGGCTATTGGCTTTAAGCCTTGTTTATGCCCAGATGAGTGAAAATCCTTTTGGATCTCTCAGCAAAAGCGAGACTGAGCAATCGGTGAAAAGACCCTCTAAATGGACTGCTGCCGGATTATCTTTGTTGGTACCCGGTTTAGGCCAGTACTATCTAGGCAAGAATAATTCCGCTGCTTTATTTATGGGCGTTGAAGGCACTATATGGGCTACATATGCCGGGTTTCAGATATATGGCGGCTGGCGAAAGCGAGAGTATCAAAACTGGTCTGCATTGTATGCTGGAGTTGATACAGATGAGAAGGACGAACAATTCTATCAAGATGTACTCAATTATTCCAGCCGAGATAATTATAACTATTGGAATCATCTGATTTATCGGGATACAACTCCACTTTATCCAGAAAGTGATGAATATTATTGGAATTGGCAAAGTCAGGATAAATGGGATGTTTACGCTGATATTTGGGAATCCAGCGAAACTGCATATCGAAATTCCAGAACTGTTTTGGGAGTTGCTTTGATAAATCGTGTTATCAGCATTGTGGATGTTTTCAGAACCGATTTATCTCAACTTGAATCCGTCAATGGTGTAGGGGAAGGTGTTTCGGTTATGCCCAGAGCTATTATGAGAACCTCCCCGGATGGTGAAGTTGCTGTGGGAGTTGCATTTACTACCGCTTTCTAATAAACTATCTAGTACACAAGACCTTGACACTCTCACGGCAGAATTATATATTTTGACCGATGAAAATGAATTTAGTGAAATACCTCTTGTTGATGAGCCTTTGCTATACTATTTATGCTATCGAAGGCCAACAACCAACTCCGAGATTCCTTCCTCCCGATTTTTCAATTGAAGAGGAACATGTTACTTTTCCCGGGGATCTTATCGGTTTTTTTAGAACTCCGTTCGAGCAATATTTAATGACCGATTCAAGTAGAATTCATTATACTCCGAAGATTTCACTTTCAACGAATTATGATTTTATTGGTAATCTCAAATTACTTGGCTCCGGAGTATATCTTAATGCTATGGGTTGCCAAAGCTATATTCAACAGGGATATAGGACATACAGATCCCGCGATATAGATTTTATTGCTGGATATGCAGATATGATTCTTGACAGATATCCCGCTGGAATTTTTGCTAATGCCGGTTATCAGGATTATCGAGGAAGCTATAATCCACTTTTTTATAATGTCGATGTAGACGGTTCTTTTTATTTACCTTTGAATAATTACCTTGCTTCCGCTAAGCTGAAACTAGCCAGAGAAAACTGGAAGCAACAAAATGGCCCTTACGAAATAAACGAACTATACGATATGCCCAGAGTTATCAATAGCAATATTTACTGCGGAAGTATCGATTTCAGGGGAATGCCCACAAGCAAAACGGGCTTTGAATTCTCGGCTGAAGTAAATAGATCTATTAATTATCGTCCTCAATTTTGGGAGAGAAGATATCAGGTGATATCGGGTTTAGGGAGATTAGTATATGACTCCAAAAACCTTGGAATTACTCTGGGTGGAAAACTCTTTAAGACCTGGGATGAGAACATATGGGGCCCTGAGATAGGTTTTAGCATCAAAAGAAAGAATATATATTTCAACACACTGCTTGAATGTGATGTTAAGTCTCCACGGAGATTACTCTACGATTTTTCTCCCAGAGTGGCTATTCCAGAACAGCGTGGTTATCTGAAACAAACTGGAAGAATAATTGCAGAAGGTTATCTGGTTCTAAAACCTGGCCAGGTGTTTTATTTCGATGCCAGAACATGGCAGAGTAGCGGAGAGCCATTTATAGAAAACCCTCTGGCTGAAGTGCCCAAAGTTGTTTTCGAAGATATTTCTCATGAGGAATTCCGGTTTGCTCTGTCTAATGATTTTGGTTCTTTTGGCAATCTTTTGGCTCTGGAGATAAAACATGTAACCTGGGATGAAACTCAGATTCCAATAGTACCTACCAGGACTATCACCGACACATTTACTCTCAGATTTGGAGATAGAGTTTCCGCGTGGATTTCCGGGAGACAGCGTGTGGGATTACCCGATATTGGTGATAAAGATGAGGACGATTTTTCGGTGGGAGCAGAATATAATTGGGAGTGGATTAGCGCTTTTCTTTTAATAGAAAACATATTTGAGGAACCTATATTCAATATCGAAACCCTGGATTTCGACGATCAAATGAAAATTTGGTGTGGAGTAGAGTTAAATTTCTGATGGATCTTAAAAATAAAATAAGCCATTTGCCCAAAAAACCCGGAGTTTATATTTTTAAAAACAGTTCGGGAAAAATAATCTACATAGGTAAAACGGTAAGCCTTAAATCCAGAGTTTCCAGTTATTTCAGCGGGAAACCTTCCAATCCAAAAACCTCACAATTAATTAAGAGGATTCGTGATCTGGATTTTATTGTTGTGGATAGCGAAACCGAAGCTCTTTTGCTCGAAGCTAATCTTATTCGTAAGCACAAACCTAAATATAATATCGCTTTGAAAGATGACAAACGATATCCTTATATTAAAATTACCGATGAACCTTTTCCCAGAATCGAGATAACTCGAAGTAAAAACAACAAAGAGAAATTCTTTGGGCCATATACCGAAGCTTACGCAGCGAAAAGGACGTTAAAGCTTATAAAAGAGAATTTCCGAATTCGGCATTGTAAGCATAAACTTCCAGATACAAGTCCTCAGAGGCCCTGCTTGAATTTCCATATTAATCGATGTGATGCCCCATGTGCCGGAAAAATAACTCAAGAAGAGTACCAAAGCCGCATAGATGAAGCAATTCTGCTCCTGAAAGGACGAAAAAGAGAGTTGGTTTCTCGCCTGAAACGAAAGATGAAACTGAAATCAGAACAAGAGGATTTCGAGGAAGCTGCGTTAATTCGAGACCAAATTGCGGCGATTGAAACTGTATGGCAAAAACAGAAAATCGATATGGATACATCGGATAGAGATTTGCACGCAATCGCAATAGGCCTTAAAGAAGGAGTTGCTGTGGCTATGCAGGTTCGAGAAGGGAGAGTTATCGCTCGACAGGAGTTCAGGGTTTCGATATCACAAGGTAGCGAAAAAGCCGAAGTAATGCGTGGATATTTGATCCAATATTACAACAAGAATATTAATCCCCCTAAAGAAATATTAGTTTCAGTTCTACCACATGAGAAGAAAGATATAAACAAATTAGTGAGCAAGCTGAGAGGTAGCAAAGTAGAGGTCAGAGTGCCAAAACGCGGCGAAAAAAAGGACCTTATCAAGCTGGTCGAAAGAAATGCCGAATTGTTACTTTCGGAGCTTGTCAGAGTTAAGAAAAAAGTGCATTTACCATATAGTGTTATCGATCTTCAAAAAGAGCTTCGCTTGAAAAAGCCGCCCAGAAATATTGAAGCCATCGACATATCTCATTTGGCTGGAACCCAGGCAGTTGGTTCTTTAGTTTCATTCAAAGATGGCAAGAAATTCTCTGCTGGCTATCGAAGATTTCGAATTAAAACTGCCACTCATGGCGATGATTATGAATCGATATATGAAGTTGTTACCAGACGAATCAGCCGGTTGAAGGAAGAAGCTAAGCCGATGCCGGATTTGTTATTGATCGATGGAGGGAAAGGCCAGCTGGCTTCTGCGGAGAGAGCATTAGTAGATCTTGAACTGCGCGATGAAATTGAATTAGCCTCAATTGCTAAAAGATTGGAAGAAGTATTTCGTCCTGGAATGAAAGATTCTATAATGATGCCAAAGGATTCTTCCGCACTTAGATTATTGGTAAAGCTTCGCGATGAGGCACACCGATTTGCGATTTCATATCAGCGTGTTCGACGTTCTCAGAAATACAAAGCTGGAGAGTTAATGAGAATTCCCGGAGTAGGGCCGAAGCGACAGAGAACTCTTCTTCAAAAATATGATTCGCTGGAGCAGATTGCCGGAGAAACCCCCGAATCTCTCTCTGAAAAGGGAAAAGTACCTATCGGAATAGCCGAGAAAATTATTAATGCGCTAGCGCTTTTCAAGGCAGGTATTGTTCTCCTGGCAATGATGACGATGCTATGGGGGGGGTGTACACCTTCGCCACGTTATCTCGCCAGGCCCGATAAACAGGTTCATCCGGTGAAGAAAACAGAAAAATCACAAAAGGAAAAAACAAAGACGGCAAAGAAAAAGAAAATCGAGAGCCAATCCGTGGAATCCATTTCCTATGAATCCAAAACGGAATCGACGGATGCGAAATCTATTTCAGGCGGAGAAGAGATATCCAAATCGAGGCTTATGGGAATTGTGAATTTGTATCTGGGAACTCCCTATGTGTATGGAGGAGACGATTTCGATGGAATAGATTGTAGTGCTTTTGTCCAAAATGCACTTAAAGAGTTGGGTATCGATATTCCCAGAACAAGCCGAGACCAATATCGCTCGGGAAAATCTGTTCGAAACCCGCGATTTGGGGATCTTGTTTTCTTTAGAATGAAAATGGGAGGAGTCGATCACGTGGGATTATACCTGGGGGATAGGCGATTTGCACATGCCAGCAGTCATTTGGGGGTTACTATCGATTCTTTGGATGATCCATATTACAGCGTCAGATTTCTGGGGGCAAGGCGCTACTATTAGCGCCCTCTAACTTATTTCGCAAACATGTACTGTCAATTTTAAACACGATCGCTTTTGGTGGATTAGCTATATAGGAGATTTCTAAGCATTCCGGATGGAGAGAATAAGAATACTCCATTTTATCGAAAATATATATGGATGTTTTGTCGAGAATCATGTAAGTAGCTTTGTATTTAAGAGCTTTTTTCCATAAATTATCACCCCATTGGTGACCTATATACACTCCTGACTTGTCGCTGATTAAATATGCAATTCTCAAATCGGAAGAAATTAATACTGTTTCATTTGGAGTGTTGTTTTTAATCCAGTTAAGCGCGTCAAAAAATGCTTCAAAATTTTCATTTACCGGAATTACAGCATCTATTTTGTAATCCTGCTTCGAAAGCTCGTTTCGATATTTTTCTGCATAAACCACATTTTCGATAGTAGCGGGGACAGTTAATGCCATAAATAGCAAAGAGATATAGACAATAACGCTGGCGTTTCTTCTACTAAATATCAGATTGATAATTCTCGATATTGACAGCATCGCAAGCGGGATGATAAATGGAACCAGGACTACAAAATATCTTATCGAAGTATGGTGAAAAAGCAAATATACCGGTGCAAAGAAAAGTGGTATGAGATAAAAAGCAAGGTGTTTTTTTCTCTCTTTCAGGAAGAAAATACTCAGGACGAATAGAGCCAGAATAGCTATAGAGAAGCATTTGCATGAGGTCTCAAATTGGACGATAGAGGGACAAATGTTTTGTGGAATTATCGAATTAAGATAAGCATTTGCATTTAACGAAACTCGCTCCAGTATTTGACCGGATGAGAAATTCTCCACTCCGGTTTGTTTCCAATAGACAAGTTCACCTCGAAATAGAACCCTGTAAATAAGCGGTAGCAATATCAATATCGAAGTTCCAAGATATTTGAAAGCTCCGCGGAAATCAGAATCGATAAGTAAAATCAGAAAGAATATTCCAATAATTGGAAAGCCGGCTATACGAATCATTACAGACGCAGCACAAAAAATAGCGGATAGATATAGATATCTGTTTTTATCCATCTCCTGATAGTTGAAAAGGAAGTGAAGTGATATCCCCATAAACAACAAAAATGGTCCTTCGGTGAGTACAGCTGATGAAATCATTGCGATCACTGGCAATCCTGCTAATGAAATTGTAATTATAATTACTTCCGGCCAGCGCATTTTTAGAAAACGATTTAGAATGTTGGCAAAGACAAGCAGGAATAACCACACACAAACCATTGAAAACAACTTATAAACCATTACAGCTTTGATATTATTAGCAAAATGACCTATTAAGGCTAATATGGCAGGATAAATAGGGGCGATATGGTAGTCCTGTGGGGTGTCCGGCAAATGCAGTTGAACTAAGCCTTTGCCAGTATATATGGCTTTAGCCATATTCATATAAACTGCGTTATCACCGCAGCTATTAAATACGGGATTGAACTCGAGAAGTAAAATCGCAAACAGAATTAATCCCAGAATTATAAGGCATATAATTCTCTTCATAATAGTATCAATATAGTAAAAGGATTATTTGAGGTAAACAACTCTTTTGCTTATTGATTCATTTTTTGTGGTTGCCCGAATTAGATATATTCCGCTGCCCAAGTCACTATCTGGTGTCCAAGCAAGGCCGATTGCTGAATGGCTTTCATTTAGATTCGACGATAAGTCAGCAACATGTCTCCCGGAAATATCGAAGATTTCTAAATCGGTTAATCCACTCAGATTCTCAAATTCGATATAGACCGTTGAGTTGAATGGATTGGGTGCGATTTTAAAATCGAACTTATCCGGCCTTTTGCTTTCGCTTATCGAGGTTGGATCGAATTCAAGGACCACTTCCAGCTCGGCGATTTCGTCGTAGTTAACCATCACATCGCTAACCGTGTCCGGGAAATAATCAGGTGCATCAACATAGACTTTATAAAATCCCGGTGCGACATAGCGTCGATTCGTTCCATGCACCGGATCGACAGTTCTGGGAGGAAAATGCTCGTGATGAAGTTCATCGATTTCTACTACGGCATCCAAAATGGGATTCCCTGCAGTGTCAACGACATGAGTGACTATCATCTCTTTTAAGGCCCTATCCAGAAGATAGAAGCTTCCTCTACCAACTCTCTGGGAGATAGTATCGATTATCTCGCCTTCCCAGAAACACTGATTAGTAATCTCCATGACTATGCTACAAGAACCCAACTCATAGTATGTCCATGTTTGTAATTTGGGTTTGTCATTATAACTTGCAAGACCTTCGTAATAATTACCTTCTTCATCGAGAGTAGCATAGCGTAGTTCATCTCTTATATCAAGCCAGCAATTGATAGCATCCGGGCCGTAGGTGCCCTCGTATGGGCCGTCATCGAACCACCAGCAAATCCAGAGCTTGTTGCCTCCGCATGAATCCGGAGAATGATAATCCAGAATAGTAATTGGACGATGCTTTTCAAAGAATTCCTTCATCACGATAACACATTGTTCGCTGAAAGGATATGGTCCTTTGGTGTTATCCAGATCGGAAGGTGTGTATTCATCCCAGCGAAAATCCCAGTTCCTATTTGGATCCACACCATCTGTGTAAGCTTCATATATTCCATCTCCATCATTATCGCGTTTGGTTTTACGCCATTCGACATAACCGGAATCCAGACACATAACTCGACCGTCGGGATTCATCTGGGGAATTATCCATATTTCCAGATTCTCCCACCATTGAAGTGCCTGTGTGTCACCGGAGTCAATTCGGTGTAATATTTCTCTTATCATCCACATACAAACTTCGACTCCATTGGGTTCGTCTGCGTGTTGTCCGCCGTGAAATTCGACAACAGTTTCATCTTCATTAACCGAGGGATTATCCGAGATTTTTAACCCCCAGATAGTTATAGAATCGACTCCGGAATGGCCCAGAGATTCGAGATGACAATAAGTAGAATAAGTATCCGCAAGCGCAGTGATTTCTGTTATAACCTCATCGACAGTATGATAGCGTGTATCGTAAGCCGGATGTTGTGCAAAAATACATAAACTAAGGGCCAATAATATTAGAATTGTTTTTTTCATGTTTACTCCTATAATTATAAATCAACTAAATATTATATTTATGCTTCAATTGTAAATCAAGTTCTATACTCGGTAGAAATTAATGAATAGAAAAGAATACGATCTCGAATCATATAAATACGATTTACCCAAAGAGTTAATCGCCAGCAAACCGGCTTCTCCTAGGGATTCATCGCGATTGCTCATTTTGAACAAGAATAGCGGAGACCTCAAGCACTCTGTGTTTTCGGAATTGTACCATTATCTACAAGCGGATGATCTTCTGGTGATTAACGATACACGTGTTTTTCCGGCGCGTCTTTTGGGTAAAAAGGAAACAGGCGGGAAGGCCGAAATATTCTTGCTTGAGCGGAGAGAAAACGACATATGGCAAGCATTGGTGAGGCCATCTCGGAGATTGAAAAACGGCGCAATTGTAAATATTTCCGATAGTTTTAAGGTGGAAATATTAGCCAGAATGCCCGATCATAGTCGGGAAGTTCGATTAATTTATAAGGGGAATCTATGGCAAAGACTCGAGGAAGTCGGACATACTCCGCTTCCCATATATATCGATCGCCCCGATGATGACGAGGACAGAATCGAATATCAGACAATTTACGCCGACCAGCCGGGCGCAGTGGCAGCTCCCACCGCGGGATTACATTTCACCGAAGATGTTTTCAATAGCCTCGAGCAAAAAGGAATCGAAATCGCCAGAATTACACTTCATGTTGGATGGGGCACTTTTCGTATGATTGAAGCGGAGAACATTCGCGATCATAACATGCATAGCGAGATCTATTCAATATCGACCAAAGCGGCCGAGCAAATCAACCGAACTATTAGAGATAATCGTCGGGTAGTCGCGGTAGGAACCACTACGGTGAGGACTCTCGAATCCGCAGCGAAAGAGAACCTCCCAATAAAACCCGGTATGCGAAGCACAAATCTATTCATATATCCCGGATATGAATTTAAAATTACCGGTGCTATGATAACAAATTTCCATCTGCCGGGAAGTTCACTAATTGTTATGGTAAGCGCTTTTGCCGGACGAGACAAAATAATGAAGGCGTACAAATCCGCCATCGAAAAGAGATATCGATTCTATAGCTATGGTGATGCTATGCTTATTCAATAATTGCTATGGCAAATCAGCCCTTGCCCAAAGCTGAACAGTAATGGTTTGGTCGCCGGGTCCTCCATAATACTCAGGTACAATAAATCCCATCCATAGGTTTTCCGAATTAGCACCATCCACGCAGAACGAGACATTTTGACCGCCTCCGCCAAAATGAGTGCCATCGCACCAGATAATAGCCGCATCATCCAAAGCATCGTCGGCATCGAAACCGGTGATATCCGGAGGTGTTGCGCTGTCATCGAAACGCCCGTAAACAACAGTTGTATCCCAATCTGTGTAAGTACTCAAATGCCATCCAATGGGAAGAACAGTTGCCAGAAGGCCAAAATCTACCTGAACATTTCCCGTGTTGGTTATAGTGAACTCATCTCCGCCGATCATAACTACTGTATCGAGGGCTTCCAGGTCCGGGGCAATTGTCCAGGAACCGGGATCTATTTGCAATTGGATGTCCTCTGGAATGTACTGGTACATCCAACCGGTGGAATCTGTCGATTGACCATCGCTGAAAATCCAGTTGTATTTAATTGTATCCACATACTCACAACGATACGTCAGATCGTAAGTGAAATCAGCGCCATCGTCGTAAACGTGATCGGGAGTTCCAACATCGTAAGTATTCAGGGTTCCATCGTCGATTCTGATTTGTCTGGTTGTTGGAAGGTTATTGTTCGCATCGGTATATGTACACTCGAGGTTAATAACAGTAGTATCCCTATTGGAGCTTTGAGAAGCACTCTGGGAAAGCGACGGCCCGGTATTGGTCCCGATTGTGTATTGATGTGTATGACAATAAACCCCTGTGGCATTAATGAAATCGGTAAGTTGATAAGCGACGGAGTCCAATCCAACAAGCCATGCAGCACCGGTAGCCACGGAAGTTCCAAAAACCTCTGTTTCATTGGGCCAGGTTCCCCAACCGTTAGAGGTCAATTGACTGATTGGAATTCTAACCGTGATATCCGATGATCCATCAGGGCCCGATGAGTAGGTCAAATTACAAATCTCATCGTAATTATTAAGTGGGTCTTCATCGTCATCTTCGCCCCAGAACTTATAAAGACCATCGTTAACATTGACAATCAGAAAATTAGCGTTTGCGATAACTACTGCAAAGAAAAGGCTGTCTCTATAGGGAGATTCGTTGTTTAAAATAGGAATGGCCAATATGTGATAATATGTATAAAGGGGCCACCAGCTACTGTGTATATCTGTCCAACCACCAGCCAAAGTAACTCTAAAGAAGAATTCATCGTTATCGTAGCTGGCGTAGAAACCTGTTATATCGTAACTATCCCATCGGCGTCCAGCATCGACATCCGTGTGGTCTCCAGCTGGATCGGAGATATAGATCGATCGATTTGCGGCTAATGGGAAACTGGTTGGTACATTGTCGGGGCATTCAGATGAATAAGTAGATTCGGTCTCACATTGATAGAAATACTCTACAGTGCCGCTGCCCGCATTGGTTCGACTTGCCTGCCAGGTGTCCTCATAGTTAGTTCCGCCAATATTGGACATAGAAATGGGACTTAGCCAGCTTGTGCCACCGTTAGTAGAGCAATAGACATTAGCATCGTTTACCGGAAATATAGTTGTGCTCGATGGATCATTCAGCGTATCCATGAAATCGGCATTGAAATAAGTTTGTCCGCTGGCAACCGCTGCAGAGTTACATGGATTATTGATTTCCCGAGGAAAAGCAAAGCTGATTCCCAGATCGAATTGAGCGAATAATATGACAGGTATTAACAAAAAAAAAGCCAGATATTTTTTCATATTTCTCCCCATTTTATTTGATTACAATTTATAACAATATAAATATTATTAATGTTAAATCAACATAGTTGTTTCAACAGAAAGGTTATTCAGCTATATCTTTTTTCATTATATCGCGTCGAGTTACTTCTCTGAAAATGCTATATTCACCAGAAACAAAAGCTCCCACAACGGTAGCCAGAGCAACTGGAATAATGAAATCCTGTGATGTCGTTTCGGCTGCGAGAAGAATTACAGTTAAAGGTGCATGAGCTGCAGCTCCAAAAAATGCCAATCCACAGATAATAGTCATGGCCACCGGGTCGAAACCAAATAATTGACCGAGAAATCCGCCCAACATGGTACCGACATAAAAGGTGGGCAAAACCAATCCACCTTCAGCACCAGCGCCAAGAGTTAACGAAGTAGCAACAGTTTTCCCGATAAACAATGCGAGAAAAACGACCGCAGAAATCTGAGTTGCATGTGTTGTAGCCGATAGAATCTCTTGCCGTCCAAAACCCCAGATAGGGATTTGAAGGTGAAATAGGTTTGTATAAAAAAGATAAAATGCGCCCAGAACTAAACCGAAAATGATTGGTTTTACAAAACAATTGATTCTAATTTTTCTTCTGAGAAATCCCATATAATAAAAAATGGCTGAGTAAATAGGAACTATTCCTCCCAAAATAAGTCCGATCAGGATAAAAATAGGGATTTGAACCGTACTAAAAGAGTAACTGGATATCATGGGAAAAAGGGATTCTCTTCCAATAATGATCGAATAAATGAAAAAAGATGAGAAACTGGAAAAAGTAGTGATTATTAGCGCTCTGTATTCGATATTTCGAATATAGATTATTTCTGCACCGAAAATCGCACCTGCTATTGGAGCATTGAAAAGCGCTGCAAAAGAGGCGGAAAGACCTGCGATGAGAATATATTCAAGGGGGATGATTCTTCCCGGAAAAAGCCGGCCAATCCAGCTTGCAATCGACGCAGATATTTGCATTCCCGGGCCCTCTCTTCCTGCGCTACCACCAAAAACGATAGTAAAAACGGTGCTGATAATACTGGCGGGAACCAGAAGGATACTGATTAATCCGTTTTTTTGATGGATTGATCGAAGTACGGAATCCAAACCTTTCTCTTCGGAGAAATTAAAAAGCTTGAGTACTAGAGTTGAGAAGAAAAGGCCTATCGCCGGGAGAAATAGCATCACCAGTGTTCTATCGAAATATCCATAAGAGATTTTACTGAGTTGATAGATTATCCACATGAAACATGCCAGCAATAATCCTGAGAAGATTCCCACCAGAATTCCGATAGCAATACCCTGAAAACCGAATTTGTAATGAAACAATCTTTTGCCACCAACCAGATTCTCTGGCTGGTAAAAATTAGACAAGCTCTTTTGAAGTGATTTTTGATCCATTAAAACCTCTATTAATCAGAAAATCGAAAACATGATTGGATAATATGAAGAATAAAGTGCCAAAACCTGCTCCATATATTACATCCACTCCATAATGGAAACGTCCATAAACTGTCGATAGATATAATAACAAAACAATAACTGTGGTTAAGGGAGTTATTTTCTTGAAATCCAGATAGCTACTGATGAGTACTACGGTCGCTACAGCGCAATGGCTCGATGGGAAAGCAGCCCCTGCAATACCCATTTCTCTGAAAAGCCAGCCAAAAAACGGAGCAAAAATATAGCCTGTGCGAGGAAAGTTAAGTGCTCCCGGTAGTTGTACTCTGGGACCTTGCACGGGAAGAATTATAAAAATAGTGTAACAGAGTAAAAAGGTAAAAGCCACATTAAAAATCCTGCGTGAGACCATGGAATAGTCCTTTTTAAGCCACCAGATTATGGGAATGAGCGGAATCAGTAAAAAATAGCTGAAATAACCCATGTGCATCAGCTCCGAAAACCATGGCCAGCTGAACTTAGTGGCGAACTCAATACTCGGTTGAAAGCCAAACAACATCTCATCCCAATGAGCTATATAATAATCCAGCGGTAATCGGAAAAAAATTTGATCAATATCGTGGGTTTCTCTATAAGCCGATCCAAATATCAATATCGGATAGAAATATCTAAGGAAACTCCACAAATTTCTCTTTTTAGAAGTAAATTTTTGGGTAAATATAATCACAACAACAAAAACTATAACATGGTGCCCGAAATAAAGCCACCATCGGTCAAGTTTACCTGCAATACCCGTGATTAGAATAAATACTCCGATAATGAAATAGTAGATAAGGAGTATAATATCCGTAGGGTTGAATTTGTTCTTATCAATCGTCATATTGAATAAAATATCTGTTTAATAAGTCTTAATCCAGGGAAAAATACATTCAATATAATAATTCCATTTGACAAATCCCCGACGATAAGCTATTAAATATGAGTAGCTATCATTGGAATAATACTATGACTAAAGAATTTAGATATTACGGCTTATCGATTGCTTTCCTCATTCTGGCTGTTATGTTGGGGGCTTTTGCGGACTGGGAACCCCTTTTCAGTCACCCCAATGAGTTAATTTTCTTTTTAATTCTATTTGCAGTTGGCACTTTTCTCAATATCGATGTTGGTGGGAATAACTATCTCACTCTTAATGATGCAGTCGGGTATGCGGCCTTATTAATCTTTGGCCCGGCATTTGCCGCAGGGATTTTCTTCTGCGGCATGATGATCCATGTGTTTTATTCCGGTAAGATGGTTTTCAGAAGATTGGTATTCCTGGCTATAGGGGTATCGGAGTTATTTATCGCAGGATGGTTCTATTTCAAGGTCCTTGGTGGTTCGTTTGGTTTGGAAGGTGGCTTATGGAATCTTGTTGCTGCCGTATTAACCGCTCCGGTTCTATGGATATTTGAGCGAGTTTGTGTATTTACCCTATTGAATGCTGCCGGCGAGAAATCTTTCCGTAGATTTTTCACACAATTAAAACCTTATTTGATAAGTGTTCCACCACTTTATATTTGGGGTGTTATTGCTGCAAAGATTTTCGTAACTTCGGGTTATATATATACAACAATTTTCATGATGTTGCTTCTGGTGGTGTATGCATTCTTCAAAAGCCAAAAAGCCCTCCAGGATACTTTACAGGAGACTATTTTCTCCCTGGCTAAGATGATCGACGCACGAGATTCATACACTGCACAACATTCGCTTGGTGTAGCTAAAAATGCCAGCGCTATAGCCAGAGAAATTGGCCTATCCGAAGAGGAATCCGAGAGTATTTATCAGGTTTCCCTGTTACATGATATTGGTAAAGTTGGAATCCACGATTCAATATTACTTAAACAAGCTCCTCTCACCGACAAAGAATGGCAGGCAATGCGACGGCATCCGATTATCGGAGCAGATCTGGTTACTAACTTGAAATTCCTATCTGGAGCAGCTCAGGCTATTCGTTATCACCATGAGCGTTGGGATGGAAAAGGTTATCCATTTGGGTTCTCCGGCGAGGATATCCCTCTTTGGGCTCGTATAATTGCTATTTGTGATACCTGGGATGCTATGCGCACCGACAGGCCATATCGCAAAGCGCTACCACTCGATATTGCTCTTAAAGAGATTCGGGATGGAAAAGGAACTCAGTTCGATCCCACCTTGGTGGATGTCGCACTTAAAGTGTTCAAAAAGAATCCAGATGTAGTACCCAAAACTACTAATCCGGAATAATTTATTTTACCCAATCGCAAGCGATGTCCTTTACTCCCTGCTTTAATCTCATTTTGCACCACCATTTATCCAGTATAGGCGAGATAAAATACACGAATATCGCCAGGGCAAATCCCGCCAGTATGTCTATTACATAATGATGTCGTAGATATACTGTAGCCAAAACAAGACCTACAGCGATTGGCAGAAAAGCCCAGAAGAGGATTTTTGTGTATTTACCTGCATATATCATCGCTAATAATGTAGTTGCGCAATGTAAACTGGGAAAAGCAGCACGACTACTTGCCGCAGAGAGTATGACTTTACGCTGAGCTGAATCGAAGAAAAATCCTGTAAAATCCCTGGTGAATTGATTAGCTAGAACCAATCTTGGTGGCGCAGCTGGAAATGCAATATAAAGGAAATAACCAAAGTAGTAGGAGAGTATTATACCCAGAATTGTCCTACGGTATTTTGTATAATCTCCTTTAAAATAGAGAGTGAATGGAATCACGATTGGAATTATGAAATAATTCATATAAGCGAAACTAAAAAACTCGGTCAGAATAGGATTGTAAAACTTCTGAGCCCAAACAACAGGCTGCACTCCGAACATCCATTGATCGATTTTTACTAATGTGTCATGGATATCGTGAGGATTAACAAAGTGAATTGTGTCGTGCAGATTAGTATAAATTGCGATAGCCAATCCAAAAGGTGCTGCCTCGCGGATAAACTTGTAGATTTTACCGCCTGGATTCCATTTGCGGAGAAGGATATATGCGGCAATCATCAAGATAACAGCGGCTATTCGCCATAAATCTCCGCTGATATGCTTGGGAACATCACCCTGTTCAGCAAAATAGGAATGCGCCCTGATAGTAACAATTGCTGAAGGGAAGAAGAAAAGCAGCGCTATAAATTCTTCGAATCTTAATTGAGCGAGTAAGCTTTTAATTTTTAATAGTACTTTTCTAACCATGATTTGTGTATTATATACTTCCAAATGGCTAAATCAAACTAAATCTGTATTCGATTATTGGAATTTTACTTTGAAGATTAAAAATAGAAAAAAAATGAACTTATTTGAAATAATTAAAAAACAATTTCGAGCTCATCCAGTTTTCTACCTATTCTTTTTCGCACAGTTGATGATAAATGTTCCACATTCGATTCCTTTTAATAATGAACTGGATGTAATGATGGTTGCAAAGCACTTCGTCAATCCTCATTGGATTCCCGGGGACTGGTATCTTGGACAAAAGATCGCTTATCGTTACCTGTTCAATGCTATTGCTGGCGGTATCTGTGTGTTGATGCCTCTTTCGGCAGCAATAATTACAGGGCGAATTATAGTTACTCTCATGTTTTCGTATATATTCGAAAAATTCTCCCTTATATTCTCGATTAAGTACTTCGTGATATTCCCTTTTTTAATCTATCTCTTAAAGAACCAGAGTATGGTAAGTCGCGAATGGTTCATTGGAGGATTCGAGACAAAGGCTTTCGCATATTTCTTCGTCTTTCTAACCATGATCTCAATAATGAAAAAGAAAAAGAATATCCCATTTTTATTTGGTGGATTGGCATTTTCATTTCATATTTTAATCGGTTTCTATGGAATAGCCTGTGTTGTTTTGGGGTATCTAATAACCTATCGCCAGGATATCAAAATCCCAAATATCAGCGAAATGATAAAAAGTAGTATCATTTCCGTGGTTGCTGGATTACCTGGTTTATACAGCGTTTTTCAATACCTTTTTACTTCAGCAGATTCGAATCGAGATTTAGCTGCTAAGATATATGTCAAATATAGAGTTTCACATCACGTTTTACCTTTAGCATGGAATAATCATTTCTGGCCGATTCTCTTCGCAATCGCTTTAGTGATTTATTTATCCATTTTATTTAAAGCAGAAAATCGAAAATGTAAATTTCTGGCATCGATAGGCATTATTAGCCAATTATTCTTCATGGTTGGATTAGTAATCTTCTTTTTAGGAAAAATAACCCTTCTACGTTATTATTGGTTTAGATTTGCGGATATATATATTCCGCTAAGTTTAATCATATTATTGGCCGCTTTTATCTCAAATAAGGTTATAACCGGGTATAAAAAAAACAGATTAATATCTAAACTTAAAAAAGCGTTTTTGGTCTTGACATTAATTCTCTGTCTGTTATTGTTATTATTAGGAACTAGTAATTATATGAAATTCTATGAAGAGAGGTCTGAAAAATATACTAATATAAGTTCAGAGATTTTCGAAGCATTTGATTGGATATCGAAAAATACGAATAAAGAATCGTTGTTTCTTGTAGGGCCGGATATGGCTAACTATTTTTACTACATGGCCGAAAGACCAGTTTTTGTTTCTTTCAAACATTCACCTCAGAACGATGATCAGATAATCGAGTGGTATAAAAGACTCAGATTGTGTAATGGGGGAGATGAGTTATCTTCGCAAATTAGTGCATGGGAGAACTCGCAAATATTAGAGAGAAAATTTTTCTCCTTATCTGAAAAAGATATTCGTCGGATAGTTGTAGAATACAATATAGATTACTTTCTGGATAAAAAAGATAAAATATTGGAATTTAAGATAGTATTCGAAAATAAGGAATATAGATTATATAAGATTTATTGATATCAATGGAGAATTTGGAATATGGATAAAGGCATAAGATTCTGGAATCACATAAAAAAACACGCAGTATTTTACCTGATTTTATTGGTTACTATTTTATGCGTTTCCATACGTAAAATTCCCGGCAACAACGATTATGAAATAGCAATTTGTGCTAAACATTTTTTTAACTCAGATTGGATATCATGCGATTGGTTTTTATCTCAAAACATAGGATTCAGGCTTTTAGCCTATTTTGTAATCGGACCTCTAGCTAATTTATTCTCAATTTTTACCGCAGTATTAATAAGTAGAATTCTTGTTGCTTTTTTGGTTTCAATCGTAATGCAAAAATTCGCCAGATTAATGGATATCAAAGCATATGTTTTGGTTACTGTGTATCTTCTTTTTATTGAAAAACAATCTCTGGTTGCTGGAGAATGGTTTTTAGGAAGCTTCGAATCGAAAGTTCTTGCCTATATATTTTTCTTTTTAGCTATAATTTATGCTGTTGAGAAAAAACCGTGGAAAGCTATAGTTTTCGCTGGTTTAACACTTAGCTCTCACGTTTTAGTTGGTACTTATGCGCTTTTCTCACTGGGGGTTGCGTTTTTAATCGAGGATCATAGAGTTTTCAAGACTATCAATCTTAAGCAAACATTGAAAGCTATTGGCTTGTTTGTTGTTACATCTATTCTGGGTCTTTATGCTTATTGGCAATTCCTGAATGTAAGCGATATTGCGGAAAAAGGGAATGTAGCTTATATCTATGTGATGTTACGTTCTCCACATCATTTGCTTCCTTATTCATTTACAGGTTTCTGGTGGATAATTATAACGTTGTTAGCCATAATTCTTTATATTTATGTTTTAACTAATTACAAAAGGAGAATCTACAACTATCTGGCTTATAGTGCACTGACTGGATTATGTTTCTTTACAATAGGAATAATAATTTACTTAAGCGGGAATTATGAATATCTCCGCTATTATTGGTTTAGATTTGCCGATACTTATGTGCCATTTTCATCCATGTTATTGATTGCATCGCTTTCAAGCATAATTTTAGATAAGGGTGAACTACTGCTATTTAAGTTTATTACTTCGAAAAAGTGGTTCAGAAAAATGATAAAAACAATATATATATCATTATTTATCTTCTTAATGTTCCTGGTAGTATATGAAGACATAACATACATAGGTGATTTATTCCGAACTTCAAACCAAAAATTCTCGAGGGTTGATTCTCAGGTTGCCGATGCATTCTTATGGATTTCTGAAAACACCCCTGAAGATGCGGTATTTCTAATCGAGCCGAGGATAGCTGAATATTTTTATTATCTGGCTGAACGTCCTTTATTCGTGAGTTTCAAGCACGCACCTCAGTACGATAAAAATGTACTCGAATGGTACGAAAGAATAAAACTGTGTAATCGCGGAAAAGAATTAATTCCCAAAGAGGGCTTAAAAGTTAATCTGCCAATTATAAAAAAATCCTTTTATACCCTAACACGCAAAGAAATAGTGGATATAGCCAGAAATTATAACATATCTTATTATCTGGATAAAAAAGATCGATTACTCGATTTCCAGATAGTTTACGAAAACGAAGAATATAGATTATACAAAATCGAAAATTAGGTTCCAAAAATTCTATCGCCCGCATCGCCTAATCCGGGGCGAATATAGCCATTCTCGTCGAGTTTGCTGTCGAGAGCTGCAAGATATATTTCCACATTAGGGAATCTTTCATTTAACTTCTTTACACCTTCAGGAGCTCCGATAATTCCACAAAAAACAATTTTGCCAGGATTCTTGGATTGAAGTAAATCTATAGTAGCAGCAGCACTTCCACCTGTAGCAAGCATGGGATCCAGAACGTAAATTACTTTCTTATTTATATTTTCTGGAAGACTGTCATAATAATAAATAGGTTCTAGAGTTTTTTCATTGCGTTTAAGGCCAACATGAAATACGGTTGCATTGGGGAGAAGCTTGAGAAAAGAATCGACCATCCCCAGTGCGGCTCTCAGAATAGGAACTGCGATTACTTTTTCCTCGATAATTTTTAAAGATCGAGTACTCTCAAGTGGAGTTTCGATATCTATTGTTTCCACAGGGGCGTGTTTAAGAGCTTCTCCGATTATCAACAGAGAAATCTTATTTACTTCGGAATAGAAGCTGGAGCAACTGGAGTTTTTATCGCGGAGTTTGGTCAGGCAATTTAAAATTGCAGGTTTATTATCGAGTAGATTTACATTCATTGATTCACACCGAAAAGTTTTTTGGCTTAATTGTTAACTATAAAAACAGAAGCCTCGAGAATTCGAGGCTTCTGTTGATTATATTTATTTCGGATTATACACCAGCTTGGCAACTTCATCATAAAGGTCATCGGGTGTTACAATTTTTACATTTTTCCCGGTGCCATGGAGAAGTTTCTTTGCTTGATCGATATAATCATTGGGAGTAGCAAGTAACACTGGTATAGAATAGGCTTTACATGTTAACAGTATATCCTGTGGTGAAAACTGGAAGTTCGGTACAGGAAATACCTTATGTATATAGCCAATCACGCATGATACATTATCTTCCTTTGTCAGGTGATTTATATCCTTACCGTGATTATCCCATCCGTTACTAATGGGTAAAGTATTAATCCCATTAATTACTAATTTCGAAAGAATTAATGGATCTGAACCCGCGAAATATGCTACTGTTCCCATGATTATTCTTAAGAATCAGTTTTTTAATTACACTATTCCCTGATCTAACATCGAATCAGCAACTTTGATGAATCCAGCAATATTCGCACCCTGTACGTAATTTGTGAAATCACCCTTGGTTCCGTGTTCAACGCACTGTTCATGAATAGCTATCATGATTCCCTTAAGTTTCTTGTCGACTTCTTCCGGAGTCCAGCCAATATGCATTGCATTCTGAGTCATTTCTAGACCGCTAACTGAAACACCACCTGCATTAGCCGCTTTTCCCGGAGCATAGAGAATCTTATTTTCCAGGAATAGATCCATGGCTTCCGGAGTACAGGGCATATTAGCGCCCTCGGCAAGTGCCATACAATTATTAGCAACGATAGTTTTAGCGTCGTCGGCGTTCAACTCGTTCTGAGTAGCACATGGCAAACAAACATCAGCAGGGACTTCCCACGGCTTTTTACCAGCGAAGAATTCAACTCCGAATTTGTCAGCATAATCTTTGACTTTATCTTTTCTGCTAGCTCTCATTTCGAGCATAAAATCTATCTTTTCGCCGGTTATTCCATCGGGATCGTAGATATAACCATCAGGGCCAGAAAGTGTTACAACTTTAGCTCCCAATTCGCCTGCTTTAATTGCAGCGCCCCATGCGACATTCCCAAATCCTGATAAAGCTACTTTTTTACCTTCCAGAGAGTCATTCTTTGTTTTTAGCATTTCTTGAGCAAAGTAAACTACACCAAATCCGGTGGCTTCTGGTCTCATAATACTTCCGCCCCATTTGAGGCCTTTTCCGGTTAATACACCGGTGAACTCGTTTTTAAGGCGTTTATACTGACCAAACATATAGCCTATTTCTCTTCCGCCAACACCGATATCGCCAGCGGGAACGTCGGTATTAGGACCGATATGTCTGTTTAACTCGGTCATGAAAGACTGGCAGAATCTCATAACTTCATTATCAGATTTTCCCACCGGATCGAAATCCGATCCGCCTTTTCCGCCACCCATGGGTAGAGTAGTCAGTGCGTTTTTGAAAATCTGTTCGAAAGCCAAGAACTTGAGAATACTCAAGTTTACACTTCTATGGAAGCGAAGTCCGCCTTTGTAAGGTCCGATAGCGCTGTTCATTTGAATTCTAAAGCCTCTATTAATCTGGGCTTTGTTGTTGTCATTAACCCAGGGAACTCTGAACATGATCACACGTTCGGGTTCGATCATCCTCTCGAGGATTTTTGCTTCCTTATATTGAGGATTGGCTTCTATCACCGGCATAAGGGTCTGAGCGACCTCGTAAACCGCTTGATGGAATTCAGGTTGATCTGGATCTCTCTTCTTGAGGTAATCCATGAATGTGGTTAAAGAGTCGGACATTATTCATCTCCTTTTCAGAAATAATTAATCGAGATTTAATCGAACAAATGAAAATCTTCACAAATTATAAATACGTTATCCAGCCATGTCAAAGCAAATCTTGTGAAATCTTTAACTTTTTCTTTTTTTACTCCAAATAATATAGGTATTCAAAAAACATTGTAAATGGAAAATTATGGTGATAATTGGCTTTTCATGATTTCTTTTAGATGCCTTGCTTTGGCTGCTTGTTCTGGTATAGCAGCACTTTGAGCAAATTCATCAATATATTCGATAGCCATATTTTGCTGACCTGTGAGCCACAAAACCGATGAATACGTTTTTCTAAAACCGAACCTTTCCGGTTCATACTGGATTGCTCTTTCGATATAGATTTTAGCGCTGTCTATTATCTGTTCTTTGAAAAAGGCAATTCCAATATTGTGATTAGTAATACCGGGAGGATTTCCCCTGTGGAGAGATTCATGTAAATATTGCCTGGCAAGCTCGAATCGATTCAAATTGCTATATAGTATTCCCCGGTTAAAAGATAGAGTGGGACTGTTCGAATAAATTCGTGAGGCTGCTCTATAAAGGTCTTCCGCAAATTCAAAATCACCATTCGAGGAAGAAAGATTAGCCGCGATAGTAACCAGAAGAATCTCGTTTAAATTTCGGCTATAATTATCGGGAATTGAGACAGTCGAATCGGAATATGCGACTATTCGGTTGCTCAAGTTCTCCAGAAAATCTAGCGACTTGAAATTCCTTGCGGCATCGGTGATATCATCGATACTGGATAATCGTTTCGAGTCTCTATCTCCATAAATAGAACTCAGGAAATACAGATTAAATCTCACATTAACAGCGTCGTTCTGATAGCCTTTCAAACCAAAATAAGCGGCTTTCTCGCGATTGTCGGAAGTGATATTATAAACCATCATATACAGATATGGCCTATCCAGATAGGGCCGTTTCTCGATTGCAATTCTGCCCCAATAGTTGACTTTTAACGACCTATTCTCTTGATCAGGACCATAAAGATAAATCATGGTTATTCGCTCTTCGGGAATGCGATTTTCAAAATAGGGAGTAACTCGAGTTTCCAGTATTTTTTCCGCTTTGTTCTGGCCATCGGAAAGGCTAAGATTGAGAAATAACCAGCTTAGAAGACTTATTGCCATGAAATTAAGTATAAGCGTTTTCGTCTTTTTGTTCAAACGATTTAAAATGACCGGGCCATAGAGAATAACTGGTAGAATTATCGCTGTAGCCAAGTCCCAATCAAGTTCAGCCATCTCCAAATTGAGAGTGGAGAAAAATAACAGTGAAACGATAGTTAAACCAGCCAGAATGTCTGACTTATCTTGTTTTGGAAGCAATTTCCCCGGCTTGAAAATTATTCCAATAATTGGAAATGCAGCGAAAAGCACAAGGCTCAACAAGGTTGCTAGATGATTCACCGAAAACATATATTGGGGAGAGAACACTGGCAGAAAGAGCCTTTCAAAAGGTAAATCCATAAAAAGAGCCAATATCCAATAAAGACCGATTGCAGATAATGTAGCGATTACTGCAGTTAACTTAAATTTTTTCCCAATAATCAAGAATAAAAAAGCTATCCCCAGATATATATAGAGTGGATGAAACAAAACGGCAATAACCATGGGAATAACAAAAGCAAATCGTTTCAGCGAATCTAATTCCCAGTTTTTAATAAGAAGATATATTGCATAGAACGCGCAGATAAAGCCAGGTATATATAACTCTGGATGAGTGAATAACAAAACGCCGCCACATCTAATCAATCCGAGGAAGATAAAAATTGAACCGGTTGTTTCGGCTCTTTTTGAACGAAAAAACAATCTGGAAAACTCGTAAGCCAGAACGAAAAATAACCCACAAGCAATTGAGTGAAGAACTTTCAGCGATGTCAGCATTTCCCAGCCTATTGATCTGCCAATAGAAATGAAGGTCCAATACACAAATCCGGTTAGCCATCGCCGCGAGTCAAAAGCAGCGCTGCCTTCGAGTTTTTCCAGAATTCCCACAATCATGTGAGAATCACCCCAGAAATAATGGCGGCATTGGAACAACAGCCCAAAAATTGTACCCAGAATAAACAGCGAAATCAGGATATTTACTGTTTTTCTCGAATAGAAAAAAGTTTCGAATCTCTTCAAATATCTATAAACAAAGGAATTAATATCATCGAAGAAAATCAATAACATCAAAAACCAGAATACGATTTGCAACGATAAGGGCATAAAGAAGGGATTAGAGAAAATCCATAGATGCCCCGGGAAAAAATACCCTGCGAGAAGCATTGCCGATAGTATTATCCACAGGATATGGTGTTTTTCCAGTTTGAATGGTCCCATATTACAAATATCAGCTGTCGCCGATAATATCTTTCAGATCATATTTTTCCAATTTGCGATATAGCGTACTTGCATCGATACCCAGTATATCTGCAGCTTTAGACTTTTTCCAGTTAGTCGATTTCAAAACCCAGTAAATGTATGCTTTTTCGATTGTCTCCATAGGGGGAAGTATCTCATCCGGCATATGAATCGGAGTGTGTTCCTTTTTAATTGGAGTTTCCACACCTAAACTGGGGAATGAGTCGATATCAATAACCGATCCGTCGGTGAGAAGCAAGGCTCTTTCTAGAACATTCTCAAGTTCACGTACATTACCTTTCCAGTCGGAATTAGTCAGTTTATCCGCAGCTTCCTTGCTGAGAGTTTTCACTTCCTCGCCGGTTCTAAGGGCTAATTTATGTAAAAAAGATTTGGCAATCGGGATAATATCCTCCCTACGCTCTCTCAGTGGTGGAATATGGATATGAAAAACATTCAACCGATAATAAAGATCTTCGCGGAATTCTTTTTCCTCTGCCATCGAAGCCAGATCGGCATTGGTTGCCGCGAGAAGTCTAACATCCACGGGTATTGATTTAGTCGAGCCAATAGGGGTGATCTCGCGTTCTTCGAGGGCACGAAGCAGCTTAACTTGAATTCCGGGTGTTGTTGAACCTATTTCATCCATAAAAAAAGTACCGTTATCAGCAGCCTTGAATAAACCTTCCTTGTCTTTGACCGCACCAGTAAATGAGCCTTTCACGTGCCCGAATAACTCGCTTTCCAGAAGTTGTTCGGGAAGCGCGGCACAGTTTATCGCCACAAAAGAGCCATTGTTTCTACGGGAAAGTTGATGAATAGATTTGGATATAATCTCTTTACCTGTACCAGATTCTCCGGTAACTAAAACCGAGCTATCAGTAGGAGCAATTTTATGAACATACTTTTTGATTTCCTGAATCTGAGGTGAGATACCTATAAAACCATCGAGATATTTCGATTCAGATTGGATATGTTCGCGAAGAATTCGGTTTTCCTTTCTGAGATGAGTATTTTCCATAGCTCTATTAATAGCAAGTTTGACTTTGCTTACTTCAAAAGGCTTGGTGATATAATCGAAAGCGCCTTCTCGCAAAGCGGATACCGCGCTTTCCAAACTCGCATAAGCGGTTATTAATATGAAAGCTGTATTGGGGGAGATCGATTTGGCTTTCTTAAGGAACTCGATTCCGGTCATGCCTTCCATGCGAATATCGGATATGATAATATCGAAATTGTGCTCATCGAAGTAGCCGAGAGCATCTTCGACACTGCCCGCAGTTTTGATATCGTATCCTTCCTTGGAAAGCATGATATCCAGAAATTCTCGCATCGATTCTTCGTCATCCACAACCAGAATAGAACCATTTAAATTGTTTTTTGATGACATTTTCTCAACCTTTTTTCAATTCTCTTATCGTATCGACCCAGGTTTCAGCTCCGGGCAATGCCCATGTTGTTTCATATAGAGAACCAGATTCGGTTTCGTAGGCCACATGAAGCATACGAACTCTACCCAGACGTCCAGCAAATTTCCTAACTGTATCTACGGTGAAAATCTTGTGAATTGGTATTCTAAGGGATTTTCTGGGTGCCCATAATTTAAAATGAATAGAATCCGGAGTCAATATTAAAAGCCCGTTGCCTCGCAGATTGACTTTTTCTCCGGGAAAAGAAGCACAATTAGCGCCGTTGGAAATATAGATAACCTGTGCCCCCGGGTATTCCTTTTTCCACTCTTTTAAAGAGTTTTTTGCTGCGCGGGAAACAATCCACCAGAGTAGGGCGAAAACTCCAATTCCGAAAACCAGTGCTATTAAGATAATGAGCCAGACCGGCATCAGAAATCAGCTCCTATACTTATATGATGAGTGGGTTTATCCGCAATATCATGAATATTAGTTTCCCATGCCATATCGTATCTGAACAGGAACATCCAGATCCAGGCTCTAGCACCGAAACCGATTCCCATCTTGATATCGTCGAATCTGTCTTTCTCCCAACCCCGAAATTGTTGCAAGTCAGTGCCTGTCACTCCGCCAATATCTGTGAAGATAACTCCATTAACACCACCCCATTCGATGGGCGGAAATCCCAAACGCAGATACTGAATCAGTGGATAACGGATTTCCAGATTTATCATAGCATAGGTTTGGCCGGTGTAGGCAAAGTATTCGTGGCCCCTGAGTGGTAATATCATACGGGAGAAATAAATATCTCGAATGGAATAGATATCATCAGAAGCTAAATCGTAATTCAGCCAAGAATCGGAACCACCCATCCAATATTGAGGAGGTTTATTCCCTCTTGCTGCTCCTCCCGCTAATCTATAGGCAATTGCATAACCATCTCCAAAATGATGATACTTGCGATAATCGATACGACCGGCGTAGAAATCCATGCTGTTATCGCCGGTTTTGGGTGCCCATTCGAAAGCGACTTTAGCACGTGTGCCAGCTATCGGACCAGTATGAGTCCATAGCGAATTATCTTTGACCAGGGCCGCCCCGACTTTTAGATTTACCGGAGCGATATCATCAGGCCACTCATCGCTCGATGGGATAGATAGAAATTCTCTATCAACCTGAAAACCATTAATACTAAATTGCGCTCGATCGAATTGATTGAAAGGGTAGGAGATGAAACCGGATCCACCGTAAACCCTATCGGAAAATATGCGATCCTGATTGTCCCAGAAATAATCTTTGTAATAAAACGCCGAAAACCCAAAATCCAATCTGTGTGCCAGATAAGAGTAGTTAAGATAGAAAGTGGAGTTCTCGATATCATCGAGTAAATCAGTGGTAAATAGGATCTGTTGGTTGCCCAGAACATCGCTGAACATCAAATATGTATAGCCCATCATGCCATAAAAAGTATCGTATCCAAGAGCTCCGGAAACCAAATCGACAGAGAACTGCGGTTTGTATGGTTTTGATTTGGTCTGTTCGAAATCTGCCAATTCATCTTCCCGTGGAGTGACTTTCAGATTGCGAATATCTCCACGAAACACCTGACTGTTTCGCAACATAAAATCCGAACTTTCCACCGGGCAGAGTGTGTCTTTGGCAATTGCATACGGTGTGAGAGTTAAAGAATCGAGGGAGTGCAGCTTCTTTAGATGGTAAATATCGAATCCACCTTTGTAATAAGCTGAGAAAATAAGGCTGCTGTTGTCGTTTTCCCACGATGGTGTAAATGCGCCCGATATTAAATCTGTGTAAGGTTCCATGTAAACGCTGTCGGTAACCGTGGCTATCCAGATATTGCGAATTCCATTTCTCTCGCTGGTGAAAGCGATTGAGTTGCCATCCGGGGACCAGTTTGGATGATCGTTGCCCAAACCATCCGTGGTTAAAGCATGCATAGTATCGGCGATTATATCCATAATCCAAATGTTATAGCAGCCAAATCGCTCTTTTAATTCTTCTTTCTCAGAAGCTATCTGTGCCTGTTCTCGAGTGGAGTCGGAACTGAATAACTCATGAGTGGGTCTATCGCTGGAAAAGGCTATGTAGCGGCCATTCGGGGATACCGTTGGAAATTTGTCATCCCATAAGTCGTCGGTTAGTTTGCGAAAATTGCCCGAGAAATTACTGAAGAACAAGTCGGATTGATCGCCTTGAAGACCGGTGAAGACAATGCCGCTATCACCTGGGATAAAAGCGGGGGAGGATATTTCCACGATTTCTTCGAGATCGAGGACATAGTAAATTTTCCAATCTTCTGTTTCGCGAATAGCAATCTGATCTTTTCCCTGATGTTTACGTGAATATGCCAGATATTTAGCGGAAAAAGACCATCCCGGGCGGCTTCGAAACGGATGAAAACTTTCCGCTTCGCCGGAACGTTCACCACGGGCAATTCTCTCAACATTACCGGTGATAATATCTTCCACAAAAAGGTCGATATAATCATCGCGATTTGAGATATATGCAACACGGTAGCCATCTGGAGAGAAAGCCGGCATCACATTGAAATAGGAACCTTCTTCTTCATGATCGGTGATCATCTCAGCTATATCTTCGGGACGATCCCGCACCGCGAACTCCGGGAAATACTCGCGTTTTTTGGTGATAAGCCAATCCTCGTATAATTCATTCTGATCCTTGCCAATTGCAGCAGTGAGAGCCAGATCGCCGGTTAGATGGATTATCCCTTTGCCGATAATCTCACCGATTTTTTGACGTCCATAGCGTCGCGCAATATAGCCTATAACACTTGCTCCCTCTTTATAGGCGAGAAATCCCTGCAATCTTGAGAGTGGAACCACATAGTCATTGAGGATAGCATCCCTTAGATACATATCGCTTTCAACATCCCAGCAAATCGATTCCCATTCGCTGATGCCTTCGGCCATCCACAGCGGCTGACGAAAGATTCGATTAGTGGAAATCAAGCTGGAAGGGCCTCTTCCCAAAAGCAAATCGAAAGTGATAGCATGAGCCATCTCGTGCACCAGCACATGACGATAATCCTCATAGCTTCCGTTAAAAGGCAATACTACTCTGGTTTTAAACGATTCGGTAAATCCACCGGTTCCCTCGCCGAGGATAGACATAGTGATATTGTTTTGTTGAAAAGCCCCGGGCGATGGATAGATGATTACTGGTAGCGGCTCCGTAATATAATGAGCCAGGTCGATAGAGACTCTTGAATAGCTATTTTCCAGAACATCGGCACCTCGTCTGGCCATTTCTTCGTAGCCTTCGGAATAATAGATGATAAAATGCGCGGTCTCGAAATATTCCCAATGTCGATATTGATATTGGACCTTATTCCGCCCGAAATTCTCTCCAAAGACAGATAAAGAAATGGTCAGGAGAATCGATAATGATAATATTTTCAGCCGATTAAATGACATCGCTGAAGCTTTTCCTATTCTTCTTCCAGATCTGGAATATATCCCTCGGTGAAAAGATAATCTTCGAGCTCATCAGAGAAAGCCTCATCCTGACGACGAATCCATTCGAGTAGCATGGCTGCGTGTTCTTTTTCTTCATCGCGATTATGCTCGAGAATCTCCATAAGTTCCTCATCGTCGGCTACTGCAACTCTTTGATTATACCAATCTACTGCTTCCAATTCCTCGATCAGTGATTTTATTGCGCGATGATAATCCCTGGTTGCCTCGTCCAGTCCTTCTTCGTGGTAAGTCATTTTAGCTCCTTTTGTATAATTGAATTTCGATTAAACATCACTATATACTAACGAATTATGTAGGTGAGAGCAAACAGTTATTGAAAAATATGGACGATTTCTAATAAATGTTTATAGGGGAGAGGTGATAATGAAATTTACTCTGCATGGCGTTCGCGGGGCTGTCACGATTTTTGCATTTGCTTCGCAAGCAAAAATCCCCGCACCACTCATCCCAACCCCCGCGCCAGCGCCCCTTCCGCCCGCCACCCACCGCCTGCCCTTCATCCCCGCCCTTCCCTCCTCCCGCCACCCCCCTTCGGCTCTGTCAGCAAATTTGCTAGAAATGCAAATTTCCCGCCATCGCCCCCGACCCCGTTCCGTCGTTTAAAACCGACGGCAATGAATTGCATTTCGATACGCCCTTCGGGCTGCGGCCCAATCGCGTAACTTCGCCATGCCATCGCCTTTCAACTACCCCGCCATCGCTTTGCGATGCCACCCCTTCATTCATGAAGGGGAATTTTGCCGTCCCATTCCCCTCTTCACCCAAGAGTGGTGCTTCGAAGGCCGGGTTGTTGCCTCCCTTAACAAGGGAGGTGGCCGAAGGCCGAAGGGTTCTAATATAAAAGTCCCCCCTGTCAAGGGGGACCGAGGGGGTTAACAATAAAAAAGGGCGACCCACCGGATCGCCCCTAAAATTGCATAACATCTAACGCCTAACGTCTAACGTCTAACTGCCGCCTATACTTCCGGCACCTCGATCGTAGCAATCTTCGATTCACCGGCCTCATCGCCGTTATAAACCGTGATTCGATATTCCCAGTTTCCCGGCGTGACATACGGGTCGATAAACGGCGCGAGCTCATCGGGATTCACCGGCAATCCGTCGATAACAAGGATCCAATCCTGCTCACCCTCCAACCGCTTTTCGAGAACCACGTGCGTCGCGCCATTAATTCCCGACCAGACCACCTCCATATTGCCGCTTGCAAGCAAAGACAGCTTGAAAATCTCGCAGATACTCGGGAAATCCGGCAACGGCACCTCCGGCTCTTCCTGCTCTCCGCTCACCGTCCCCCACGGCGTTGAACGCCACCAGATATCGTCGCCGTCAGGATGCGCCGCACGATACCAATGGAAAATCTCGCGCTCGCATTCCAAAAGCGCGTCGCGACATTCATTTTTATATGCCACCGCGTCCTGCTTGTCTCCGATAGCCGCACGATATGCCGCATGTTTCGTGATAAAAGTGTCCGACGCAGAAAGCATCGCCGCCATATTCACCTCGACAGCCGCGAACTCCGGCGGAACTCCACCGCCAGAAATATCCAGCCAATGCTCCCTGCAAACCGTCGCAACCGAAACAAGCTTGTCCCAATCGGTAGGCACGTCGTCGCCCAGTCCGAAAGGCGCCAACTTCGGCTCCTCGACATCGGGCAGCAGCGGAATTCGCACACGAAGAAGCCGCAGGACATCTATAAGAACGTCGTCCAAATCCTCCAGTTGTTTATGAAGAAGCGGCGCTGACTGCTCAGGCTCAATCTCGGCGTTGTAGGCATCCTCGTATGCCGACGATAAAACCGGAAAATCCGCAGCTCGCGGCGTCAGATCGGGGTCTGCGGCGTGATCAGCGAGCCAATCGACCTCGTCCTTGCTCCATGTTACCAGATCATCGTGGGATAACTTGCTGGGATCCCTGCTTTTCTTTGCCATAATTTCCTCTCTTTCCCCGGTCTTCTTGACCGATTCTTCAGCCGGAAACGACCGCTCGCGAACCGCATAACATTATTCTCCTGGCCGCGATAACAATTCTTCAGCCCAATACGATTTCTCACGAACCGCCGATCATTACTCTCCAGCCGAAATAACTTAATATCCTGCCGGCGATAACAATTCTTCAGCCCGGAATGAACCCTCTCGAACAAATGACGTTTACTCCCGGATTCCATCTGAATACTATTGAATGATAGCTAATTACTCTCGAGAGTTATGCCTTCACTCTTCCAGATTTACTTCTTGCTCCTCAAAAAATATGAAATGCTCTTGATAAGATGTCAATTATTATTGAGAAATAATGAAATACTCTTGAAATCTCGTCAATTACTCTTGAACCGAAAAACCCAATTTCCGACCAATGTTTTCAAATAACTGTTAACTTAAAAATTAATAAAATAAACTATCCACGAGTTGCCCCGCGACGGGCGGGTCTAAGACACCGCCCCTACGGCCGGTTTGTCATTCCCGACCCCGATCGGGAATCCAGCATCTTGTAATATCCCCTCAACACATTCCTCTGGATTCCCGTTTTCACGAGAATGACATTGGTCGGGCACGGGCGAATACAAGATTCGCCCCTACAAACCGCGTGAATTAAATCTATTTTAAAAGAAC
>Ga0272443_10000448_pt1 | contig 76525 bp, 64 predicted proteins | sample SSMAcet12_FD_193581 | JGI IMG/M metagenome (GOLD analysis project Ga0272443, IMG submission 193581) | Marine sediment archaeal communities from Little Sippewissett salt marsh, Falmouth, MA, United States - SSM-Acet-12 | ecosystem: Environmental > Aquatic > Marine > Wetlands > Sediment ...
ATACTCCCGATATAGATTCTCGCGAAATCGAGTTCGAATTGCCCGACTCTATCGATCCCGGGCGCGAAGAACTATTCTATGAAATAGTCTCCGGCGAGGATGTAATTGTCGAACGCGAGCCGCTGGAGCGTCCCGCCGAACCGATGGATACCCCCGAACTAACACTCGGCGCTTCCGGTGAAGATTTAAGAATAGATTCCGATGTTGGTATCGGGGTCGATGATCCTTCATCAAAACTCCACGTTAACGAAACGGAAAGAACAGATAACATGACCGACCAACCCTCAGCGATCTATGCTGAGAATACTAATCCTGATAATAATGCCGGTCACATCAAAGCAATTATGGGTGTTGCCGATGGGAGTTCTACCTCTAATAGCCAATATACATACGGAATACTTGGAACCGCTGACAACTGGCCTGCGAACGGTAGGTCGGCCTATGGATATGGTGTATATGGTTTAGCTAACGGTTCCTCATCGACCGACAACTCCGGAAACAGGATGTACAATTATGGAATCCACGGTAATGCTTCGGGTGCATCGGTAGTTACCGGTCAGGTCATCAACTACGGTATTTACGGCACTGCTTCCGGAGGTAATGTTAACTGGGCAGGATATTTCGCAGGCGATGTGAATATTACCGGTGATCTTACTGTAAGTGGCAGTATTGGTGGTCTTACCGATAACTGGGTCAATGAAACCGGAGATAATATGACCGGCGATTTGATCATGAACGACAAAGACGTCCTCGATGTTAACATTATGGAGGCTAATCAGCTTCGTGACGGCGACGGTGGCTCGGAAATCCAACTCCTCGACGGACTGGATGTAAACGATAATTACCTCAGAAATCGAGGCACTTCAGCCACTTACGGCAGCGCGGTTCCCGTTATGGACGATCTCGTTCCGGAGGAAGACGGAACCTACGATCTGGGTGCATCTGGACTTGAATGGCAGAACATCTATATCGACAACTGGGCTTATATTGATCACCTCGAGATGGAGGGCAACATCAATATGAACGATAATTATATCTATGGTTCAGGCGATATAGTCCAGATACAGGATCATCTCGTCCCACAAACAGATGCAGGTTACAATCTGGGTGTAGAAGACGACTACGAATGGCAGAACATCTATATCGATGGCTGGGCATATGTCGATCACCTCAATATGGAGGGAAGTATCGATATGAACGGCTATTACATCTACGATGCGGATTACATCAAGTTTCAGGCCGAGGATAACTACATAATCCGGGTTAATAACGAAAACGATTACGGAATATATTACAATGCCACTGCCAACACCTGGGGATGGCACGAAGAAGGCACTGAGCGCGCATTCATCGACCTCGACAACGGCAACTTCGATACCCAGGGCGACGTTGATGTCGGCGACGATCTATATCTCAGAGGCACTATCTATGATGGGTCCAGCTGGGGGACCGTCGGTCAGGTGCTCAAAACTACTGGCGGTAGCTCAGGCTCTGTTTACTGGGACGACGCCGGTGGCTCGAGCGTCTGGAATGAATCCGGCTCCGATATCTACTACAACTCAGGCAACGTCGGCATCGGCACAAGTAGCCCTGAGCAACTTATCGATGTTCGTGGCAGCAATGCATGGATACAGGTAAAAGGCACCAGCGGAAGCGGATATGCAGGAATGATGATTGACAGATATGCCGCTGACGATAATGGCTATATTCACTTTAAAACAGATGGTACAACTGACTGGTATGTCGGTGAAATCGGTGCTGGCGGCTCTAATAGCGACTTTGCGATATCGACCAGCTACAGTCCTGCTGATGGTAAGTTTTATATTGAAAAATTAACCGGCAACGTCGGCATCGGTACCACAAGCCCCGCGCAGTTGCTCGATGTTGATGGAACGGTAACCGCTAACGGTCTCAATATTAACGATGCTTACACATTCCCGACTACCGCTGGCTCCGATGGCCAGGTTCTTACAACCGATGGTTTGGGGAATGTATCCTGGGAGGGTGGTGGGAGCAGCGGCGAAACCGGAACCTATGATACCAACCTGCCTGAACAATGCACTGCCGGAGCAGGTGCAAGCGTTAATTTCTCCTTCACATCAGCATCAACTGGAGCTACTGGAACTCCAACTCTATATGTGTGGACAAGAGGTGATATCGATCTCGTAGATGAAAATTGGGTGATTACCGGTGAAGGAGCAACCAGCATTGGGACAACTGGTGGGTCAGTGCAGTGTGGAGCGGAATATGCGGATAATTTTTCAATCTCTACTGCAAATATCGACACATGGGCGGCAGATGGCACAATTACAATAACTGCAACATCGAGCCCTTCAACAGGGTATTGCAGCCCAAACGAATGTGTTCGCATGCGCCTCGTTTATGATTATGAGGGTGGTTCCGGTGGCGGTGATAACCTCGGTAATCACATCGCAACTCAAAATCTCGAAATGAGCGGTAACTGGGTATCCAACGACGGCGGCAACGAAGGCGTCTTCGTGGCCACGGATGGCGATGTGGGAATTGGAACGTCCAGCCCATTAGATCCTCTCGATGTGCGCAAATCTGGCGGTATCAGGGTTACTAATCCGACCAGCACATCCAATTATTTAACCCTCGAGACTCCCGATGCCTATCATAGAATTACTACAACAAATAATTTTACTATTTCATCGGGGGGCACTATAACTCTAGATGGTGGCAATTCATATATTGGATCGAGCAACACAGATTCAGACGATCTATATCTATGTGATAGACTAATCGATTGGGATTCAGGCACTTATTATCTTGATCCGAACGGTACAAGCATGTTATATACACTTGGAGTAACTAACTACATATATGATGATGGATCATATGTTCGAATCTATGATGATTTATTCCCATATTCGGATGGATCATACGATCTTGGTAGCAGCTCTTATGAATGGCAGGATTTATATATTGATGGCACGGCTCATTGTGATGCCATTGAACTGGGCGGCGTGACCCACACCACATGGCCCTCCGGCGGCTCAAGCGAATGGTATGATGCAGGCACTTACCTGAGACCTAATGAATCCGGAGAAGATATTACGCCATATTCTGACGCTAATGGCGATCTGGGAACAAGCTCCGTAGAATGGGGTAATTTATATATCGATTATACCGCCTATATCGACGCCCTCAACATGGACGGCAATATCACAATGGATGGTTACGATATTAATAGTCTCGACAACCTTAATGGTTATTACACTTATATCAATGTCGGGGCAGATTTCGATATGGACGGGAATTCCATATACGACGTTGATAACATCAAATTCCAGGCCGAAAGCCAATATATCCTTCGCATGGAAAACGACGACGACACAGGGATATATTATAATTATTCCTCCAATTATTGGGAATGGCGGATGAACGCCAACCAGGTGGCCTATATAGATCTGGATAACGGCAACTTCGACACTGACGGCGATGTGGACGTAGGCGACGATCTGTATCTTACATCTTCGATTTATATAGACGGTGACAACGGAGATGAGGATCAGGTCTTGAAAACGGATGGAACGTACGTCTACTGGGGCGACGACGAAACCGGCGGCGGCAGCGGAAGCGGAACATACGATGTTACTTCATCAGTCCAGTGTATAACTACTTCAGGCGGAAATCTAACATTTAATTTTACTTCTTGTCCGACCGGAGCTACCGGAACACCAACACTTTATGTATGGGCAGAAGGAGATCTAAATTCTACTACCGAGTATTATTCGATTATTGGAGAAGGCACTTCTATTGGAGAAATAGGAGGAGCAACCCCCTGTACACAATGTGGTGGGTACTGTGATGACTCATGGAATATCTCTACATCAAATATTAATACATGGGCTGCCGATGGCACGATTACAATCGTAGCTGATGCAAGTTCTGGTGTAAATACTATCTGCAGCGGTGACGACTGTGTCTATATGCAACTTGTTTACGATTATGGTGCGCGCAGGCGGCCATTACCGCCCGAATTTGCAGATTCTGAGGTATCAGATACTGAAACTGGTGAATTCGAATGCTCGGCAGAAGTTACTGAAGGAGATATACTGGCTTATGATTCTGAGGGTTCGGGTATTCTAGTGCAGGCTACTCCCTCTATTGATAATATAGCCGGTGTGGCTATTTCCTCAATAGACATGGATATTCACGATTCAGCATTTGAATCAAGGCGATTCGCAGAATTAGATCATCGTCTCGATCTTCTTGTCGATGAAATGGCATCCAATGAAGTGATTGCTGAAGCTGAAAATGAGCTTAATGAATATCTTGCGGATTATTCCAATGCGACAGTGAAAGCTGATTTCAACGGCTATATAAATGTCAACGCCGACGCCTCCCACGGCGAGATTAGAAGGGGAGATATGCTAACTCTGAGCGATACCCCCGGCCACGCGCGAGTCCTCGGCGAAGACGAAAGCGGCCAGCTGGTCGGAATCGCCATGGAGAACCTCGAATCGGGAACAGACAGAATCGTGGTTTTGGTTAGAAATGGCTACTACAGCGCACCGGAGCGAACCGATACCGCGGACGAAATCGACGAACTGCGCGAGGAAATCGAAGCCCTCAAGAAAACGATTTCCGAGATGAAGAACTAATCGAAATAGTATTTCGAACTCTCAAAGAGCCCGGCTTCGGTCGGGCTTTTTTTATTACACTTTCTGGAAACACTTCCCGATAAATACTCTAATCCTCGAGAATTAACTAAAATTATTTTTCCCCTTGACAAACTCCAATCTATGTATTTTCTTATATAGCGGTAACATGATTATTAAAAAATCAACATACCGCAAAATTAAACAGACCTCTTTTGTTTCACGTGGCCCGCGCTATAATACGCCCCAATTCAACAATTTTTTACTCCCATTCGAAAATCAGCGAGAAAGAACCGGCAAAAACTCTTTGTGCTTATACTCGGAAGGCGATAAGATAATATGCACATAACCATCGAAAATAAGTCGGCGCGGGCCGACGGCCGATTGGCCTCGACGCTACGCGACTCGGGGGGGAGGCTACCATGCACATAACAATCGAAAATAACAAATGCGTTGTCAACCTCGACGAAGCCGAGTTTCCGCTGTTCGAGGCCATGTTCGCAAACCTTCACGAAGATAAGTCGGTCTCGGTCGAGTTCCGGAAATTCCCGAATATCGGCGGGCACTTCGACTGGTCGCTCGCTCCGATGCACCTCTGCCGCACGATCGGAGAAGCGAACCTCTCATCCGACCCGTTCGCAACCGTCTCGCTATATCCGTTCTGGAAATACGGCTTCGCGTTCGCCAACCCAAAACCGCTCGCCCTCGCACTCGAAATCGACGACCCGCACAAGAAAGGCGTCGCCGCGGACGAGTTCGGCATGGGCTTCGCCGCGTGGGCCATGGAGGAAATCTTCCACTGCGAAACATGGGCCGACACCACCGCGATGATCGAGGCCGGCATGGTCGTGCCAACCGGCTCCAAATGCCCCGACTTTGTCTGCACCTTCCCCGACGGCTCGCTGGGAATCTTCGAAGCCAAAGGCACCACCGGCAAGGTCTCCGCTCTCACGCAGGCTCTCAAGAACGGCAAATATCAGGCCTTCGCCCTCGAAGCCCAATCTCCCATACGCTATCGCGTGGTGGTGGGCACGGCATTGGGCGAACCGACCACCAAGGTTATCCTCATGGACCCGCCCGGCCCGAACGACGACGAATCCGTAGGGGACGGGTCTCCCGTCCCGCCGTCGAATGCGCGAAATGCGATTTCCGCGGGAACAACGACGGGCGCGGAAACCGCGCCCCTACAAACGAACCTCACCGCCGAAATCGTCCGCGACGCCGCGAGGCGGATGCGCCAACATTCCGTAGGGGAGGCCCTTGTGGCCTCCCGCAAGACCAACGAACACGGCACGGATTCTAACGAAAACAGAAATTCCGTAGGGGAGGCCCTTGTGGCCTCCCGCGGTGTCGCCAACCGCGATTTACCCGGGGCCGGAAAACGGGAGGGGACAAGCCCCTCACCTACAAAAGCGACCGAAACCACAACTACAATCTTCCGCGGCCCACGCGGCAAAACATTCGCCCTGACAAACGAATACAAACCGGAAAAACGCCACTCATGGCTCGACATAACAAAAAAGGACGGCAAATAAAATGAACACAAACACAACAACCGCCCGATAGGGCAAGGAGGGAAAGATGAATGAAGTCTATAATTAAATGTATAACAAAAAAGAACTGTAATAGAAAGGAGGTGAAATATGGCATATAGAAAAAAGAATGGTAGCGATACCTGGCACTGGTGCACTAATTGTTCCAGATGGCCAACATCCGACTACGAAACATCTTATTCAAAACCGACAAGTGGCGAATTATGTAACGAATGCAAATCAAAAGAAAGAGACGGAACCTGTAGAAAGTAAAAACAAACCGCGGCGGCGCGGTAATAATGAAAGGAAAAAATGAAATTAAGAAACAACAACGATATCAAGAATATAATCGACAAACCCTTTGCTATTAAATGTCCGTATTGTAATACTCAAACGGGTATTTCTGTTGTTTCGGTTCCAAGATATGAATTAACCATCCGCTACAAGCCAGAGAGGATTGGAATTGTCTATAAATGCGACATTTGCAATAGACCAATTCCGATATTTTTTGGCCCGTTAGACTACGAAACGGAGAAAAACGTCATAATTATCCCCGACGAATTCGAATTACCGCTAAAATCGGTTGAGAAGTTCGAATATGAATATCTCCCTGAAAACGTTACAAGTAATTTTAGAGAAGCGGCAAAGGTATTTTCCGCCGATTGCTACAATGCATTTGCCGCGATGTGCAGAAGGACATTGCAAGTAGTTGCAAGTGAATTGGGTGTTAAAGGTAATGACAAAGTAAAAAAACAACTGGATTCATTGCGTGATATAATTGAAATGGATGAAGATACTAAAAACGCTTTGGAGATAATAATGGTTTCCGGCCATGATGGGTCGCATCCGCACCTTCCAGAAGTAGATGAATGTAGAGCGACTATCATAATGACTATCATGAAAGATATTTTAACACAATTGTTCGTTCGAAAAGCAAAAATAGAAGAAGCAAAACAATTAAGAAATAAAAAAATAGAAGAAAAGAAAAATGAAAATGAAACTGATTGATTCCTAAGGGACGGAGGTTTCCGCGCCCGCGGGGTAACAGAATTTTTCAAGGAGGTGACATGAAAATCTTTGATGGGCATTCGCCGTAGAGATGGGGGGAGGCGGTTTTTCGGCGGTGTTGGGCTGAAAAGCCGTGGTTGTGGGTGCTGGAGGTGTGGTTTCGCTCTTTCAAGCATTGGTTTTAGGCGTTCAAGGGGTGGTCGCTCCCAAAATAGCGGTGGTTTATATCAGAAAGTTGCTCGGAAGGCAAGAACCACCGCTCGGATGACCGTGACCACCACTCGGATAAGTCCGACCACCGGTCGATTGACCGTGACCACCGCTCGGATAAGTCCGACCACCGGTCGATTGACCGTGACCACCGCTCGGATAAGTCCGACCACCGGTCGATTGGGTTCGACCAATGGTTCGATGGACAAGACCACCGGGAAAACGAGCGTGATCGACGGGACGAACGCCGCCCCCACGCTATATGGATACGGATCGTAGGGGACGGGGCTCCCGTCCCGCCGTCGACCGCACGAAAAACGATTTCCTTGGAAACCACGACGGGCGAGGAAACCTCGCCCCTACGAAGAGAAAACAAATCGGAGATAAATTTGGGATGAACAAGCAATTGCCAATAAGAAGACCGACGCGCATCGAGGGGTTCGATTATTCGTCGCCCGGGGCGTATTTCGTGACGATATGTTGCCAAAACCGAAATCGGTTTTTCGATTTCCCGCCGGCAAAGGCAATGGTGGAAAATGTATGGCGCGATATTTCGAAAAAATTTATAAATGCGGAAATCGATATTTTCGTCGTGATGCCCGATCATTTTCATGGAATATTAATATTGAAACCGAACATTACGTATCCCGTAGGGGAGGCCCTTGTGGCCTCCCGCAAGACCAACGAACACGGCACGTATTCTAACGAAAACAGAAATTCCGTAGGGGAGGCCCTTGTGGCCTCCCGCGGTGTCGCCAACCGCGATTTACCCGAGACAGGAAAACGGGAGGGGACAAGCCCCTCCCCTACGGGAAACCGGAAAATCGCCGGTTTGACGGAGATTATCGGGGCGTTCAAATCTATAACGACCTGGAAATACTCTCTGGGTGTAAATAACGATGGGTGGCCGAAATATTATAAAAAAATCTGGCAAAGGTCGTTTTACGACCACATCATCCGCAACGAAACCGATCTCGCGGTTTTGCGCGATTATATTTTGAACAACCCGATGGAATTATCGATAGAGGAGGGAAAATGATATGCCTAAATGAACATCCACCGTAGGGGACGGGTCCCCCGTCCCGTCGCCGGACGCGCGAAATGCGATTTCCGCGGTAACAACGACGGGCGAGGCGACCTCGCCCCTACAAATTCAAATCAACAAAACAAAAATGCCCGGAAGGGCAAGGAAGGATAGGAACTATGGAAATCATCTTAGCTAACGATTTTACCAACGACACTTATGCACGCAGGACGGTGCGGCTTCAGGAGATTCAGGAAAATATCGACACACTTCAACCCGAGCTTGGGGTTGACCCATCGCTTCTGTCGTGGGGGCAGAACTGCCACACGAATTTCATGAACAAATGGACGGCGGCGGATATCGAGATGGGGCAAAAGGAGGGCGCTTTCCTCGGACTTGCGCAACTCGCGCAGGAGATGGAGTTCACATATCAGGACATAAAAGAGGTGATAATCTCGCGCTATGCCGACGCGCCGCAAAAGCTCGAAGAGTTCAAGTTCGAGGGGCGTTTCCCCGACGGCACGAAGGCACAGATCGAGAAAATCCGCAAGGTCTATGATAACTGCGAGCTTCATCGAAGTCTCGGCTACGAGGAGGCTATTCCGGTTGCGATGTCCGACCGTCTTAAGAACGCCGCTGATGCGGTCGAGGAGCAATATAGTGACGCTGACCGCGAGCGTTTCGAGTCGGAGCATGCAACGCACGATCTCAATGTCCTTTTCGACGAAGACGCAAAGCGGCTTTCGGAGCTTCATGCTTGGGCAAAGGCGATCTGGGGGCGTTACGATTTGCGTTTCGAGCTTATCGGGATGGTGCCCGCAAAGCAGCAGTCCGGTGGTGGTGGCGGGGAGGTGCCGGATGCGCCGATCAATTTCGAGTTCAACTGGCTGGATCCGGTTTTACAGTTCCGTTGGGATCCGGTGGAAAGCGCCACGAGTTATCAGCTGGCGTTCTCCGAGGATGGCGGCGAGGTTTGGGAGGAGCTTTACACCGGCGCGGACACGAGTTGCGAGTATGAACCGCCTGCGGGATTGCGGCAATATCGAATCCGCGCGCGAAATGCCGGCGGTTACGGCGAGTGGTCGGCGGTTATCGAGTTCGAGGTCGAGGGCGAGGCGCCGGTGGGCGATTGGCCGAATGCGCCGTCGGAGGTCGGCGCGGAGCTTATCACCGATCCGAGCACCTTTATGCGGGTCTATTACACGATCCCCGGCGGCTCGGACAGCGTGAGCATCTACCGCGCGGTGGTGCCTCATGGCAATGCCGCGCCGGAACGTCCGGCGTCGCCATACACCACGGATATACTCGAGGAGCAATACGCCGACACGGATGTCGAACCGGGCAACGACTATTATTACTGGGTCTGCGGCGTGCAAGGCGGCGAGGAGGGCGATTTCGCCGGGCCGGCGGTGGGTGAAGTGTAGGGTGGCTTCGATACGGGCATGGGAATGCCCTACTCAGCCACCGGGATTTCCCCCGGTCGTTGAGTAGGCGAAGCCGTATCGAAACGAAAGAAACACCCCGGCGCTTCGCGCCACCCCTCTTTAAAAAGAGGGGAATGTTACGGTAGGATTCCCCTTCATGAATGAAGGGGTGGATTCGCGAAGCGAAGACGGGGTAGTTGAAAAGGCGGAAGCGTGTCGAAACGCGGTGTGGTGTGGCGGGGGCGCGGGGCGGGGGCGCTGGCGCGCAATTTGCCGTTTGCAAATTTCGTGACAGCGCGGAGGGGAAGGGCGGGTGGTGCGGGGTCTGGCGGACGAAGGAAGATCGATATATAAGGGAAATCGAAGGGCTGGCGCGGGGGTGGATTGGTGCGGGGAAGGGATTTTTGCGCCGAAGGCGTAGCAAAAATCGTGACAGTCCGCGGAGAGATGGTAATTAGCCACTGCTGAGCAAAGCGCTGGTATTGAATAACTTAACAAAGGAGTTAGCATGAAAAAAAGACTAGTTATATGGACTTCTATTTTTGCGGTTGTATTAGCTATGATTTCAGGTTGCAAGAGCAGTTCCAACCAGCTAGTTGGACATAGGTTTATGGGCGTTTCGAAGGATTCTAAAATTTCGGAGGCGAAATTAGTCGTTAAAAAGCTTTGGGTAGCTGAACAGATTTATTACGAGGAAAATGGCTCTTTCACCGGGGCGACAGACGATATCTTCGGGAAGGGTAGCGTCCCGCCCGGTTTGATTGTGGACGAACCGTTGGGGATCGAGTTTTTCAATTTCTATATCACAGATGTTCTGGGCTGTTCCGATAATGAAGCGGTATTGATTTATGCCACTCCAAATGCTGAGGACGAATCTTTACTCGACGTGACCAATATCGAGATAACGATAGATGGGGTGATCACCGGTGGAACATATTAGATAATTCGATGAATTTGTTTTTTAAACCCGCAAGAGCGTGTCGAAATTTGGGCGGCGGGCGGTGCGGGGTCTGGCAAATGCAAACGAAAACGTGGATATACGAAGGGCTGGCGCGGGGGTGGATTGGTGCGGGGAAGGGATTTTTGCGCCGAAGGCGTAGCAAAAATCGTGACAGCCCGGCGGAGGCGGAAAAAAACAAATTTAATCCCTTAATGAAGACCGAAAAAACAGTTATTGTGAGAGATTTGATGGACACATGAGAGGGGAAAAATATGATTAAAAAACCAAAAAACGTTCTCAACGAAGTTTTCGGATTCGAGGAATTCAGGCCGTTGCAGGAGGAGATTATCGAGGCGGTGCTCGCGAAGCGCGATTCGCTGGTCGTTATGCCCACCGGCGGCGGGAAATCGTTGTGCTATCAGATCCCGGCGATAATATTCGACGGCCTAACCATCGTGGTTTCGCCGCTGATATCCCTGATGAAGGATCAGGTCGATCAGCTTCGCGAGTTCGGTGTCGAGGCGGTTTTCCTCAACAGCTCGCTGATGCCGGAGGAATATAATCGCAATGTCGAAATGGTGCGATCCGGGGCGGCGAAGATGCTCTATGTCGCGCCGGAAACGCTTTTGATGGAAAGAACGCTCGATCTTCTATCCATGCGAAAAATCGACTGCATCGCAATCGACGAGGCGCACTGTATCTCGGAGTGGGGGCACGATTTCCGCCCGGAATACCGTCAGCTGGTCGATGTGCGCGAAAGGTTTCCGCAGGCGGCGTGTATCGCCTTGACCGCCACGGCTAACGGGCGCGTGCGGAGCGATATAAAGGAGAGCCTTCGATTTAAAAACCCGAAGGATTTTATCGCGAGTTTCAACCGGGAAAATCTTTATCTGGAGGTTATCCCAAAGCGAAACCCGACAGAGCAAACGGTCAAATTTTTAGAGGCTTTTCCGAATCAATCGGGCATCGTCTATTGCTTCTCGCGAAGGCAGGTCGATGAGCTTGCCGAAGACCTCGCCGAAGAGGGATTTTCGGTAAAGCCTTACCACGCGGGGCTCGAGGACGATATCCGCAAAGAAAATCAGGAGCTTTTCGTCCGCGATGATGTCCAGATAATAGTTGCGACTATCGCTTTCGGTATGGGGATCGATAAGCCGAATGTCCGTTTCATCGTGCATTACGATCTCCCGAAGAACATCGAATCGTATTACCAGCAGATCGGCAGGGCGGGCAGGGATGGCCTTCGCGCACATTGCCTTCTGCTTTTCTCATACGGCGATGCTGCAAAAATCCGTTTTTTCATCGATGAGAAGGAGGGCGTCGAGCGGCAGGTCGCCGAGATGCATCTCGAGAAGATTATCGATTTCTGCGAGGAGGAGGAATGTCGCCGTGTGCCTTTGTTAAAATATTTCGGCGAGGAATTCGATGAACAAAACTGTGGAAGCTGCGATAATTGTCTTGATGACAAACGCGAGAAGGTCGATGTGACGGTCGCGGCGCAGAAACTACTATCGTGTGTTTTTCGGACCGATGAGATATTCTGCGAAAAGCACATTATCGATGTCCTTCGCGGATCGAGGGCGAAGAAGGTGCTTAAGCAAGGGCACGACAAGCTTTCGACTTATGGAATCGGCATGGAGTATTCCAAAGATCAATGGTCGCATCTCGCGCGGCAGTTCGCGCGTATGGGCCTGCTCGACAGGGATGCTCGTTACGGCAGCCTTAGTCTAACGCCGGTAGCCTGGCAAGTTCTCAAAAAGGGCGCAACGGTCGAGGCCTATCTCAAGGAGAAGGTCAGCGAGCATGCCTCTTCGGAGGATATGGATCACGACGCGACCCTTTTCGAGATTCTCCGCGCGGAGAGAAAGCGAATCGCCGATGCCGCAAAGCTTCCGCCGTTCACGATCTTCCACGACAGGACGCTTATCGAGATGGCAACCTATTTTCCGCGCTCGATAAAATCAATCGGGAAGATGTTCGGTGTGGGACGCGCTAAGTTGGAGAAATACGGCAAAATCTTTCTCCGCCTGATAACGGAATATGCCGACAGCAAGGGCAAAGACGAGAAGAGGAAAATCGGGAAGCCCGCGGCCCGAAGGTCGAGTCGAAGGAGACATCACGAGGTCGGCGAGAGGTTCAACGGCGGTGAGTCTGTCGAGGAACTCGCGAAAAACTACGGCGTGCTGGAATCGACGATAATACAGCATCTGTGCAAATTCGCTAACGAAGGCCATCAGGTGAGGAGCGAAGGATTGTTCGAGATTTTACAACTTCCCGAAGACAAACAAAAGCTGGTTCTTGAAAGCTTTGAGCGGCTTGGTTGCGATTTTCTTCGCCCGGTTTTCGACGATCTCGGCGAAGAGATCGGTTGGGGCGATCTAAAAATAATGAGGATGATCTACATAAACAACAAACTACGCGATGAGTTAGGTGGCAGGGGGGATAATGTGTAATGGTTACATTATTGTGGCTTGGAGGCCGTCGGAGGAACGGGCACTCGGGTTCATCGCGTCGTAGGGACACCATAATACGGTGTCCCTACGGGGCGCTGGGTGGGGGGGGGCTGGCGCGCAATTTGCCGTTCGCAAATTTCGTGACAGCTCGGAGGGGGGTGTCGGGCGGTGCGGGGTCTGGCGGACGAAGGTAGATAGTAGTGATACGGAAATCTGAGGGCTGGCGCGTGGGTGGAAGTGTCGGTGGGATGGGATTTTTGCGGTCGAAATAATGTATTCAAAATTCCTATCGACCGTAGCAAAAATCGTGACAGCCCGCGTAAGTGAGAAAACTGATATCGATTTTAGCTCGAGGAATGTTTTCCTTTTGACATCGAAGACAGATTTACTAAATTGGTTATGTGATGAATATTAGTCCCCAAATACATTCTCCGGTGACCCATGCATTGATGTATGCAGCTTTGCTGGTTTTTACACCGTTTATTATGCTGCAAAATTTCCTGCAGCGATCGATAACAGATCTCTCGGAAATGTCCATATATCCATTTGGGTTGAGAATCCCCCTGGTATTTGGAGTTGTAGCAGTGGGTTTCATTGTGTTTCTGGTTCATACCATAATTAACAGAAAACTCACTCGAACGCGAGTTATCGCAGTACTATTCTGTCTTTTCATGGTATTTATCGGTCAGAGAATCTGTGATTTCTACTCCGGAAATCCCTTCTACGATTTGCAGAACAACTGGCATTATATCGCCTATGCAATCTTTGCATTTTTCTATTATCGAGCAATAAACAAACCCTATGAAAAATGGGGCTCTTTTTTATTTCGCGGTTATCTTATCGCTTTAACTCTGTCCCTCTTCGATGAGATATTTCAATTTTTTCTCTCCAATCGTGTTTTCGATCTGAGTGATGTAGCAAAAGACGGTTGGGGAATGATAATTGGCTTAATACTGGTGATTTTTGTTCTCAATAATGGAAAAAATACCGGGAAGTTTTCACTCAAAGCGGAAAACTTATCCAGCTATTTCCGAAATGTGTGGAGTTCGTTAATTCTAATATGGATTTTCAGTTTTATCTTTATGATTGTAAGTTCACATCTTTCCGCACGTAGATTTGTGTGGCATGTGGCGGGTATAACTCTGGGGATTTTTATTATTGTGTTCATTTTAATATGGCTCTCGAAAAACAAAATTCTCCGAATTATCATCATCTTTATTTTTACCCTGGCATTTGTTGCGCTAGGAGTCTCTCGTATAATTCATCGCGACGACTTAATTACCCATCACTCATACGGTTTGGTGGTTTATCGTGGTATTCCCATTCCCTTCTTCGATATTATGATCTTCCCGGATGGCGGCTTTCGAATCGTGGATAAAAAGCATTATTTCAATCCGGGCGACCGTAAAGCCCTTCTGGAGAAAAAAGCGGATATCGTTATCGTTTCTTCAGGATATCGAGGAATGGGGGCAAGAGGTCTGGGAAATTCCATCTCCGAATTCGGCTATAATCCGTTTATCGATAGGAATACTCAGATCATAATTTTAATAACTCCAGAGGCGATTAAAACCTATAATCGATTGCGTCGCGAGGGCAAGAAGAATATTTTATTTGTAATCCATACTACATGTTGAGCGAGTCTATGAGCCAAAGGAAGATTAAATATAGAGGATTGACTTATTTGCTGATAACGGTTTGGCTTGTTTTGATGTCTATTGGTGTAGTTACTCTGATTGACCCGGATTGGCTTAATTTCCTGTCATCTCAAGAACGCGAAGACAATGTTCTTGGGCTTAATGAAAGTGGACGAAGCTATCTGGAGGATGGTTTTTACGCGGTTTCCGCAAGGCAGTTTAAATTAGCTCTTGATATGGATTCTACTTCCGCCGATTCAAAACTTGGATTGGGCGAAGCTTACCTGAATTTGAATATGAGAGATTCCGCGATTGTTTATCTTCGTGAATGCCTGGAAGGCGAACCATTGCTACCCCATCGAGCGCATCTTGCTCTGGGAAATATCTACGAAGCAAGTGGTTATCTGGATAGCGCTAAAGTACACTATTTGGCTGCGGCAAAAACAGCCACCGAACCAACAGGTTCATATTATTTTCTGGGGAGGATGTTTCTGAATCTACAAATGCCGGATTCCGCAGAGAAATATCTACGTTTGGCCTGGAAAAATCAAGGCAGCATGAGGACACAATATATAGGTGCTCTTCGTTTTGGCGAAAGCTTTCATCGCGAAAGGCCTGAGGAAATCGCAGTTATCGAAAGTACTCTTGAGAATGGAGTCAGCAATGAAGACTTGTCGCGTTACGATAAATGGAGTTTTCAGGTTTCTAGATTATACAGCCGCGAAGCTGCAGCGGTGCAGCATTTACTTGGCTTAAGCCTTATTTTTCAGGATAAACGCGAGGAAGGATTGAGCTTCTTACGTAATGCAGCACACATTCTTCCTGAAGATACTCAGATACGTCGAGACCTTGAGTATTTTAGCATACCAACTCAATCTGCGAAGTAATTATATATAAAGTAATTTTAGAGATAATCTTTATAACTCATTAATAAACAAGAAGTTATAGTAGTGTTGTTGATCTAAATGCTCAGGCGAAAAGCCAATCGAGAGCTTGACTTCTGTTTTCGAAAAAACGAATATTGCCGATTACTTTTAGGTCATTGGCTAACTCTAAAAATCGAGTGGATTTTTTAGTATTATCATCTGTTACAAAAGCTGCCCGAATGTTGTAATTGCTGAATTTCTGCAATATCTCGCCTGCAATTTTTGAGCTGATATCGAAAAACTCTTCTGGAAGATTTTTCGAATAGAGAAGAATCAGATTTGTGTTGGCATCATAGCATGCCGATAGCAGGGAGTTGACATCAGCAGAAATTCTTATAAGAGTCTTAGCCGAAGGTCCTTCAACTACTCTCTTATTACCTTTTTTAATGATATTTATTTCCATTTTGCTTTGAATATAAATAGATTAAGATTAATTAACCGCTCGGAAAGACTAAATATTATGAAGAAGTACCACAAAAAACGCGCCTGGGGCGACTCGAACACCCGACCGACGGATTAGAAGTCCGAAACCTATATTTTTACTCTCCCTCTGAAATACTGAGAATACGCGACATTATTGTGTTTAAGAAGGATCCAAAGAACTTGATGTTCCACTATTTATCACCGATTTTAACCTTTTTTCACCGCTAATAAGGGTTTTTTTAAGGGTTAAATTGATTTACTCATTGGCTTATTTGTGTATTAAAAGAAGTTTATAGGTAAAACTTTGATCAGTGCTTCATAAGTAGCTATTGATCCATATTCTGTGCAATTATCAACGAGCATCGCAAGGGTGGTAAGGTTCGACGCGCCGGTCTCATCTTTTAGCTGTCTTAAAATGCGATGACATTTTCGTAAGTAGCACCTTCCTCTACCCGTTTGCGGAAAATCGCATAATCGTCAATGCTACCTCCTTTATAATTGTATGCTCGCATCAAAAAAGCATCATCGTCGCTTCCCGATCTAATGTAACTTAAATACAAGTGCAAATATCCAATAGACTCCCATATAGTGTTTATGTCATAATTTTTATTATGATTCCACGTAACACAAATCCATGAAGCCCAAAAACGACCTCTTGGGTATTTAATTAGACCATCGTAATTTACGCAATTTGACGAATCTAATTCCGCGAAAAGCGGGATTATCGCTAACAACAATAAAATTAGTACAGATTTCTTCATTAGTTCTTCCTTTTTATTGTTTATTTCCCATTATTTAAACTGCGATTCCTATATTCTTTAGCTCGCTGAATTCCCTTTAATATTTCCCGAACCTCCTCTGCTGAGTATTGTTCATCCTCACATATTATGGTTATTCCTTTTTTAATGAGCTCATCGAGGTTAATCGTGTCGGCATCAATACTGGGCGGCAACCATGGCTCACCCTCTCCTGTTTGCAACCAATGTAGATTTACATCAGTGTTCGAACTCAACCAATCAAAAATATACTGAGGAATTTTATTATGTCCAGCAATATAATTGCTTAAACGACCTGAACCGGAAATACCGACGTCTTTCACAAATAAATATCTCTTTCGAGAACCGTATATTTCATCAATAATCCAACCGAGCCGTTTTCCTATTTCTTTATTAGGCATAGTTATACAATTTTTTTTCGTTTTGTTTACCGTTGAGGTAAAACCTTATTGAGTAGCCATATTTGCGCTTTATGAGTGATGGCAAGATAATTAAGGGTTTTTATAAGGGTTTAAGGTTATGGTTAAAATCGGCAAAGCTTTATTCTAAAAACGCGCCTGGGGCGACTCGAACACCCGACCGACGGATTAGAAGTCCGTTGCTCTATCCATCTGAGCTACAGGCGCAAATAGAAACAATTCCAAATCGAATTCAATTTATTAATATAATTTGAACTGTCAAGTCGTTTTTGATTTCTATTAAGATAGATAAATCAGATTAAAACATGTACTTGAAATTTATTGATTCCAGTACTATAATATTAAGCTGGAGTTTTTTTGTTTAAGGAAGCAATGGGGTTGAGAGTCGGTGAAAATGTTTAAGGAATAAACATTCTATGAGCGTAGTTGTTAAAACTAAAATACTCGTTCTCGATGACGATAAGAACGTCGGAAAGACCATATGCCATTATCTGGAAAGAGAAGGATATGAGTCTATTCTCACTGAAAACCTCGATGAATCTATAGAAATACTACGCCGTCAAGGACCTTTCAGCCTGATGTTGTGTGATATTAAAACAGAAAAAATTATCGAGAGTCAAATAATTGAAACCGCAGTTGAGAGTTCTCCGGATATGCCGATTTTGGTGCTGTCCAATTCATCAGATATTAAAAATGCGGTAGAAGTTATGCGTGCTGGAGCTTTCGATTATCTTGTGAAGCCATTGTCTCGTGAGGAGTTGAACAAAACCATCCGTAAAGCCCTTGCCTATAGTAATTTGATCCAGTACAACCGTCGATTGGAATTGGACAACCGTCAATATCAGCGGAAGCTCGAAGAAGATGTTGCCGATCGTACTAAAGAACTCTCCGATGCATTACATCAGCTTAAAGCAATTCATATGGATACAGTTCGTATTCTTACTGGAGCTATCGAAGAGAAAGATCCATACATTCGTGGTCATGGGATTAGAGTACGTCTTTATACTCACAGGATGGCAGAAGCTTTGGGCGATAGTAAAAAGCAGTTGGAGATGATCGATTTTGGTGCTTTGCTTCACGATATCGGCAAGATTGCCATCGATAGACGTATCTTAAACAAACCTTCATCGTTGAACCCTGATGAGCGAAGAATTGTTGAAACACATCCGTTAGTTGGCGAACGAATAGTTAGTAAAGTAAGCTATTTCGATGAAATTGCTCCAGCTATTCGATGGCATCACGAGAGATGGGATGGCAATGGTTATCCGGATAAATTGGCCGGAGAAGCTATTCCCAGAAATGCTCGTATGTTGAGTGTAGCGGATACTTACGATGCTATGACTTCTGACAGGGCATACAGAAAAGCATTACCACTTCAAACAGCTTTGAAAGTGCTTAGAGAAGAAGCCGGCAAACAATTCGATGTGGAAATGGTCGATCTTTTCTTCAGAGAAAAGATTTATGAAATGATTTACGAAGGCGAATAAAAAAGTTTTATCAATCAGAAATTATTCTTAATAAATTCCTGGAGTATTTCAGGGTAGAACTGGTGTTCTACCTTTAACACCCTTTTTTGTAGAATTTCAGGAGTATCATCTGGTAATATTTCCACTTCTCGTGTAGCGATAATTGCTCCTTCATCGTAATCCTGATTCACCTGATGGATGGTCACACATGTTTTATCCAAATTAGCCTTTAAAACCGTTTCATGAACTCTGAGTCCATACATACCTTTACCACCGAATTCTGGTAATGGTCCTGGATGAATATTGAGGATCTTCCCCTCGTATCTGTCGATCACCTCGGGAGGGATTTTTCTCAGATAGCCGGCTAATGCAATCAGGTCGATTTTATGTTTTTTTAGTACCGCGAGAAACTTGCGAATAAATAACTCGCGTCTTTCAAAACCTTTACTAGATACTATTTCAAAAGGAATTCTGTGTTTTCTAGCTCTTTTTATAGCATAGGCATCCCTATTATTAGTTAATAACAATGCCAATTCGCATTCGATTGCTCCGCTTTCGACTGCATCTATGATGGATTGGAAATCTGTGCCCGATCCCGATGCGAAAACCGCTAATCTTACTTTATTTCTCATAATAATCGTCTGTCTTTCTGAATTTTATTTTTCCTTCGACTATTGTTGTATATATGTTTGCAGAATTAATATTGCTCTCGTTTATTTGCCTGTCCAAAACAACGATATCTGCCAATTTGCCCGGTGTTAATGATCCAGTCTCTTCATCTACAAACTCTGCCCGGGCAGCGTTAATAGTAAATAATCCAATCGCTTCGCGCAAGGAGATTCTTTGATCGGGATTTGGATGATTTATGGCGGCTTGTATTCCACGCAAAGGGTCGATAGGAGTTATATAGCTATCGGAGCTACCGCCGATAGTGATTCCATTATCGAGTAAATCACGATAGCGATTAGTAGATTTCCATCTAGAGCCGAGACGTTCGAAATACATTCCATTCGGACCGCCCCAGATCTCTTCGAAAACGGGCTGCATGGCCAGAGAAATTTTCATATCACGGATTTCTGCGACTTGCTGGTCACGAAGAAGTTCTGCGTGCTCGATTCGAGGTTGGATTGCAGGATTATCATCGGGAAGTTCTTTCAAGCAACTCAGAATTATATCAACCGCAGCATCACCGATAGCATGTACAGCGGTTCGCAAGCCGAGTTTGGAAGCTTGAAAATACCATTGATAGAGTATATGTTTAGCAATTTCCAGAGTTCCTCTATTGCCGGGTTGGTCTGAGTAATCGAGGCTTAGAAGTGCACTTCTGCTTCCAAGAGAACCATCCACCATTGGCAAACATCCACCAACTCTTGACAGACCAAGTTCCTTAGCTTCAAATGGTTCGAGTGTTTCCAGCCATTCAACTGTTTTGATATCGAGATTCGATTCGAGAAGCAATTTCATCCACTCGACATGGGGAATCATTGCTGCAATCGATGTGCAACCTGCATTTAGAGCATTCGAAGAGACAATTTTCGCAGCTCTGATTAGTTTTGTATGAGAAGTCTTTTCCAGAAAGAACGAATTGACAAGAGTGTGGGCTTCGGAAAAAAGCCAGCCCTTTGTAGGGTTAAATCCATCAATATCACTAACTATATCCGTCAGGGAGTTTAAAACTACAGTGTTTATTGCGCTGGAGTGGCCATCGACTCTACGAATATAGATGGGTTTGGTGTTTGAGATTCTATCGAGTTGTTTCAGAGTAGGCATAGACCTCTGGAGGGGTGGGGAATAGCCAAATCCGATAATCTCTTCGTGATTTATAAGCCAATCTGACATAGCCTGAAGAAGTTCATCCTCAGAATTGCATTTCTCCGCATTGAAATCAATATATTTTAGACCGGTTTGAAAAAAATGAACGTGAATATCCCTAAATCCAGGGAGAATTGTTTTATCGCCGAAATCGAAAATTTGTACGTTTTCCGGAAAATCGAGATTATCGCCAATGTTTTTAATGCGGTCTTTTTCAATTAGAATACAATTCCCGTGAATCGTTTTATCCATGGTGATTATCGAGTTAGATTTTATCAGTTTCAAATTCATTTTATCAAATCGTATTTAAGATTGGTAGAGAGATAGAATATAGTAATATCATCGTTTTCGATATCGTGCCACTCCGGCGAATAGCTGGTTATAAAATCAAAGCGAAGTCGAGGAGTGATCCAATAGGTTGCAAACGCGGAGAATTCCACAAACAAAAAATTGGAATAATAGCTGTATTCCTCGGGCGGTTCATATTTATAAACTCGCAAACCGCTTTCCAGAGTGATATCCAGCCAGAGTTTTTTGTACTTCAAATAATCCGTTGAGAATTCGATTGCCAATTCACTGTAATTGTCGAATTCATTGTTTTCGTCAGACTCGCTTAAAAGAAGATTAGGTCCGATTCCAGCTGTCAAATAATAATTGAAAGCCCATTCACCCGATAACTCTGCAATATAAAGGTTACGATTCGAATAAACTTCGGTTTGGTTATCGTAGATATAGTTTTCGTAGCGAAATTTGGGGATCAAAGTTAGTTTTCTTGAAAGTGAGATTCTTGGATATAGTTCGAAATAATTTCTGCGATAACTTCCCCCCTTATCCGTACGATAATAAACTCTTCGCTCTGAGTCGAAATTCAATTGAAGATAATGATTTTTAATAAGCCAAAACCAATAGATATAGAAATCGTTACGTTGATAATTAGCTTCGAGGCTATCGGGAGCGTACCTAAAAGCAAATTGATAGGCAAGGTTGAGATTATCGTTACCCAGAACTTCAAACCCGAGATCTACTTTCAATTTAGAGAGATTATAATCGTAATTATAGCTCGATTCTCCATAATATTGCTTGTTTTCGTGGTGAATTTTTATTCCACCTATCGCTTCTTCCCAATCACGCTTGAGACGAGCGGCGATATACGGTTTAATTACTCCAGATTCAGTGTTTTTCTGATATGGTAAACGCAGATCGATTCCAGTTTCACCTGAGATTTTAAGGTTGGGATCGTTATTTGAAAGCCATTTTAGTTTGCTTCTTCCCATAAAGGATTCGTTCCCGGGAGCGATAATAGCGAATAGGTCAAAATCCTGATTCCAGAATTGTCTGTATAAGTTACCTTCCAAAATAAATTTACCCTGATTCGATTCCCAGAGAGTATCTTCCTCGAACAAGACAAAACGATTACTCAATCTGGTATATCCGATTCCGGCTTTCAGATTTCCATCGGCGAATAACAGAAATGGAATTAAAAATATGAATATGATTATTACCGACTTGTGCATGTAAAATAATTTAGGTCATCCACGATGAAAGTCAATCACAAAGCGATTATTTAAATCAAATTTAATTGAATTAAAGATAAATCCACAACTTAAAATCGACTTTTAATTCAATTATGATGCTTCAATATTGACACTCGACCTTTCGGACTATATTATTACCTAAATGAATACTGTTAAACACATAACTACAGATTTTCTGGTTATCGGTTCTGGTGTGGCCGGATTATACTTTTCCAATCTGGTATCATCCATGGGGGAAGTGCTGATTATCACCAAGTCGGATATCAAGGAGTCATCTACATATCTCGCTCAAGGAGGCGTTGCTTCGGTACAATCCCCCGATGATTCGGTGAAGCTTCATGTTGAAGATACACTCGGAACTGGAGGAGGGTTGTCTCGAGAGAATGTAGTACGCAGTGTGGTCGAATTTGGTGAAATGGCTGCCGATGAATTACTATCTGTAGGAGTTTCATTGGATATTCAACCGGGTTCAGATCGCGACTTCGAATTAGGTCTCGAGGGGGGGCATAGCAGAAATAGAATTCTCCATGTTGCAGATGCTACAGGCAAAGCGATACAGGAAGCTTATATGTCCGTGGTTAGGGATAATCCCAAAATCGAGATATTGAAGAACCATACGGCAATAGACTTTCTTACTCAACACAATCTTCCAGATAATCATCCCCATAAGAAAAAGCCGATACAGTGTTGGGGAGCATATGTATTGGATAACGAAACCGGTGTTGTAAAAACTATTACAGCTAAAATTGTACTTCTCGCATCGGGTGGTTGTGGAAGACTGTATCGATATACTACTAATCCGCAGGTAGCAACCGCGGATGGATTGGCGATGGCTTATAGGGCAGGAGCTACGGTTTCCAATCTGGAGTTCATTCAATTTCATCCAACCATGTTTTATGATTTGCGTGGCGAAGGGTTTCTTATTACAGAAGCTCTGAGGGGAGAGGGAGCTAAACTCCGCAATAGAGCAGGCAAACGGATAATGGAAGGCGTTCACAGGCTTGAAGAACTTGCTCCGCGAGATATTGTTGCCAGAGCTATCGATGCAGAACTCAAAGCCACCGGGGAACCCTGTGTTTTTTTGGATATTACTCACCGGGATAAAGATTATATTAAATCAAGATTTCCAAATATTTATCAGCACTGTCTCGAACGCGGTGTAAATATTACATCCGATTGGATACCGGTAGTTCCGGCAGCTCATTATATGTGTGGAGGAATAAAGGTCGATATGCATGCCAGAACGGGAATCAAGAATCTTCTCGCTGCCGGCGAAGTTACTTGCACAGGAATGCATGGGGCAAATCGTCTGGCTTCTAACAGCCTTCTTGAGGCTATGGCTTACGCTTATTTCGCCTATAAAACTGCCAGGGAGATCTTCGAGTCCACGGAGATACCAGAACTCCCTGATTGGGACGATTCAGGTGTTTTCGATAGAAGAGAATGGGTAATCGTTAGGCATGTTCGGGAGGTACTAACTCGCTTGATGTGGGATTATGTTGGTATTGCTCGATCAGATGATAGATTAGAAGCTGCAAGACGTAGAGTGCGACATCTTATTGAAGAAATTGATAATTTCTATCGAGAAAATCCTGTATCTCGCGAAGTTTTGGAATTACGGAATCTGGCTACTGCAGCAATGTTAGTAATTAGATCAGCCCTACAGCGTCCTGAAAGCCGCGGATTGCATTACAATATCGATCATCCCGAAACGGATATTTGTTATAACCACGATACAGATATTAAGAGCAGCAGAATATGGAAAGAAGTCCATATTGATGAGGGAATTGTTGGAACAGCATAAAGTTATGGAGTTACTTAGATGAATGCTCATCAGAAGATTACTATCCTTGATTTCGGATCCCAATACACTCAACTTATCGCCCGTAGGATAAGAGAACAGGGTGTGTTCAGCGAGATAGTTCCTTATAACAAAGAACCAGAGTACTATGCTGATTTATCTTTGATTGGAATAGTCCTTTCGGGTGGACCTGCGAGCGCACTCGAAGAAGGCAGTCCGCAGATTAGTTCCAGGGTGTTTCAGCAGGGGGTTCCTGTATTGGGTATTTGCTATGGTATGCAGCTTATCGCAAAGATGTTCGATGGTAAATTGACTCGTTCAGATAGCCGTGAATACGGAAGGGCTTCGATTAACATTATCCAAGAAAATCCAGTATTCAGGGATGTTGAAAATGGATCCACTGTATGGATGAGTCATGGCGATCATGTAAGCGAATTACCATCGGGTTTTAAAATTTCCGCTTCAACCGAATCGTTGAAAATTGCTGCTTTCCAGAATACTGATTCCAATATATATGGATTACAGTTTCATCCAGAAGTTGCTCATACTGAACACGGTAACCAAATTATTCGAAATTTTGTCTATGATGTATGCAAGGCACGCGGAGATTGGTCTATGGCTTCGTTTATTGATAGTCAGGTAAATTCTATCAGAGAAAAAGTTGCACCCGATGAAGCTGTTGTTCTTGGTTTATCGGGTGGAGTAGATAGCGCAGTTACAGCGGCTCTTTTAGATAGAGCTATCGGGAAAAGGTTGTATCCAGTTTTTGTCGATAATGGCCTTCTCCGCATGAATGAAGCATCACAGGTTCGAGAGGATTTCTGCAGGTATCTTTCGCACAAATTGATTTATGTGGATGCATCGGACGAGTTTATCTCGGCATTAAAGGGAGTCGTCGATCCTGAAAAAAAGCGTAAGATTATAGGTGGTAAGTTTATAGATGTATTTACTCAATCAGTTTATGAGGTAAATAATGTTAAGTACTTAGCACAAGGCACTTTATATCCAGATGTAATTGAGTCGATTAGCACAAAAGGCCCGAGTGCGACCATAAAATCTCATCATAATGTTGGCGGATTACCCGAATCGCTGGGATTCGAACTTATAGAACCACTTAGAGAGTTGTTTAAGGATGAAGTTCGTAAATTGGGAACAGAATTGGGATTGCCCAGAGATGTACTTTGGCGTCACCCTTTCCCTGGTCCGGGATTAGCAGTGAGGATTTTGGGAGAAATCACCGAACATAATTTAAGCGTGTTGCGCAGAGCCGACGATATCTTTATCGATGAACTGCGAAAAGCTGGATTATATGATCATGTTTGGCAAGCGTTTGCTGTTTTGTTACCGGTTCAATCTGTTGGTGTTATGGGTGATGAAAGAACTTATGAGAATGTTCTGGCGTTGCGTTCAGTAAATAGCCTGGATGGCATGACCGCAGATTGGTCACGACTTCCCGCAGAAATGCTCGCTCGTTGCAGTATCAGAATAATCAACGAGGTTGAGGGAATTAATCGAGTATGCTACGATATCTCCAGCAAACCGCCTTCGACCATTGAATGGGAATAGCTGGTTCGACTTATTTGTTCTTTGATCCTATTCGGGAAAGGAGTTTATATGAAAATTGGTATGGATTTGATTAAAAAAATGAATTTAAAAACCAGCCGTGAACTCAAACGTTTTCTCGATAAAAGGAATCCAGAAGAATTTACTCCCGAAGCTTTTTCTGCAATGCAATATATTCTCGAAGCACGCGAGAAAAGCGTAATAGTATCGGTTCTTTTTCACGATTCGCAAAAACCGCTGTCATCCTGGCCTTTGACAGATTACATCTCATTACTATCAAATAACGGATTGCTATCTATAGATTCAATCTTATCGCCGGTTTACGCCCATGTCGAGATTACCGGTGGTTATTATTCATATCTCAGAGGAGATCGTGATGCACGTGGAGGGACCGCTTTATTATTTAAACCTCCGGAAAAAATTTCTTTAGATGGAAAATACCTTTTCAATTACGAATTAGCTTATGTTTTAATTGAAGGTTCAAGCCAAATGGACAGGCCGGTTATAAGTATATTTGGATTTGAAGAATATGTGCGAATAATCCTTACGGAGATATTCTTAAAGCAGTTGAAATTTCCGAATTATATTGAGAATCCTTTTCCGAGGTGTATTAGGGAGGATTTTGGTATGGCAGCAAACTATTGGGCACCTGAGCATATGAGGTATAGATTCCCGGTTAGAATAATTGGAGATATTGAAACGAGCAGAAAAATAGAATTCACCGGAAATCCAATTTAACAATAAGGAAAACAAAAAATGGCATATATAGACTATATAAAACCAGAGGAAGCTCAAGGGAGACTTCGAGAGATATACGAGCAAATCTCTAAAGAACGTGGTAAAATTGCTAATATAATGAAAATCCAAAGCCTCGATCCGGAAGCGATGTATTTACATATCGAGTTATATAAACATCTGATGTTTGGTAAATCTGGTCTTAGCAGGGTGGAACGTGAGATGATAGGAGTCATAGTCTCGAAGATTAATGGCTGTGAGTATTGTATAGAGCATCATGTGCAAGCACTAAACAATTATTGGAAAGATGTTGATCGCTGTAGCCAATTTCTCAAGGATTACAGAGTTGCTGAACTAAAGGAAAGAGAAATTGCTATCCTCGATTATGTTGTTACTCTTAGCCAGAAACCGAACGAGGTAAGTAAAGAACTTATCCAGGCTATGCGAAACTGCGGTTTAGGGGATAAAGAGATCCTATCGGTCAATTTGGTTGCATCCTATTTCAATTTTGTTAATAGAATATCAACTGGACTCGATGTAAACTTCAACCAAAGTGAAATTGGTGGTTATAAATACTAATTCTCAAAACCTTTAATGGGGAATCGAAATGAGCCGAAAAGATAAAAAGATTATTCTAATTGCCCAATGTCTTATCAACCCATATTGTAGGGTTCATATTTTGGGGCAGAATTTTCCTCTAACGCATGAATTGATGGATTATCTAACCCAACGGAAAGTAGGTGTTATTCAGTACCCATGTCCGGAGACAACCGCTATGGGATTAATGAGGAATCCACAAGGCAGAGAGCAATACGATAGCATGTTTTTTAGAAATCATTGCAAAGAGCTTCTCAAGATACCCATGTTGATGGTTCACGAATTTCTATATCACAAATATCGTCTTGTGGCTTTTCTTGGTCTTGAGAATAGCCCCACGTGCGGTATAAATTGGGGCAAACATAAGAAAAATCGATATGGCACAGAATCTCCCAATCCGGTTGATTATCCAAATCCTGATAATCCAATTCTCAAGGGAATAATGGCGGAGATTATCGAAGAGGAATTTAAAAAAGAAGGAATAGAAGTGCCGTTTATTGAATTCCCCACTAAGTCGCAAGTAGGTTCTCCTCAGCGTGATAAATTCTGGGAAGATCTTGAAAAAGCTATGTATCCATGGAATTTCGAAGACAAGGCAAAGGGAGAATAAAATCTCTCGAAAAAACGCTTGCACTCTAAAATTATAAACGTATATTCGGTAAAAGTCGGGGCGTAGCGCAGTCTGGTAGCGCACTTGGATGGGGGCCAAGTGGTCGCTGGTTCAAATCCAGTCGCCCCGACCATGATAATTTATCTGCATAAAGAGTTTTATTTAATGAGAATTCTCGCAATTATTCCCGCTTATAATTCAGAAAACACAATCCAACAGGTGATTGAAGGCTTGAAAAGCAATTTTCAGAATAGAGATATTCTGGTTGTAGATGATGGAAGCACCGATTCAACTTACGAGAAGGCATCTCAGATGGGAATTAGAATTATCAAACTGGACCAAAATATGGGAAAAGGTATGGCTTTAAAAAGTGCTTTTCAAATTGCCATAGATTCAGACTACGATGCTGTTATAACTTTAGATGCTGATATGCAACATCCGCCGGAACTATGTGCTGATTTTATTAAAAAAGCCGCTGAAACCGGAGCAGATATAATAATAGGAAACCGCATGCATGATATAGTTAATATGCCATTTGCCAGAAGGCTTTCTAATTTTCTATCCAGTTTTTTCGTGAGATTGTGGACGAGAAAGAGAATTCCTGATTCTCAATGTGGCTATAGATATATCTCAGGCTGGATAATTGAATATTCCGATTTGAGAGTAAAGAATTATCAGATAGAAACGGAATTAATATTGGAAGCTTCGAGATTAGGTGCAACTTTCGATACGATAAAAATCCCAACAATATATGAATCTGCTGAGAGCAATCTCAATGGATTTAGCGAGACTTTTCGCTATATTGGATTGATGATAACTCATCCATTTCGTAAAAGAGAGCATTTAGATGAAAACTAAATTTATAATATTGATTATCATTTCGATATTGCTAACTGCCGCGAGTATTTATGCGATTGAAGAAAACCAATTGGAGGAAGAATCTCACGGTACTCAAATTGCCCAATGGCTTCATGATAAAGGGATTCCTGCGGATCTTGTTGTGGTAATAATTGCTATGTTGCCAATTGTGGAGTTAAGAGGAGCAATTCCAGTTGCCATGCACCTTTTTGGCATGTCTATCCCAAAATCTTATATTCTTAGTGTGATTGGGAATATGATACCTATACCCTTTATTTTATTGCTTCTTGGACCTGTTGCAGAAATTCTCAGAAAAATCAAGGTTTTCGATAAATTCTTTACCTGGCTATTCGCTCGAACCAGACGTCGTAGTGCTACTATCAAAAAATACGAAGAGGTTGGATTGATTGCATTTGTAGCTATTCCATTACCGATTACTGGCGCATGGACCGGGAGCTTGGCCGCATTTCTCTTCGGATTGAGATTCTGGCCATCTTTTTTCTGTGCCTTAATTGGTGTATGTATTGCGGGAGTTGTTGTAAGTGCATTTTCGGCATTGGGCATTATCGGCGCTATAGGTGCTGCAGTAATATTGATAGGCATTAGCGCATTTAGTATTTTCCGAAAGAAAAAGAAGAAACCTAAAAAACAACCTTAATATTTTTTTAATAACTTTTTACGCAATTTCTCGATTCTATTAAAAACCTCAGTATCGCGGTTTTTTTGGAGTATTTCGTAAATCTCGCTATAATCCTCTATCTCTCTGCATATAAGCGCTAAATCGTGCCCGGCCTTTAAGGTTAAGTCGAGAATATTAGGGATTTCCATGCTTTTTGCAATCCCTTTCATTAATAGATCGTCGCTTAGAATAAGGCCTTTAAAAGCCAGTTGATCTCTTAGAATAGAGATAATTTTTGATGATAGCGTGGTAATTTGACCGGAATTATCCAATTGCCTGGCAATTAAATGAGTGGTCATTATGGAAGGAACTCCCGATTTGATTGCGGCCTTGAATGGTTTAAAATGAGTGCTTTCAAAATTGGCCTTTTCATCAGCAACAGCAGTATAAAAATGGGGATCTAAAGTAGCACTTCCCAGACCGGGAAAATGTTTTGCACACGGACAAATGTTGGCTTTTAACAACCCTTTTATTGCAGCAACCGAGTAATCGACGCATGTATTCATTTCATCTGAAAAAGAACGATCTCCAAGGATATGGTCTTCCCCTGCGATATCTACAACTGGGGCCAGATCTATATCGAAACCTATATCTTTGAGTGCCAATCCAGCTTTGAAATAGAAATTTTCGGTTTCTTGGATAGAATTTATTGTGGCAGCTTCTCGTGGGTTGGGGGGGGTCGGAAAACCGTGCTCTTTTCGCAATCGGCTTTTTACTCCGCCCTCTTCATCTATCATGATTAAAACACCGGGCAGATATTCTTTTATTAGCGAAATATCGTTTTTAAGTGTCTCTATATTCAATATATTTCGTTCGAAAACAATAACTCCAAATGGCTTGATGAGTTTTAGTGTATCCATGAATTTCGAAGATGGACGGATATCATCATATCCCAAAACGACTCGACTATATTCTGAATATTCCATTATAAACCCTAAAAGACCTTGTTTAAGAGTTGAATTCTGATAAAATAATGTGTTAAAAAATGAGTAATGAATCCATAAATAAGAGTATTACGTTAAACGAATTATTCGAACGCTATCCCGAATCCTATTCGGTGTTGGCACGACATGGGTTTCATGCCCTTTCATGTCCTGCGGAACTCTATATTTCTCTTGAAAGTGTTGCTGAGAGGCGCGGAATATCAATCAAATATCTCCTCGCCGATCTTGACAAATTCATTGAACGCAAAAGCCACTAATATCAACGTTCCGAGACAAAGACTCTTTGATCGATATAATCCTCTATTCGATGGCAGAATTCTTTGTATTTCTTGTAATCCTTTGCTTCCACAATTCTCTTCTTCAAACGATAATTATCTTCGAAAATAATTGTTTTTCCCTGAATTGAATACTCGCCATAATAGCTGGAATATTCATTTTCCAGGGCGATTTTCTCGGGAATGTATTCAATTTCAAATCCGGAGGGAAGATCGATTACAATCTTGTGAGTTACCTGTTTGGGTGCAGTATATTCTATTGGGAATTGCCTTTCTTCAAGTGCCAGTTCATCGAATGAATAGGCGTTTTCGATTGCAGGAATTTTCAATAACCAGATATCGCCCGATTTGTCGGGGAAATTATCGATATTAAAAGAGGCGATTTCGCTAAAAGGGGTAAAGATATCATCGGCACCAGGAAGCGACCAATCGGTGATTTGGGCCCCAGAAATTATATAGCTCATCCAATCCTGCATAATAAACTGTCGCTGTTCTTGCGGCTGACTTTCCCAGAAACCGCGATAGCTTGCTTCCCAATCGCCCACATAATCTGCTCGAAATGTTCCTTCGAGATTACCGTCCACGGTTAGTCTGCTTTGGATACTTATATGCTGTGCATTATCTTCTGGAGGAGGTGTGCTAATCATTCCCCATTCACGTTTGAGAGGGCAGACGTACGTTACTCCGGCATCGTCGGATCTAAAATAGGGGTATGTGTGGCTCGTGGAAGTAGGATCCAGGAAGATTCTTTCTCCATTAAGAATTAACATGGTTATAGCGTGATTACCAGATAGATCGGGGATTTTGCGGGTTTCTTCTTCTTCGTCATTAGTTTTAAGTACTATAGGGTAAGCTTCCACTCCTATTTCCTTAAGCATTGTAGCGAGTAAAATCGATTTATCTGAGCAATCGCCATATTTTTTCTCAAAAGTGAATTGCGCTGAGTGGCCGGTCTGACCGCTTGAGATAGAACCTTTAATGCTGATATAATGTATCTCCCGCTGAACCCATATATAGATTCTGTTAATTGAATCCGCCATATCGGTTGCTCCATCGCATATTTCCGTTACCTGGTCTCGAATATCTTGAGTTACTTCCATACGTTCTCTTTGTAAATGTCCCAGCCAATCGTAGATATAATTCCAATCGTGAAATAAACTTGCGCTAAATCTTGGGACCAGATCGGCATAAGATGGTGCATCCGGTTCAGTTACAAAAGGAGGTGAATCCTCAATAAGCCAGTTGTAGATTCTTATCGAATCTCGAACTGCAATTTCTGGTGATTTATTTCCTTTAGGCCATTTGTAATTCTTATAATTCAACTCTTTATCAATAGGTATAATAACGATGGCCTGGCTTTTCACGACAGGATTTTCATCTTGAAAATAGAATCCCGGGCTGAAAAAATTAGGGTCGAAAGGATTATAAGTCTCCGATTCATAAACATATTCGACAATTGATCCAACTTTAACCCCGGGGAATTTTGGCGAATAGATTTTACCGTAATCGAAAAAAACTCCTTCCTCGGAAGGTTCTGTAATAGTATAATCTGTGGTGTCCCACCAGACTTCACTCTTATCCGGCATGATTGTTCTTTCGAAAATCATCCTGACCCGACTTCTCCCATCTTCGAAATAGAGTGGTCTTTGTCCCCAGTTTAGAGCCTCTGGTGTAAGAATTTTACCAACGAAATGATAACTGTAAACTCGAGAACCATCAGTCCTGAGAGTGTAAGTGCCAATATCACGAATAATAATACCGCTGGCATCGGGATATTTTCTGGCGTATTTATCTGCGATTTTTATATATTCACTTTTATTTCCCACCATATCTGAATGAGATACTTCACCGGTGGACGCAGTTTTTTCGTCAAAAGTGATACTCTTAACACTATTTCGAGGTGACGTTTGAGTATCGAATTGAAATAATCCTTCACTAAAACCTATTTCGTCGGCCTCTATCTCCTGGCCGTTTCGAAAGCTTGCTATATATGCATATGTCGAGATGGCTATAATGAGAAAAGAGAATAATAAAGATATTTTTTTCATAATTTACACTCCAATTTAAAATGTAAGTTATATCTTAAGGATATATGTGTCAAGATGATTAAATGATTTGAGTCATTAAATGTGCTTGAAAAAAAGAATGTAAATAGTTATATAAAAGATACAAGACATAACAATATATAATATTACCGTAATGGTTTGATTATAAATAGGTTATGTATGATTATATAATTTATTACTTAATCTTAATAACTCTAATAGGTTGAAATTAATATGAAAACACATTATTACATCGCGGGTTTTTTAGCCATATTAAGCGCAGTATTTGGAATAGCCATGGGTATCTGGGTTTTGGGGTTGCCGGGAGTATTAGCGTTGGCAGATTTTCCTGCTAATATGATTCCTCAATTTCCCATTTTCCATAAGATAGTCAATACGATAGGCTATTCATCGCTTGTACTCGGTTCGATTCTACTAATCGGTGGTATTGGATTATTCTGGCGAAAGAAATGGGCCAATTGGGTAACTCTAATCGATTCTATTGTCTCAATAGCAGCAATTATCTACGTTTTAATCATGTATATTAAAGAGATTCTTCCTGCTACCAGGGAAGTTTTCATGATGATTCAAGAACCACAGGGAGCGTGGCTATTCAAACTCCACGGCGCATTGCTTATCGCGCTGTTAATGTCATTGCCTTTAGCTGTGATTATCTATCTGGGAATAAAGATTTTATGGAAGAATTCTCGCAAAAATCCAAAATTATCCAATCAGAAATAGATTAGTCTTGAAATGAAGTTATTATTAGTTATAAATCAATTAATTGGAAAGAACTATAATTTACGAGGTAATATATAGTGGCTAAAATTATCGAGAAAAAAAGTCTTGCCGAAAAAATCAAACAATACAAAGTCGAAGCTCCCCTAATCGCTGAAAAAGCTCAACCCGGACAGTTCGTAGTCATTAGAATTTGTGAAGAGGGCGAGAGAATTCCTTTAACTATTGCGAAAAAAGACCCTGAAAAGGGGACTATTACTCTTATCGTTCAGGAAGTTGGAAAGACAACCACTCAGATGGATAATCTGGATTGCGGGAATGAAATTCTGGATTTGATGGGACCTTTGGGAAATCCCAGTGAAATAGAGAAATTTGGTACAGTCATTTGTATTGGTGGAGGAATCGGTATCGCACCCGTTCATCCAATTGCCAAAGCCCTTAAAGAAGCTGGTAATAAAGTGATTTCAATTATTGGAGCGAGAGAAGAGAAACTCCTATTTTTTATTGATGAAATGGATGAAGCTTCTCATGAGCTTTTTATCACAACCGATGATGGTAGTATGGGCAGAAAAGGCTTTGTAACAAACACATTACAGGATCTTATAGATGAGGGTGTAAAAATCGATAGAGTTATAGCAATCGGTCCGGAGATTATGATGAAAGCTGTAGCCGATTTAACCAGACGGTATGAAATTAAAACTATCGTCAGCCTTAATTCAATAATGATTGATGGAACCGGTATGTGTGGGGGGTGTCGAGTTGAAGTTGGTGGCGAAACAAAATTTACATGCATCGATGGCCCTGAGTTTGATGGGCATCAAGTGGACTTTGAACAATTAATTCAACGTCAACAGGCCTACAAAGACGAAGAGGAGCATTCGATGGAACACTATTGCAAATTACACCCGGAAAAAGATGAATAATCATGGCAAAAATCGAACCTAAAAAGAATAAGATGCCGGAACAGCATCCGGAAGAAAGAGTAAAGAATTTTAACGAAGTACCCTATGGTTATACCGAAGAAATGGCGATAGCCGAGGCTCAGCGTTGTCTTCAGTGCAAAAACTCACCATGCGTAGCTGGTTGCCCCGTGGAGATCGATATTCCGGGGTTTATTAAACTGATTGCAGAGAGAGACTTTAAGGGTGCTATTAAGAAGATGAAAGAAAAAAATGTTCTTCCAGCAATCTGTGGGAGAGTTTGTCCTCAGGAAGATCAATGTGAGAAGAATTGTGTACTTGGTAAGAAATTCGAACCTGTAGCTATTGGTAGACTGGAGAGATTTATCGCTGATTGGGAGTCTCAACAAGATGAGAAGGAGATTCCAGAATGTGCTGAACCAACCGGGAAAAAAGTTGCTGTTGTTGGTAGTGGTCCAGCAGGTTTAACCGTAGCAGGCGATCTGGTTAAACTCGGTCATGAAGTTACAGTTTTCGAAGCTTTACACAAAGCTGGCGGTGTTTTGGTATATGGAATTCCCGAGTTTAGATTGCCCAAGAAAATTGTGGCTGAGGAAGTGGAATTTCTCAAAAAAATGGGAGTGAAATTTGAGATGAATTTCCTGGTGGGAAGAACAAAGACTATCGATGATTTACTCGAGGAATTTGACGCAATATTTGTGGGAAGTGGAGCAGGAACTCCCTGGTTTATGTTTATTCCTGGAGAGAATGCTAAAGGAATCTATTCCGCAAATGAATATCTGACCAGAGCCAACTTGATGAAAGCCTATAAATTCCCTAAATACGATACGCCTATTCCTTCAGGAGGAGTTGTTGCAACGATAGGTGGAGGCAATGTGGCTATGGATTCCGCGAGAACTGCTTTACGTCTCGGAGCTGAAAAATCTGTGATTATCTATCGCCGTTCCCGACAGGAAATGCCTGCACGTGAAGAGGAAATTGCTCATGCCGAAGAAGAAGGTATCGAGTTTCAATTTCTCACCAATCCTGTTAAGTACCATGTCGATGAAGAAGGTTGGGTGACAGATATAGAATGTATTAGAATGGAATTAGGTGAACCGGATACTTCGGGAAGACGTCGACCGGTGCCAATTGAGAATTCCAACTTCAAGATTCCCGTACGTACGGTCGTAGTAGCTATCGGCAATAGCCCGAATCCACTTATCCCTAAAACTACTTCTGGATTAGAAACAGGAAAATGGGGCAATATCGTCGCCGATGAAGAGACTGGGATGACATCAAAAGCTAAAGTTTGGGCCGGAGGAGATATCGTCACTGGTGCGGCAACAGTAATTCTTGCTATGGGTGCCGGGAGGAAGGCTGCTCGTTCAATTCATGAATACCTCTGTAAGGAATAATCACTAATAAAAAATCAGTTTCGTGAAAGGTGGATTATCTAATCCACCTTTTTTAAAACTTCCTTGTGGAGTTCTTGTTTTTATACTATATTGAATTGAAAAGAATTGTTTATATTATCAGTTTAATAGTATGAAACTCAGTGCAAAATATCTTTTAGTGGGTATCGCAGCATTAATAATCCTTCCTTTGATTGTTGGAAGGGCTTCATATGTTCGATTAAAAAAACAACGTCTCGATACAATAACCGTTGGTGTAGAGCGAGAGTTGGGTCATTTACAGTTTGCTCTATCCAGGTTTTTCGAAGATGTTCAAAACGATTTACATTCACTTGTAATGAACCCAACAATTCGCACAAGAGAAGATATCGATTTTACTTCTTTTTTAGATGCCAACGAGGAGACTTTCGAGTACGATTATAGTCCTCTAGAAGAAGAAATTATTACTATATTCAATTCCTTTCGAATCTCCCATCCTTATGTTAATTCGGTTTATATGGGAAGAGAGAATGGTTCTTTTGTTCGCTCCCATCCAAGAGCTAAACCAACTGAATATGACCCGAGGGATCGCCCCTGGTACAAAGCATCAAAAGCCAATAAAGGCGAGATCGTTAGGACTTATCCATATCGATCAGTAACAACATCGGACATAAATCTTGGGATTGTTACAACTTTGCTAGATAGCTCCGAAGAAGTTTTTGGAGTGGTTGGGATGGATATCACTTTGGTCAATCTATCAGATTACATCTCTCATTGTCGTGTGGGCAGAAATGGTCAGATAATCTTAACCAATTTCGATGGCATCATTCTGGGATGTCAGAAAAAGCAATTCCTTTTTTCGAAGATAGACACTTTATTGGGAGACAAATCAGCCCAATTTCTCGAAAATGAAAATGGTACTATTGTATTCAATAGAGGAAATGGAAATAATTACCTTTTCTATTTATCCGATTCTTATATAGGCTTAAAAGTAGGAGTAATTATTCCCGAATCTCAGATCGACTCCGAAATAAAATCGGCAGTTATGCCCACAATTTTCGAAGTTTTCTCTGGAATGGGTTTAGTGTGTTTGATTCTCTTAATAGGATTGAATCTATTCGTTCTGAAGCCATTGGATAAACTGACCGATAGTACAACTCGTATAACCCAGACCGGTGATCTTTCCAGTCGTGTGGATATAGATTCACGCGATGAATTCGGAAATCTGGGACGATCTTTTAACACTATGATTGAAGGCCTGCAAAAATCAAGAGAATCTCTGGAAAGAACCGAAAACGAACTTCGCCATCATAAAGAGAACTTGGAAATATTGGTCCAAGAAAGAACTGCTGAACTTGAAGAGTCCAGAGAAGAAGCTCTCGAATCGATGCAGGAGGCCATAAAACAAAAGAAAATTGCTGAAGATATATCAAATAAACTATCCAGGAGTTATGATAGATTACAGAAATTAGAAAAATTGCGTGATGATCTCACTAATATGATAATCCACGATATGCGCAATCCTCTGACTGCTATTCTAAGCAGTATAGATCTTATTTCAGCCAAAGATATTCCCTATAGAGCTAAGCGCGAGATTTTCAATACACTGGAAACCTCCTCGACTGAATTGAGTATGATGGTGGAAACTTTGCTGGATGTAACTCGACTCGAGCAAGGCAGGATGCCTGTCAAGTTGGAAAAATGCAACATCTTGGAGCTTCTCGATAAGTGCATGGAATCGATGCACGCCATAGCCGAATACGAACATGTTAATCTTTATAAAAGCGGCGATAAACTTACTCTTAAGGCCGATTGTAATCTGACTTATCGAATCGTAATCAATCTGTTAAGCAATGCAATTAGATATAGCTCACCAGAAGATACTGTAAAAGCCATTGTTACTCAAGAAGGTGAAATGGCCTTGATAGAAGTTGTAGATAAGGGTCCGGGAATTCCTGAAAAGTATAAAAATATCATTTTCGAGAAATTTGGACATGTAGATCTGCGTCAATTAAATGTAAAACGTTCTATCGGTTTGGGATTGGCATTTTGTAAGATGGCTGTTCAAGCTCAAAACGGCGAAATCGGTGTTAGAAGTGAAGTTGGTGATGGAAGTACATTTTGGTTTACCCTACCTTTATATCCTGAAAATTCTTGATTTATATTCCCATAATCAAATCAATTATTGAACGATGAAATAAGTTTTTTAATCAAAAAATTTTTGATTAATTCTCATAAATAAAATCCCCAAATATCGGTTGTAATTCACTTTTTAAGGTATATAATGAAATATTTATTAATAACGAAATAGACAATATGAGGTATAAAAAATGGGTGATTCGAAAGACGATTATCTAAAGGATTTAAAAAAGGCTCGAGAAAATTGGGAAAAGAGTGTTTTAGAACCATTTTTAGAAAAAGCCCCGGAAAGAAACGATCTTCGTGGTCAGGATGGTAAACCTATACCAAGGTTGGCTATACCGCAAAGTGATAACTCCAATTATCAGGATAAACTTGGTTTCCCCGGAAAATTTCCTTTTACCAGGGGTGTTTATCCCACATTATATCGAGGAAGATTCTGGACCATGCGCCAATATGCAGGATTTGCTTCGGCTTATGAATCTAACAAACGCTATAAATATCTTTTAGAGCAAGGACAGACAGGTCTTTCTGTGGCTTTCGACTTACCAACTCAGATAGGCTACGATTCCGATCATTTCATGAGCGAGGGGGAAGTGGGAAAAGTTGGTGTGGCAATCGATAGTTTGCAGGATATGGAAATCCTATTCGACGATATCCCGCTGGATAAAGTCTCGACCTCCATGACTATTAATTCAACCGCTTCCATTCTCTTGGCCATGTATATCGCCCTTGCCGATAAACGTGGAATATCTCGCGATAAGCTTCGTGGTACTATTCAAAATGATATTCTCAAGGAATACATCGCTCGTGGAACTTATATCTTCCCTCCAAAAGAATCGATGAGGATTATCACCGATATTTTCGATTATTGTACCGATGAAGTACCCCGTTGGAATACTATTTCCATTTCGGGTTATCATATTCGCGAAGCCGGAGCCACTGCGGCTCAGGAACTTGCATTTACTCTTGCGGATGGTTTGGAATATTGCAAAGCTGCAATTGGAACCGGGATGGATATCGATAAATTTGCGGGTAGATTATCATTCTTCTTCAATGCTCATAATGATCTTCTCGAGGAAGTAGCCAAGTTCAGAGCAGCTCGGAGGATGTGGGCAAAGAGCATGAAAAATCAGTTCAATGCTCAAAAATCAAAATCAATGATGTTGAGATTCCACACTCAGACAGCAGGTTCGACTCTTACTGCACAACAACCTAATAACAATATTATCAGGGTTGCTATTCAAACTTTAGCTGCTGTTTTGGGTGGAACTCAGAGTTTACACACGAACTCTCGCGACGAAGCACTCTCGTTGCCAACCGAAGAATCGGTTAGAATCGCTTTGAGAACTCAACAAATAGTAGCTCACGAGTCCGGAGTTGCAGATACAATCGATCCGTTAGGAGGGGCATATTATATCGAGCAGATGACCGATAAATTGGAGAGTGAAGCCCAGGAATATATTGATAAGATAGATGATATGGGTGGTATGATATCCGCAATCGAAAAAGGATATGTTCAGAAAGAGATTCAGGAAAGCGCTTACAGATATCAGAAAGAGATCGAGCGAAATGAACGTATTGTGGTTGGAGTGAATAAATTCGTAACCCAGGACGAAGCACCTAAAAACCTTCTTAAAGTGGACAAAAGTATTCAGGATAACCAGATTGAAAAACTTAATAAACTCAGATCTGAGCGGGATAACAACGAAGTTATGGAATATTTACGAGAGCTCCGAGAAGTAGCCTCTGGTGATGGCAATATTATGCCTTCGATTTTAAAATGTGTTAAAGCCTATGCAACTATTGGCGAAATAAGTGATGTTCTTCGCGATGTTTTCGGAGAATACAAGGAACACGTGATTCTTTAAAAGGGATAAATAATATGGAAAAACGAATTAGAGTATTGATTGCAAAACCGGGTTTAGATGGTCATGATCGTGGCGCGAAATATATCTCCAAAGCTCTTCGCGATGCCGGATTCGAAGTTATCTATACAGGCATTCGTCAATCGCCGGAGAGTATTGTAGAAACAGCCATTCAGGAAGATGTCGATGTAATTGGGTTATCATTGCTATCCGGTGCACATAACATTTCTTTTCCGCGGGTAACAGGTTTATTAAAGGAGCGGGATGCCGATGATATTATTGTTATCGGCGGTGGAATAATCCCCGGCGAAGATATTGATTACCTCAAGGAAAAAGGTGTAAGTGCAGTGTTTGGTCCCGGCACTAATATCGATGTTATAGTGGATTTTATCAATAAACAGGTTGCAGAGAGGGATTCCAATTCACATGATCGGTGAACTGGCCGAGAAGATTATCTCCGGCAATATTCGAGCTATCGCTCGAGGTATCTCCATTGTCGAAAGTGGAGGTGCGCCTGCCTACGAGTTGTTAAACAAGATTTATCGAGAGGGAAATAGCTATATCATAGGATTTACCGGTCCTCCCGGGGCTGGGAAAAGCTCGTTAATCGATGTCGCAATCGGTTTTCTCAAAAAAGATTTCGATAAAATAGGAATTCTGGCGGTCGATCCAAGTTCGCCATTTACCGGTGGGGCGATTCTCGGCGATAGAATACGTATGCAAAACCACGCTGTCGAACCGGGAGTTTTTATTCGAAGCATGGCTTCACGTGGTCATCTGGGGGGTATTGCTTCGGCAACTAAAGATGCCATTAAAATCCTCAAAGCGGGTGGATTCGATCTGATTATTGTGGAGACGCTGGGAATTGGTCAGGCCGAAGTTGAGATTGTGGAACTTTCCGATACAACGATTCTGATTATGGTTCCCGGTTTGGGCGATGATATTCAGGTCATGAAATCGGGAATCATGGAGATTGCCGATGTATTTGCAATCAACAAATCCGACAGAGAGGGTACTGAAAAGCTGGAGCTTGAAATCAAACAGATACTCAACGATAATATTTCCGGGGATGGTTTTATTCCCCCTGTAGTGAAATGTTCTGCTCGTCAGAATAAGGGAATAGATATTTTGATTGAAAGTATATTATCTCATAAGCAGTTTTTAGAAGGTTCCGGAATTTATGAAAAAAAGGTGCGAACCAGAATTAAAGACGATTTAAAAACTGTTCTTCAAATTGAAATAGATAATTTCATTCAGAATAAACTTGATTTTACCAAAAATATGGATAATTGGATAGATGATATTATGGATGAGAGTGAAACACCATATTCAATTATTGAGGAAATAAAGAAACTATTTGATAAAATAGGGGAATAGGAATGATAGATAAGATCGATCATATCGGAATTGCGGTCGAGAATCTGGAAAAAAGCGTTGCTCTTTTTAAAGATGTTTTCGGACTCGAGTTGAAAGAAATTGAAGAAGTACCGGAACAGATGGTAAAAGTGGCAATGTTCGAAATCGGTGAAGTTCATATTGAGCTTCTCGAACCTACTTCACCGGATAGCCCGATAGCCAAGTTTATCGAGAAAAAAGGTGGAGGTATCCATCACATCGCCTATCATTGCAGCGATATCGAGTCCACAATCGAGGATTTCAAGGGAAAAGGTGTTAGAATGATCGACGAAAAACCTCGAATTGGAGCGGGTGATAAGAAGATCGCTTTTTTACATCCAAAATCAACAATTAGAGTTCTAACAGAAATTTGTGAGGGCTAAAAAATGAGTATTGAAGAAAAACTCCTTAGACTTAAGAATATTAAAGAGAAAGCGCGTCTCGGCGGTGGAGAGAAGCGTATTGAAAAACAACACGCTAAAGGAAAACTCACCGCTCGCGAGAGAATCGATTATCTCCTGGATCCTGGTAGTTTCGAAGAGTTCGATATGTTTGTCGAACACGAATGCTCAAATTTTGGAATCGATAAGACGCATATCCCCGGTGATGGTGTAGTTACTGGTTACGGCACGATCGATGGTCGAACGGTTTTTCTCTTTTCCCACGATTTTACCGTGTTTGGAGGATCACTCTCCAAAACTTTTGCCAATAAGGTTCTCAAGGTCATGGATATGGCTGCTAAAGTCGGTGCGCCGGTAATCGGTCTCAACGATTCCGGTGGAGCGAGAATTCAGGAAGGTGTCGATTCGCTGGCTGGATACGGTGATATTTTCATGAAAAACGTGGTCTATTCGGGAGTTGTACCTCAGATTTCAGCTATTCTCGGGCCATGCGCTGGTGGTGCTGTATATTCGCCGGCTATTACCGATTTTGTATTAATGGTAAAAGATACAAGTTATATGTTTGTTACCGGACCGAAAGTGGTTAAAACAGTTACTAATGAGGATGTTAGCACCGATGATTTGGGTGGATGTAATGTACATAATACTAAAAGCGGTGTTTCACATTTCGCCTGCGATTCGGAAGAAGATTTACTTGATAGAATACGTGAACTGATTAGCTATATCCCTCAGAATAACATGGAGTTACCTCCTGATGTTGAATGCGATGATCCTATCGATAGACAGTGCTTCAAGTTGAATAATTTGGTACCGGATAATCCAAATATTCCTTATGATGTGAAAGAGGTTATACACGAAATAGTAGATGACGGTCACTTTATGGAAGTTCAGGAATTGTGGGCACCTAATATCGTGGTTGGTTTTGCACATATGGGTGGCAAGTCGGTTGGTATTGTAGCCAATCAACCTAAATATCTCGCGGGTGTTCTGGATATAAATGCTTCGATAAAAGGTGCCCGTTTCGTAAGATTTTGCGATAGTTTTAATATTCCGGTAGTAACACTGGAAGATGTTCCCGGGTTTTTACCTGGAACGATTCAAGAGCATGGTGGAATTATTAAACATGGCGCAAAATTATTATATGCTTTCGCCGAAGCTTCAGTTCCAAAAATTACATTGATATTGCGCAAGGCTTATGGGGGAGCTTACGATGTGGTTGGTTCGAAACATTTGGCTGCCGATATCAATTATGCGCTTCCTTCGGCTGAAATTGCGGTCATGGGACCAAAAGGTGCAGTTGAAATTATCTTTCGCAAAGAGATTGCTGAAGCGGATGATCCAATAAAAAAAGCTGAAGAATTAGAAAAAGAATACCGTGATAAATTCGCAAATCCATATATAGCAGCGAAAAAAGGGTATATCGACGATGTTATCGAAGCCCAGAATTCACGATATAGAATCATTAAAGCGTTAAATATGCTTAAGAATAAGCGTGGTAAATTGCCAAATAAAAAACACGGCAATATTCCACTGTAGGAGAAAGAATTATGCTTTATCCAATAGCTGTTGCAGCCATCACCGATTCTTTTTCGGATATATTATCTCTGGCAATTACTGGAATAATTGTGGTTTTGTTTGGATTGTTGCTTCTCTCGTTTTTGGTAAGTCTTATCAAAAAGTTGACCGATGCAGTGGAAGGAAAGAATAAATCCGAAAAAACTCAGGTGCCGGAAATCGAAATAGCGACTTCAGAAAGTACTAAATTGGATCTCAACGAAGATCAGATACATGCTATAATTACCGCATTGATGATAGAATGGAAACTCTATCACGAAGAGGAATTAACCGAATTAACATACGCATACAAACCTGAACCGATAGCGGATTGGGTGCTGTCGAGTTATACAAATAATTAGGAGTCTTTGATGGGAGAATACATTTTCACCATAGGAAATAAAGATTACGCAGTGGATGTTAAGCAGATCGAAGGCGATAAGGCCACTGTGAAAATCGATGGTAAGGAAATCCTGGTCAATATAAAACAACTCGGGCATAAAGAACCTGAGAGAAAACCCAGAAAAAAATCCAGAGTCGATTTAGTATCCAAAGATACGAATAAAAAGGATTCCGGGAAATCCAAAAAGCCCGTCAAAGTTACCGCTCCTATTCCGGGTGTTATCTTGAAAATCTTGGTTCGCGAGGGCGATACTGTAAAAGCCGGTCAGGATATTCTTATTATGGAGGCTATGAAGATGGAGAATCAGGTTCAGGCTTCCAGATCGGGAAGAATTGGTCGAATTAATGTACGTCAGGACGATGCAGTTCAGCAGGATGATGTACTCCTCGAAATCGAGCCGTCTTAAGGAGATATTTCATGAAAACTCTAGTGTTGTTTCTTAAGAGCACCGGATTTTACAATGTAAGTCCACAGAATCTTATCATGTTATTGGTTGGATTTGTATTCATATATCTGGCAATAAAAAAGGAATATGAACCGCTTTTATTGCTGCCTATCGGTTTCGGAATTCTAATCGGCAATATTCCTGTACCTCCCGGCGCAGTTATCGGTGTTTATGGTGTGAGTGAAACCATGAAATCGGTTTTCAATATTCTCTATTTTGGGGTCAAAACGGGTTTGTATCCTGCTTTGATTTTTCTGGGAATAGGTGCTATGACCGATTTTACAACTTTGATATCTAATCCCAAAACAATTATTCTGGGAGCTGCTGCACAAGCGGGAGTTTTCTTCACATTCTTCGTTGCGGTGATGGTTTTCAAATTCGATCTGGCAACCGCAGCGGCTATAGGCTTAATCGGTGGCGCTGATGGCCCCACATCGATTTATATCGCTACTAAACTGGCACCGAAGTATCTTGCACCTATTTCCATTGCGGCATATTCGTATATGGCTCTTGTACCGGTTATACAACCACCTATAATGAAGTTACTTACCACAAAAAAAGAGCGTCTCATTAAGATGAAACCTCCCAGAAAGGTTTCCAAGCTGGAGAAGATAATTTTCCCGATAGTTGCTTTTCTAATTAGTGCCTATATTGCACCAGCTGCACTGCCCCTGGTGGGATTGCTTTTCCTTGGCAATATTCTGAAAGAGAGCGGAGTAACCGGAAGGTTAGCTAAAACTGCCAGCACCTCGATAGTCGATATGTTTACCATCTTTATCGGTGTTTGTGTAGGAGCCAGTGCTCAGGGAACAACTTTCCTTCAAGTTGAATCCCTCAAGATTTTTGGATTGGGAGTTGTTGCTTTTGGAATAGCCACCGCATGCGGAGTTCTTTTTGCCAAATTCATGAATCTCTTCTTTAAAGAAAAGATAAATCCGCTTATTGGTGCAGCGGGAGTATCCGCGGTACCCGATGCTGCACGAGTTGTTCAGATGGTCGGCAGAAAAGAAGATCCGGATAATCATCTGCTGATGCATGCGATGGGCCCGAATGTTGCAGGAGTAATCGGAACAGCTATCGCTGCGGGAATTTTCCTGAGTATATTCTCCTGATCAATCGGATCTTCTAACTTCGAGATTTACTAAAGCCAGTATCTCGGGGATCTTTCGCATGGCGTTTCGATCATAATCTTTTATCTCTTCGGTTAGTTCATTCCATGGGATAAGATATGGACTAATCTTTTTATCGACATCCTTTTGGGGGCCATGTTTCCATCCCTTTAAAAGCCTTTCGATATTCCATCGAGCATGTTCCAATTGAGCCATTAGTTCGATTTCTTTATCGGTAAAAGTCATTATAGAAACCGGGCGGTTCTTAACTTCATGGATAGAGCACCCGATATAATCAAGCACCGAGATATAGCTATCGGCCTGTTGGTAGTTAGAATCAGAGAGGTCTTGTTTTAGATTTGCCCAGTCAGTCATAGCCTTATCATTTTCCAGTATCTCGCGACGTCTTTTATTTCGATATTCCTTGTGAGCGGCCGCTGCAACCTGGTCTCTCTTTTCTTCGTCAAGAAATCTATTTGGGGAGTTTCCCAGAAATGCTCTTATAGTAAAGGCTTCTCGTGGAAGACAGAGTAGATTATTAGAATTTGCCCATAGAGGGTCTTTTAGAATGAGAGCAGCTTCATCGCCGCTTTTGTCGATGATGCCAACTTTGCTTCCCAGGGCAAGGGCAATTCGATATTCAAGCGCACTGATCTTGCCACCGCCGATGCCGATTAGTCTTACATTTTTAGGATCTATGCCCATCGAAATAATATCTGTCCATACCTGAATAGGTTCCATAGGGGAGAAGTAGTCGCTTTCCGTTTCTACGATGATAGCATAATCCTGAGCGATTTCGACGTTTTCGGGAAGATCTCCGGGAAGATACCCTATGATCTCGCAATTCGGGTTTTCTCGAGCGATTATAGATGCAAGCTTGCTGATACCGATGGAAGTTCCTCCGGAGATAATGGTTCCCTGGAAATCTCTGAAGGCTTTCAACAGAGTTTCGCTTGTTTCAGTATCGATATCTTCTGAAGACAAACCAGCTAAAATTATTATCGGTTCTTTTTCGAAAATTAATTCATCAGTCGAGAAACTGGAAATCTCCTTTTTTGTTCGCGGGGTTCCTCCAAATCTGGTTTCTCGTCCTATCATTAGAAGACGTCTGCACCATTCATAACCGGGAAGTTTATCCTTAATCGACCCAAGTTTGTCCAGGCAGCTGGATGTGGTTTTGATCATCCAATCCGATGGACTAACTTCGATCGCTTTGGCGAAAAACTTCAAGCTCTCAAGCGGTTCTCCGGTCATTAGATAGAATTGTCCCAGATTAAAAAATGGCCATGGAAAATTAACTCCAACTTCGATTCGCTCACGGCATACCTTAATAGCTTTCTCAATAACCGGAGTCAAAGTTTCGACCAATGATGGGTCTTTACGATGGCAGATTTCATAAGCTAGATAATTTACAAGAGTGTAAGGATCTATGGCGTTCTTTTTATAGGCCTTAAGGAACAACTCGCGAGTTTTATTCTCGTTGATTCTTTTCCATGTACTGGCATATATGGCCATTGTATAGCTGTCACAATTGTCATCATTAGAGGCTTGTCTAATTAGTTCCTGTCCGCGCTTATAGCTCTCCGATTGAGGATTATCGTAATTTATCTGATAAAGAGACCAACCCATATCTCTAAGTATTTCCCAGTTAGCATTATTTTCGAACGGTTCCAGAACATTATATGCTCTTTCCCAATCCTCTATTGCCATAGCGAATTTAGCTATTCGATGAGCTATTTGGCTATTGTCAGGCTCGAATTCAAGAATAATTTCCAAAGAATGCAATCTCTCGAGGATTTTCTCTTTGCTCATGTATTCACCAAAACTCGAAGCGTATATTTTAAGGCCGTTCTGTATCTCTAAAAAGGATTTTCCAGCGTTCTCCAGAATCGCGGAAAGCCCGGCGAGTTGATGTTTCCATTTATCCGGAATATCGAAGGATGCTTTGTATTCGCGATCGTGAGCAAAATGAGCCCATGCATGTTCGAGAATTGTTTTTAGCTGAATCTCAGCTTTCATAGGGTTTTCGGAGTCAGGGAAAACGTCATTCGGAATATTGATATCTTTGAAAAGGTCGCGAATTTCAGGCTTGAATTGGACTATATAATGAATAGAGCAATAACCGAATTCGTGCGGTCCAAGACGTTTAGCAGTGTCCAGAGTGTTAGTTTTATCTACCTGGAAATTGTCTTCGATTATTCTTTTTACCCGATCGACCTGGTCCTTCGTGAAAACAATTATTCTCACTCCGGTAAGGTCTGTAAATTGAGCCACAGGATCAGAGTATTTTGCCTTTTTCCGTTGAATTTTCTCGGCAAAGCTGCTGATATTCTTGGTTCTACTCTCGATAATAAGACTCTCAACTTGAGGATCGATTAGTCTTTTGAGAATAGTTTTGAGAGTATTTTCCAGTTTCTTATATCGCGGGCGAATAGCAGTGAATTTATTTATTTGCTCTCTGTTCCAGTTTTGATCAGACATAGAATTTTCATTAGCCATAATTATTCTCTCCAAAAAATATTTACGATCTGTTTACAATAAATAAATAAAAAAATCCAGTAAATGCAAATAAAAAAAGCAAAATCAGATTCTTTTGTTGCCTATAATTGATTTATGAATTAAATTATAATTTAATAATTGTTTATTTAATTTAACTTGTTAGTAGGAATTATAAAATGAAGAAGACAAATTTTTTTCGCAAAATATTCATTAAAAATTTCTGGCTATTTTTGGGAATTGCATTTATAGGGTTCTTTATAATTGGTATATTGGGATTCAAAAACTACGATGGATCACTTAAGTGTTATGAAATAGTCTATCGTACATTCCAGCTTGTCAAAATGGAATCGGGGTTGTATGGCGAAGACACAGCGGATCTAAACATATTCTTAAATATATCTCGTTTCGGATTGCCATTAATTGCGGCGTTTGCAATACTGAAAACCTTATTGGCGATTTTCACTGAACAACTTAATTCATTCAGAATTCGTCGGCAGAAGAGACATATAATAATCTGCGGTTTGGGAGATAAAGGTGCAAGATTGGCGGAAATATTCCTGAATGAAGGTTATAATGTTGTTGCAATTGAAATCGAGGAATCAAATAACTCCATTGAATTTATAAAACAATTGGGAGGTCTTGTGCTTATTGGTGATGCCACTCAGGAAGAAGTACTTCTTAAAGCCGGAATTAAAAAAGCTTCTGATCTTATCGCCAATCTGGGCAATGATAGTGCCAATGCCGAGGTTGCTGCTCAGGCATATATGGCATGCAAAGATAAGCGATCCAATCAGATTAGATGCTTTATCGATATCATTGATCCAAATCTGTTTGAGATTCTCCAGGAGAGAGAAATCGAGATGAAAAGCTCGGAGTTTTTCCGGATGGAATTCTATAATACATACTTCTCTACTGCGAAACACCTAATCCGAGAGTATCCACCTGAGATCGATTCGGGGGAGAAAGTTCCCCATATACTGATCGTTGGTTTTGGAGCTATGGGTCAGAATATCCTGCTTCAAGTAGCTCGATATTATAAGGATAATTACGCTCATAATGGGGAAAAATTATTCAAAGCCACGGTTATCGATAAAATGGCCGATAGAAAGGTTCCTGTATTTCTTAAAAAAGTCAGCGCTTTTAATGCTATCTGCAATTTAAGAACGATTCAGATGGATATCGAGAGCGAGGAGTTTCTGGATGCTAGATTTATTTACGACGACAATGGACATCCAATCGATTATATCTATATGTGTGTGGATGATGACACTCAATCACTCAATTCCGCTCTGATTCTCAATCGAATCACCCGATTGCTGGAAATACCCATTTTTGTGAGGATGTCCAGACGTGAAGGGCTATCCAGGTTGATTAATATGGAGAATAACTATGGCAAAGAATCTTTGATTATTCCCTTCGGTTTAATCGATAAGACATGTAGCCTTAAAATACTCTCCGGAATGTATGAACAGTTGGCCGAAGCTGCACATAACGACTGGCTTGAAAGCCAGATCCGAGATGGTGTAACTATTAAAGAAAAGCCCACTATGGTCGAATGGAGTAAACTTCCAGAACATCTCAAAGAGTCCAACCGACAGTTCGCATGCAGTATAGGAGATAAGTTGGAAGAAATCGAGTGTATTATAGTTCCTCTGGATGATTGGGATAACTGCAATTTTGAATTCACCGAAAATGAAATTGAAATTATGGCAAAGATGGAACACGAGAGGTTCTGGGAAGAAAGGAAAAGGATGGGGTGGAGATATGGAGATATTCGTGACGATGAAAAGAGAATCCATCCAGATTTGGTCGATTGGGAGAAGCTCCCCGATAAGATAAGAGAGATAGACAGAGAGATGGTGCAATCCATTCCCAGATATCTTGCCCGTATAGGGAAAAAACTCAAGCGAAAAAAGTGCGATTAATGAACTTGTGTGGATGGTTAAATCCATATCAATATTAAAGAGTTGACTACTGAGTTATTATTCCTTTATTAAGATATGGAATTCAAAATACACACTCATGCTTTCCGAAGGAAGTGGATATGGCCAGAGACAATAAAAGCGACGATAAAAAGCGGGAAGATGATTATATTGTTGCATTAGAGAAGAGAATACGCGAGCTTGAGGAGAAAGTAAACAGCCTGTTTGAGATGAAGAAAAAAGGGGATGATATCAATCGGAATTCTGGATAAAAAATATCGGCATATTAAAAGATTGAGAGAAATTTTAATAGTGTTTGTAAGTTATGGTTTTGGCGAGTTGTTATCATCTCTGGAACTGGGACCACATCTAAAATTTCTGGCAAAAAAAATAACCGGCGAAGAGTATAAAAAGGTGGAGAAGTATAATCGTTGGGAAAGACTCCGCATGGCTTTTCAGGAACTGGGTCCGACTTTTATTAAATTTGGCCAGATTATGTCGAATCGTCCAGATTTACTTCCCCCGGAATTGTTATCAGAATTGAAAAAGTTTCAGGATTCTGTACCACCATTTGATTCAGAGGAAGCACTTAGAATTATCGAGGAAGATCTGGGTAAACCTGCAGACCAGCTTTTTGTTGATTTCGAGAATGAACCTATAGCCGCAGCCTCAATAGCGCAAGTTCATCGGGCAAAATTAAGTAATAACGAAAAAGTGGCAATTAAGATTCGTCGCCCGGGAATAGAAAAGAAAATCTACGCTGATCTTGAGATAATGCGGGAACTGGCAGAATTGATCGAAGAGAGAATCGATGCTGCAAGTCTGTATCGTCCGGTGAAAATTATCGATGAGTTCGAAAGCAATATCCGAAATGAACTGGATATGCGAGTGGAAGCGTCCCATATAAAACGCTTTGAAACCAATTTTCAGGAGGATAAAAATATCCATGTTCCACGTATTTACGGTGAATTGACCGGCAAACAAGTTTTAACTATGGAATATATCGATGGTGTAAAAGCGGGTGAAGTTAACCAGAGCCAGGAACTCGATGGCAAGTTTTTAGCAGATATAGGAGCGAACTGTCTTTTAAAACAGATATTCGAACATGGTTTTTTCCACGCAGACCCACATCCGGGAAACCTGTTTTTCATGAAAGGAAATGTTATTTGTTTCATAGATTATGGAATAATGGGCCGGCTGGATATTGAACAACGGGAGAAACTGGAGGATTTACTTCTGGCAATTGCAAACAGAGATCCGGGAAAAGCGACTCAGGCGGTTCTCAAGCTATCGGAGCATAAAGACGTAGATGAGCGAGAGCTTGAAGGGGAGATGGAGTACTTTTTCAACAAGTACTCTTATTTGTCTCTCGAGGAATTTAAATTTTCCGAATATATTTCGGACATTACACGTTCGCTGGTAAAACATCGTGTGTATCTGCCTTCAGAGTATTTCATGCTGATAAAATCCTTGATTACTATAGAAGGTGTAGCCCGTCAGCTGAACCCGGATTTCAATGTTGTGGATGCGATACGTCCGTATGCAGAAAAGATCCTAAAGCAAAAATATAGTATTAGCGGTATTTTGAAAAGAGCTGGAAATGCTTTAGCCGAGACGGCTTCCATTTTGCGAACACTCCCCGGCGATCTGGATAAGCTGGTTAAAAATATTGTTGAAGGCGAGGTTAAGATAAACCTGAAACATCGGGGTTTGGATTCACTAACCAGAAAACTCGACCAGGCTTCGAACCGGGTTGCCTATGCTATTGTACTGGCAGCGTTGATAATAGGCTCATCGTTGTTGGTTCTGGCGGATATTCCTCCACATTGGCACGAAATGCCAATAATTGGGATAATTGGCTTTGTGGGAGCTGCGGTTATGGGTTTTTGGTTACTTCTTTCTATTTTACGCCACGGCAAAATGTAGGGAACAATTCTATTTTACCGGAAAATGATATTTTGTATCAATTCGCTTTAATGACTGGTATTATTAAATCTGAGGACGACAATTTAGATTTATAAATAGAGCTTAACCAGGAATAACAGAGTAAAATCATAGTATATGCCCTAACTATATTAATGTCCTGAGTAATAAATAAAGATACATACTGCCTAAAAAGCCTATAACTGCTTGATATAGAATAACATAGCAAGAACAATCAATAAATTCATTTTACCCTTGACATTATAAAAACCATGTATTATTCTGTTATATGCTGGTTTTAAAATGATCTAATAGCTTCAATATATACGAAATGAAGAAGCAATTAAAACCTGATAATAGAATATGGAAAACCATAAACACAAAACCGAGAACACTAAACGTGAGTGAAACGAAGGTTAAATTTCAGATTAAATGACGGGCAACACGGCGCAATATTATAATGATAGGATAGAAAAGCTGGCTTCTGGCGGGGGACAAAATCTCTATACCCAAACCGACCCGAACCTCGAAGCCACCGAAATCGCCCGAGGCGAAAAGCACGACTCCTATCAGGAACTCCGCAAAGCCATTACCGACATGGGAATGCCGGCTCTGCGGGCATGCCGCGAGTATCTTTACTCTGCCCTGCCCGACGGCAAGCGCGACCAACTGCTCATCGAGTGGGGATTCGAGCCGTGGGATATGCCCGTCGATCACAAGCCCGAAGACCAGAAGATTGTCGTTAAGGGATACGACCCCGCGACGGACATGGTTAAAATCCGCCTGGAGGAGGACATCCTCGCGGACGAGTTCATTCTCGAGGCCGCAAAAACGCCCCTTCGACAAGCTCAGGACATCGCATCGCCCGCGCCGCCCGACTGGGTGCCCGCACAATTCGAAACCTTCGCCACCTCGGACGAGCCGTTCTTCGAACTCGGCCCGTTAACCGAAAACCTGACCTTCGCCTTCCGCGCCCGCGCCAAAAACTCCGCGGGCTACGGAGGGTATTCGGAGGTGTGGGTGGTGGAGGTAGTGTGAGGATGAAATTTCTCTTGCGTAACGGCAGGTTCAACTTATATTTATTGGCGTTGAAAGTTTAATTTAGCAAAAGGAGCTAAAATGAAGAAGATAACGACATTACTGATTCTTGTTTCGCTGGTGGCCGGCCTTTTCCTCCTCCCCGGATGCGGAAAAAAAGAACCGGATGTGATAAAGATAGGGGCAGTATTATGTTTAACTGGGAGTGGAGCACCATATGGGGAAGATGCAGAGAGAGGAATTCGATTAGCTACTGATATTATTAACGAAAAGGGAGGATTAAACGGGAAAAAAATAGAACTTATAATAGAAGATGATCAAACAAACCCACGAGTTTCTGCTTCAGCAGTATCGAAACTAATCAATCAAGATAGAGTTGAAGTTATTATAGGTGCAATTACGAGTTCCTCGATGTTAGCAGACGCGCCGATTGCTGAGAACGCTAAAGTAGTGCTTATTTCTCCTGGCGCATCGAATCCCAATATAACAAGTGCGGGAGATTTTATTTTTCGTAATTGGATTTCAGATGCTTTAGAAGGAAAAGCGATGGCCGATTATGTTTTTAATGACGACGGGTTTAGGGAAGTTGCTATCCTTTATTTGAATAATGATTATGGACTCGGCCTTAAACAAGTTTTTAGAGAAAGGTTTGAAGAATTAGGAGGTAATATAGTATTAACGGAATTCTATAATCAAGATGATACTGACTTTAGAACTCAACTATCAAAAATAACAAAGGTTAATCCTGAAGTAATATATTTACCCGGTTATTATAAGGAAATGGCTTTAATTGTTAAACAGTCTGCTGAAATGGGAATAAGAATACCTTTTAGAAGTTGTGTATGTTTTGAAGAACCAGCATTATTAGACATTGCTAAAAAAGAGTCTGAAGGGGTTATATATTCAAGTCCTTATTATAACCCAAACGATACCAACGTAAATACGCGAGAATTCGTTACTAAATTTGAAAGTGCATATAAACGAAAACCAGGGATTTTTGCAGGACATGGTTTCGATGCAATGAATATAATCGTTTATTGCATTAATAATGTTGATGATTATTCTGCTGTGTCAATAAGAGATTGTCTCTATTCCATAAAAGACTATCCCGGTGTTTCAGGTATCACAACTTTCGATAATAACGGGGATGTGATTAAACTAGTAGCTATAAAAAAGATTGAAAATGGTGATTTTGAGTTTATTAAATGTATTAATATACAATAATATCATGAAAGTATTAAAGGTAATATTATTTATAATCGGTTTGTTAGCTGTTATTATATCTTTATTGAGTTTCTTTTTTTTCGTAGATGATGGATTATATTCTGAAATAGAGGAAACAAAGATATATTTTTCAGAAAACTTCAAATGGTTTATTTTAATATTCTTTATCGGTATATTTATCCAAATATTATCATTATTAATACACTTTTTTGAGCTAAGAAACATCATACGCAATAAATTCTTGCAATTAAGTACTGATTTAACTGGTAAATTCAACTATATTTCTAAGAAATTTAAACTATATCCAACCTTGAATTTTTTAATGAATCATTTTAATTATTTAGAGGAAGTCGCAAACCAATATGAAACTGTATTATTATCTTGCTATGATCACGCCAAACTTCTTCCAATATTAAATTCCTTTACTTCATTTTGGTTTGACTCCTTTATTGATTGCGACCTTGATACGTGTTGTAATCAAGTAAGAGATTTAAGATTTGAATTGAAATTAGACGAAAGAGGACAAGCATTTTTAAGAGAGTTTATCAAGATTTTTTGGGAGAATGTAGATAAAAATAAAGGCGTTATATATGCATCGAGTATAGTTGATCCAAATGGTTTTTGGAAAGATGCAGATGAATATCTGGAAATCCAAAAAAATTTAATTGAAGCTTTTGGTATTAGGATATATAGATATTTTATAATAGCGGAAGAACATTTACATAGATTAAGTGATAATAAAGAAGCAATTGAAAAAAATATAGCAAATTCAATATTGACGAGAGTTACAATATTTGAATCCAAAACGTGCGATTTGGCAAGTAAATTCTATTTTGATAGAGGATTAGTTGATCAAATTATGGCAATAGATAATAAAGTTATAGATGGTAATATAAGTAAATCGACATGTTATGTTAATTCGATTAGAAAAAACAATCATATTATTGATGAAACGAAACATATGTTCGGGTATTTAGAAAAATTTAAATTTACTTTAAAATATGAGCAATACGATGACAAGGATAGTTTTTTTGAAGAAATTAAATCGACGATAGGTAGGTTAGGGCAATGAAACTGGAAGATTTGAAAATAAAGAAGAATGGTCCTATATGTATTAAAAGAAAATTAGGGTGGAATATTATAAAGCAAATATATGAAAATAGTCTAAATAAAGGATATGCACACCCTGCACAGATTTTTAAAAGCGCAGATAAATGGTATGAAATACACACATACAATAATCCATATAATTTTGGCTCACCAAATGCAGAATTAAAATTAATAATAGAAAATAAATCTGAATTACAAAGATTAATGAATGATAAAACAATGGTATTTTGGGGTATAGGTAAATCAGATACAGAAATGGAGATTGTAAACATAAAATTAGAAATTGCGGAAAAACCCATTTACATAATTGGGATCGATATAAATAAGAGATTTTTAAAAGATTTTGGAAATTCACTTAAGTGTAAGTTACTAGAAGAAAAGAAATTGGATATATATTATTTAGGTATAAATGATTTATTTGAGAATATAGAGAGAAAAGATTTAGAAATAGGGAATAAAAAATTGAAGATACATATATGTCTAGGTAATACTATTGGAAATTATAATGAAACAGACGAAATTATAGAAATTATAGATTCAAAATTGATAATAGGGGACAAACTTGTTATTAGTTTTCAAATGAAGAAATATCTTGAAAAAATTATAGAAAGATACAAAAACAATAAATATTTTGAGTCTATGATTATAACTGGTATTCAAAATGAAAGAAATCATCTCGAAAATGAAGATATAATATGGATATATAATAAAGATAAAGGACAAGTTGAAGCTTGGATAAATGATATACAAGTATTCCGCTCAAAAAAATTCGATCCAAGAGAATTGGCGTCAAAGTTCATTGATAATGGATTTACTTTAATAAAAGAGATAAAAGATAAATGGACAACATGCATGCAATTCTATGAGAAAAAATGAAATTTAAATGAGTATACAAATAATAACAAATTCAATTATTGCAACCGCTACATACTCTCTAATCGCCCTCGGCTTCGTAGTAATCTACCGCACTGTTCGCTTCTTTCATTTCGCGCATGGGGCGGTTTATACGGTTGGGGCGTATGTGGCTTATAGCCTGTATAGGCAGGCGGGAGCGCCGTTCATCGTGGCCATTCTCGGAGCGGCGATGGTTGCCGGTTTGCTGGGTGTTCTTATAGATAGGGCGGTTTACGTTCCTCTTCGCCGCAAAAAGTCCTCCAGTCTGGTGCTCATGCTGGCGTCCTTCGGCGTATTCATCTTCATAGAGAACCTCATCGCCATGATATACGGCAACCAGATACTCACCCTGCGCACCGGGCCAATCCGCGAGGGCTACCACATCCTGGGCGCGGTAATCACGCCCATACAAATTATGATTATCTGTGTCGCCGTGGTGCTTATGGCCGCGCTGTGGCTCTTCATCAAATACACAAAGTTCGGCAAAGCGATGCGCGCGGTCGCCGACGACCGCGTTGCGGCAAGCGTCGTCGGCATCGATCCGGAGAAGACGATTCTCCGGTCTTTTTTTATAGGCTCGTCGCTGGCGGGAGTAGCGGGCGTTCTGGTCTCTCTGGAAACCAACCTCGAACCCACAATGGGATTCACGGCGCTTCTCAAGGGAATAATCGCGGCCATAGTGGGCGGCATGACCAGCATTCCGGGGGCAGTCCTCGGCGCACTGCTTCTGGGCTTCGCGGAGAACTTCGGCATCTGGTTCATCCCCGCCGGCTGGAAAGACGCTATAGCCTTCGGAATTTTGATTTTGTTTTTACTATTTAGACCACAGGGTATATTGGGGAAAGGAGGAAGTCGTTAGTCGTTAGGCTTTAGACATTAGAAAAACAACATGGGATACAGATTTGAAAAGTTGATGGCGTGGCAGAAAGCGATGGATTTTTGCACGGTCGTATATGAAGTATCGAGAGGATTCCCGAAAACAGAAATCTACGGGCTAACCTCGCAATTGCGTCGGGCAACGACTTCTATTCCTTTGAATATTGCAGAAGGTTCCGCCCGGTCGAGCGATAGGGAATTCATTCGATTCCTTCAAATAGCGCTTGGCTCGCAATACGAAGTCGTTACGATTATCAAACTTTCGAATCGATTAGGTTACATCGATAACGAGCGATTAGGTTTACTCGAATCAGAAATAGCGGAAATCGGAAGGCTAATCCAGGGCCTAATCAACTCCCTAAAATCTAACGACCAACGACTAACGACCAACGACTAACGACTAAATGGAATACTTTCTCCACATATGCATCATTGCCGGGATTTACTATATCCTGACACTCAGCCTCAACCTGGTGGTTGGCTATACCGGCTTGCCGTCGATAGGGCACGCGGCTTTCTATTGCATGGGGGCCTACACATCAGCGCTTTTAGCGCTCAGGTTCGGTATTTCGCCGTGGATAGGGCTCCCCGCCGGGGCGATTATGGCCGGCTTCCTCGGGTTGATTATCGGATTGCCTACTCTAAGACTGAAGGGGGATTTTCTCGCAATCGCCACTTTCGGGCTTGGGGTTATCATCTATCAGATAGCTTTGAACTGGGTCTCGTTTACACGGGGCCCAATGGGATTGCCGGGAATACCGGGGTATTCAATATTTGGGTGGGAACTCGATGCGTTATGGGCATATCTAATCCTTGTCATTGCGTTGTCTGTAATAACTTATCTGGTTATCAAAAGGGTCGTTAAATCGCCGTTTGGCCGCGTTCTCAGGGCGGTGCGCGACGATGAGACTGCGGCGAAGGCGTTGGGAAAAAACACCGTCAACTACAAGCTCTTAGCCTTTATTATTGGGGCATTCTTTGCGGGGATAGCTGGCAATCTTTACGCGCACTATATAACCTTCATTGACCCGTCGAGCTTCACGGTTATGGAATCCGTCGCTATTCTCCTCATGGTTATTCTCGGCGGTATGGCGAGTTTGAAGGGTTCGCTTGTCGGCGCTGTTGTTCTCGTCTTTGTTCCGGAGATTCTCCGATTTATGGGATTACCGAGTTCGATAGCGGCTCAGGTCAGACAAATGAGCTACGGCTTGATATTAGTGGGTCTCATGCTTTTAAGGCCACAAGGTTTATTCGGAAAATACAGGTTTAAATAATGCCGATTCTCGAAGCGCTAAATATGGTTAAACATTTCGACGGTATCCCCGCCGTTGACGGGCTATCGTTCGAAGTCGAGAAAGAGACTGTAACTGCACTTGTAGGCCCTAACGGAGCCGGTAAGACAACATTTTTCAATATCATTACCGGATTCCTCGAACCGGATTCCGGCGAGGCGATTTTCGATTCGAATGGAACAAAAAAGGATATATCTCGCTTGAGCGCTCATAAAGTCGCCCGGTTAGGCATAGCGCGGACGTTCCAGAATATCCGGCTTTTCAATCAGATGACAGTCCTCGATAACCTTATGCTCGCATCGAATTCGCGCGAACATGAGAGGTTGACCTCTACAATTTTCGCGCGAAAACTTGTTTCAAGAGCGGAAAAGGAAAACCTCGATCGCGCCAATCATTATCTGGAATTCGTCGGGCTTTCCGAAAAACGCGATTCCCTCTCCGAAAACCTATCGCACGGTCAAAGAAAACTCGTTTCACTGGCGAGAGCTTTTTGCCTCGAACCGGATTTATTACTCCTCGACGAGCCAACCGCCGGAGTATTTCCTGAAACCAGAGAGAAGATCGGAGGACTTCTCGAAAAGATGCGCGGTATGGGAAAGACTATCCTCTTTATAGAGCACGATATGCACTTCGTCGTTGAAATTGCGGATAAGATAGTAATTATGAGCGCGGGAAAGAAACTTCGCGAGGGGAAGCCCGAAGAAGTGATAAACGACCCCGCTGTTATAGAAGCATACCTCGGCAAGGAGTTATCCTGACGCTTATGAACGGAACCGCTGGAAATACTCGACCGATACTGGAAGTCAAAAGTCTTTCCGTTTCCTACGGTGCAGTGATGGCCTTTGAGGACGTTTCGTTCACTGTTGAATCGGGGGAATTCATTGCGGTTATCGGCCCGAACGGTGCGGGGAAATCCACGCTACTTAAGGCCATCGTCGGTCATCTGGCGGATTTTGACGGGAGGATTACCCGGGGCAAGGTCTATTTCGAAGATGAGGAGATCACCGGTTCAAAGCCATATGAATTGATCGGGAAGGGGATAAGCATCGTCCCAGAAGGCAGACGGGTATTCACGAATATGACCGTTCAAGAGAATCTGGAAATGGGCGCATATTCACTCCAGAAAGATGATAAGGATTCAGAAATAGAAAGAGTTTACGGCATATTCCCCGTACTCGCTGAACGGAGAAAACAACGCGCAGGAACACTATCCGGTGGTGAACAGCAGATGCTGGCGTTAGGGCGTTCGATGGTTCTATCTCCGACACTTTTATTTCTGGACGAACCATCTATTGGCCTTTCGCCAAATTACGTGATTTCGATTTTCGATAAACTGCGCGAGATAAACGAATCCGGAACAACGGTGTTTCTCGTAGAACAGAACGCAAGAATGGCTCTCGAATATAGCCGGAGGGCTCTCGTTTTCGAGATCGGAAAACTTGCCTTCGAAGGCCCCAGCAAAGACCTAATCGAAGATGATAGGGTAAAAAGTGCGTTTCTGGGAGGGTGAGATGAAAGATTATTTTTCATGCTGATGATTTTAATTGCAATACTTGGTTTAATAATTACCGCATTAGGAGTGTTATATGCAATTAAGGGTTATTACAAGGATTCAAGAAAACCCAAAAAAGCGCTACCAGGTGATAAGGACTTAACAATTTGGCTTTGGTTAATTAATTTTGTTTGGAGATATCCAGATAGGGGAGGAAACTACGTTACTTGGGCAGTCAAAGAAAGTTACGTGTTGCGCGGTTGGTTGAAAAAAGCTGAAGAAGAACCGGGGTTAGGTGTTAGTATCGCTACAACAGATTTTGCTAAGAGGGTCTTCAGTAATAAGGCAAATCCTAAAATAGACGGTATGATTGCCTGGGCTTGTGCTAATCGTATGGAGGAATATCCATACTTCCTTCAAGGAAAAAAAGTAGACCAGATAACTGGTGCCGTGGAAGAGATTATACCCGATTTTAGACATACACTAGCCTTCGCAATAATCATTGAACGAAATGGAAAATTAAGTTCCTTAGTAAATGAATACCTTTCATACGCTTTGAAGTTCCAAAACAAAGATGGCGGCTGGCCAGCAGGAAAGGGAAAAACAATTTCGGAAGTATTTACAGTCCTCTATGCAACAGAATTATTAAGTCTATGTTGCGAGGATAAATCATTTAATCAAGAGAAATTAGAAGAAGCAAAAAAGAGTCTAAAAAAAGCAACAAGATGGTTAATTGATAAGTTTGAAGTTGAAGGGCTATGGACAAGCGGAGTTCTATCGGATTACCCTTGGGATGATCTAGTAACAACTGCTTGGGTTATACGTCGCTTAGCGCCGTTAGAAAATATTAGGATTAATGGTTGGGTTAAGTGTATTTCAAACGCTACAGAATCAATGATATTTAAAACGTCTAAACCTCAAACATGGAATTCAAGTGATCAACTTCAGCGATTTCGGGTTGAGACACGTGTTTCAGCAGCAGTAAGCAAAACTCTTGAGTCTGGCTTAGTGAACAATGAAATCGCTGAGAGACTTGAAATCTATTTATCAAATTGGCGGAATAAATCGTTGAAATTCGCAGTGACAATCTCGAAAGAACAGTGGGATGTAGCCACAGCAGTATTGTTTTTAGAAGCAGTGCACTCTGATAAAGAATTGAAGAAAATGTTTTTAGAACTCCTTTCCAAAGATCCTTTAGAGACATTAGAAATAAAATAGATTTTATCGATATGACCATACTTTAAGATTTCCTCGGTTCATCAAAAATTTTCCGCTTCCAAGTCCAAATCCAATAAAAATAGCGAGAATCTTCGAGTTTATAGTGCAATCGTGCGATTCTCCGGACAATTCCCGACCTTCGGAGAACAAATTCCACTCTCCATACCCCATTCCCCCTAACTCCTTGCCCCGCAACAACAACGCCCGGCTTTCCAACTTCAACGGCGCGCTTTCCAATCTCCACGGAGGGCATTTCGGGTTCAACGGCGGCCTTTCGCTCTCCAACGGCGCGGTTGCAAACTTCACGTAAAGCCTTTCCAACCTCAACGCCTCCAAACTCAAGCCACCGGCACGGCTTTAAACCTCAACGGCCCATTTCACTCATGGTTTTTTGAGTGGGTGGTCTTAATCACTTAAAGAGTAAAATCGTCGGTTAGTCGAGCAGTGTTCTTATCTTGGCGAGGAGTTCCGCGAGGGCGTCGTCGGGCAAATGGTAAACGAATTCTGCCTCCCGCGCGGCGTAATCGAGGCTTTTTATCTGGTCGGCGAGTATCACCCCGCGCACGTCGCGGTCTTCGGGCAGGGCAACCTCGAACGGGTATCCCTTCACCTGCGAGGTAATCGGGCAAAACAGCGCCAGCCCCACCTTCGCGTTATACGCTTCCGGCGAAATAACCACTGCCGGCCTTCGCCCGGCCTGCTCGTGCCCGGAGGTCGGCGAGAACGTAAGCCAAACAACGTCCCCTCGGCGCGGCGTCCATTTCGTCACCATATCTCCGCTCCAACCGGCGCGCCGGTAACAATCTCGCTATGCAAATTGCCGTCGTTCACGCCTTCGAGCAAATCCGCAAGCGAAAAAGCGTTCTCTTCCACGGGCACAATCACCAGTTCGTTATCGCGCGAGAAAAACTCCACCACCGAGTCGTCGTGCAGGTTGGTTTCCACGGCAAATGCACGCGGTATGCGTATCGCAAGGCTGTTTCCCCATTTTTTAATCTTCATTTTCATAATCATCGCTCCAGTTAAATGTTTCTACAATGAATATACATCTCGATTTTCCTGAGTCAAGTCCGATTTTTCTCATTCCTAAGCTTCGCTCAGGGAGCGGACGACGAGGAAATCAAGATAGTGGAAGGAAAATGAGAGAACTCAAAGCCATTCAGGAGGCGATGAAGTGATTTCAAGCTAAATCATTTTGGGTATTGACATTAAAGCGTTTTAACATATATTATCGATGCCAAAAGGAGTTGAGATGACCATAAAATATAGATTTAATAAACCCAAAGCAATCGAAGTGCTCCTATATATCACGGGCAAATATCGTGATATGTATCACGCTTTGAAAATCCTCTATTTCGCCGACAAAGAGCATTTAGAGAAATACGGTCGTCTGATTTGTGGCGATAGCTATGTCGCTATGGAGCACGGTCCGGTTCCAAGCGGAACATACGACCTTATCAAATCCACTCGCGGGCAAGGCGTCTATCCTTCCGATACCGATATTGAACAGATTATCAAACTCGATAACAACAACATAATTCCTCAGCGAGAACCCAGAACTCAGATGCTGAGTGAATCAGACATCGAATGTCTGGATGAAGCGATTTCAATATATGGCCCTATGTCTTTCGAGGACCTTAAGAACATCAGCCATAACGAACCTTCTTATAAGGCCGCCGGCGAGAACGACTTTATCCCCCTCGAAGAAATAATCAAGCAATTCGACGATTCCGAGGATTTGTTAGAATATCTCCAACTCACCTAATTGAAATGGCCAGGTTAGGAGATTTCGCTCCGGACGAATTAAAAGGCGATTATGTCGAACGTAATCTTAAACCCGGGCAAATCCTCTATCTTTCCTGCGATTTCACAACACCGCCAAAAGAGAAATATCTGATATTGGTTTGCGCCGATACGGCGTTGATGTTCGTTATTAATTCACGAATTAGTCCTTACGTCCAAAAAAGGTCATGGCTTAATTGTTCCCAGGTTTGCCTTAGAAAAAAGGATTACGGTTTTCTCGATCACGATTCATTCGCGGATTGTTCTAAAGTAATCGAGGAGTTCGATTTAAGCCAAATCTCCGATCAAGTGAACGGCGATATAGGGAGAATAAGAGGTGAAATAACCGATACCACTAAAGCTGAGATTATCGAAGTCGTCAAAAACGCGACGACAATCGCTGATGACCATAAGAGTTCAATTTTGAATGCTTTACGCGCTCAATAGGCTCCCAATAAGTCCTTCAACAAGCTCAGGAACCGTGGGATAAGGGGCCGAAGAAGAAAAAAAAGAAGAAATAGGTCGCCTTAACTCTCCCCCGCGTTTCGGCGCGGGGGATTTTTTTTAATAATTTTCAAAAATATGAAAAAAGGGGTTGACTTTTGGAAATTTATGTATTAGGGTGCGAATAGGATAGTTTGACAGAGTGGGTATTTTCAGGTTAGGATAAATTTGTAGGTGTTTTGAGTTAATTTGTTGTTGTTTAATAAGTTAAGAAACGTTATTCGGAATAATTATGGGCATGGGAAGAGCGTTTATGGTTGACAAGGGTGTTTGGGTAGGTAGAAAATGTTCCTGGGTAGTTTACGAAAGTGCTTGGATATGCGATAGAAGTGCTTGGGTAGTTTACGAAAGTGCTTGGGTATGCGATAGAAGTGCTTGGGTAGTTGACAGAAGTGTTTGGGCATGTGATGAAAGCTCTCGGGTAATTGACAGAAGTGCTTGGGCATGTGATGAAAGCTCTTGGGTAGTTGACAGAAGTGTTTGGGCATGTGATAAAAGGTCTTGGGTAGTTGACGTGAATGCTTGGGTATGTTGTGAAAGTTCTTGGGTGGGCGAGGTAGAGTTTTAAAAGGGCGACTCGAAATTTACGTTTGTTGTAAAAAATATTTTATTAAGGGAGGAAAAATGGCACCTAAATGTAGATACCCAAAGGATCTTGGACTACACGATTTTTTAACATTTGTAAAGGACATGGTGGCCTGGCTTGTGGGCGAGGTCGGCAAGCCGGACTATCGAGCTTCGGTGGTCGATGGTTTCGACCTCAAGGTTGCGGCTCTCGAGACGGCGGTTGTAGCTTATTCAACGCTTCAAAGCCATGTTCCAGAACTTCACAAAATCCTCGATGATAAAGCAAAGCTTATTCAAAAAGCTCTTCAGTCGATGAAAACGCTTTTACCGGTGTTTTTTTCCGATCCGGCGATAGTCGGCGAGTTCGGATTAGCCGTGGATATAAAGCTTGACAATGACGATCTTTATGTAATAGGTATGGCTTGTCTGACGCATTGGGGTGAAGTATCCGCCGATCCTGCATTTGCGGAGGTTGTATCGGATTTCGCGGAGCTTCAGACGGTATTCGACGAATTTGTTGCGGCGCGTGGAAATTGGCTTTCACATGATCAAGCGCTCGATGAGGCTCAGAACACGATTTTGGCCGAGCGCGCAACGGTGGAGGAGCATGAGCGGAATATTTTCAACTATTACCGCGCGAAACATCCCGACGTGAAGGACGAATGGTGGACTGACAGCCCGTGGGGTCGGACGGGCGAGAGTGGTGGCGGTGGTGGAGATAAGTTGCCGGCGGTTACCGGGTTTCATCTGGTGTTTGTCGATCCGAACCTGACATTGGCCTGGGATGCGGTCGAGGGCGCGGATGGCTATGAATTAAGAGAAGGAAACAATCCACTAATTATGGCGCGCACAATTTACGAAGGACCGGAAACAGAGTTTACTTACGATCCGCCGGGAGGGCATTTGTATTTCCGTGTCTGGGCGAAAAAGGGCGATGAGATGGGCGAGCCCGGCGATGCGATCGATATCGAAATCGAGGGGAATCCTCCGGGACAGCCGCAAAACCTGCAGGTAGAACTTCAACCGGACGGTTCGCTGCGTATTACCTGGGACGCTCCGCCTGAAGGTTCGCCGGAGTATTGCAATCTATATATTAAGGATGTCGAAACTGGCCAACCCGTGCCGACAAAGCCGTCCGAGCCCTATTACGACGAGATGATAGTTTATCAGATTACCATCAGCGATCCGATTCCGGGAAGGACTTATTTCGTGTGGGTTACCGCTTTCGACGATGGGGTAGAGGGGGAGCCGGCAGGCCCGGTGAGTGTGGATATAATATAAAATATAAATTAAGAATTATCAATTTGTAGGGCGATCCGGTGGGTCGCCCTTTTTTGTCGGCACGCGCCGACGGGCAAACGGCTACGGGCATACGATTTTTCCGAGCGAAATAGATTTTCGTGGCCCTCCGCGGGACCTCCATCCTGTCGGCAAGATTGGGGAAATAACAATTAAGAATTTGTAGGGGCATGCGGTTGTGCGTTCTTATTTTTTTGCTAACCCCCTCGGTCCCCCTTGACAGGGGGAGGTAAGAGCAAAGTCCCCCCTGTTAAGGGGGGATTTAGGGGGGTTAAAGAAGTTTGAGAACTCAGGAAAGAACCCCCTCGGTCCCCCTTGAAAAGGGGGAGGGAAGATCAAAGTCCCCCTTTGACAAGGGGGACTTTGATATTAGAACCCTCTGGCCTGCGGGCAACCTTCTCTTAAAAAAAGAGGGGAATGGGACGGCAAAATTCCCCTTCATGAATGAAGGGGTGGATTTGCGGTAGCGTAGACGGGGTAGTTGAAAGGCGATGGCATGGCGAAGTTACGCGATTGGGCCGCAGCCCGAAGGGCGTATCGAAATGCAATTTATTGCCGTCGGTTTCAAACGACGGGACCGGGGGGTCGGGGCGATGGCGGGAAATTTGCACTTCTAGCAAATTTGCTGACAGAGCCGAAGGGGGGCGGTGGGTGGAGGGCGGGGATGAAGTGGGGGGTGGTGGGTGGGTGGTGGGGGCGCTGGCGCGGGGGTTGGGATGAGTGGTGCGGGGATTTTTGCTTGCGAAGCAAATGCAAAAATCGTGACAGCGCGGAGGGGAAGGGCGGGCGGTGCGGGGTCTGGCAAATGCAACGAGAAACGTTGATATACGAAGGGCTGGCGCGGGTGCGGATGAGTGCGGGGATGAGATTTTTGAGGTCGAAATAATATATTCAATATTCCTAACGACCGTAGCAAAAATCGTGACAGCCCGAGATTTTACAATAAAGATAATATGGTTTTTCCTATTGTTCGATAGAACCTTCTTCTATTAAATGATTATCTTTATCATAGCTTCTATACTTACATGGAACATTATCTTTGTATGTATATATATATTTTCCTATATAACCATTCTTATTATAATAACGTTCTATGATTAATTGATCCTCCGAATTATATTCCTTTTCTATAATTAGTACTATTTCATTTTCTTTATCGCAATAGAGCTCTTTTATTGGAAGATTATCTTTGTTATACTGATATTCACTAATCGCTACACCGTTTTCATTTTCCCAAAGAGCTCCAGAACTATCGATAAATTTTTCTTTGGTAATTATTACTTCATCATTCAGATAACTGATTAATCTTATTCCCCCTTTTAGGTAAGAAACAATCTGAGTAAGCGCATTATCAGTGTAAACTAATTTAAACTTCCTTTTTTCTCTTTCATAATATGTAGTAGTTGTAAGTTCATATTTGTCGTTATAATGATTCTGTGCTGTATATATTAATGTAGGTTCTTTATCATAGTAGTATTGCTTAATTGGCAAACCTATATTATTAAACTCCGTTTTAAGCAAAGCATACTGTGTGACTAAACCTGAGATGTTTGTTAAATTTCCATTTGTATCTAAACACTTAAACTCGGTAATGTTCCCTCTGTTATCATATTTGTATATCTCTTTAGCATAACCATCACTAGTTAGACACGGCTTCTTATTAGAACCAAAATAGGAAAGAGATACTAATTGCCATTTATCATTATACTCTGCTTCTATTCTTGCATAATTACTTTTGCAGCAAGTAAGTTTATCATTCTCATCGTAGAATTCAGAAGATCTCATATTTCCCAATGCATCGATTTTATTCTTGGAAATAGCATATCCTTCGTTATTCTTTTTAAGTTTACCATCTATACCAAAGTATCTTGTCTCGATAATTTTACCCCTATTGTCAAATTTGTATATCTCTTTAGCATAACCATCGCTACATAGACACGGCTTCTTATTTGTATCGAAGTATGATAGAGATACTGGTTGCCATCTATCATTGTACTCTGCTTCTATTCTTGCATAATTACTTTTGCAGCAAGTAAGTTTATCATTCTCATCGTAGAATTCAGAAGACCTCATATTTCCCAATGCATCGATTTTATTTCTACAAATAGCATATCCATCGTTATTCTTTTTAAGTTTATCATCTATACCCAAATATCTTATTTCAATGGTGTTTCCTCTGTTATCATATTTATTTTTTATAGAAGCATAGCCAAGATTATTTAGAACAGATGCGCTATCGATTCCGTAGTATTTTTCTTGGATAGGTAACCAATTGTCGTATTCGTATTCTATAATAGCTACACCAGAGCTATCCTGTGTTAAGCTACTATCTGGAGCAAAATGATAAAATCTGTTAATACGTCCCCTTTCATCATAATCTGCTATGATCATTGCGTACTTGTTTATGCTATTCTTTAGTCGATTGTCCTTCCCCAGGTAGTATTCCTGATTCAGGTTTCCATAAGCATCGTATTCACTTGTAACAATTGCGTAACCCTCCGAATTATCGATTAGATTACCATTTGTGTCGTAATAGTATGTTTTATTGGGCCTACCATGGAGATCATATTCGAATTCTCCAGAAGCAAAACCAGATGAATTAATAGTTCTTTCTCCCGTTATATCTAAATAGTGTATCTTTTTGGGGATTTGCCATTCATCATATTCAAATTTCGCTATTGAATATCCTTCTTTCCCAAAACAAGGTTCCTCAAGGGTATCACAATAGAGGAGTTCAATTGGGTTGAGAAAAGAATCATATCTGCATTTAAATATTGAATATCCTTCATTACAGAACACTCTCTGCGAATCTACGCCAAAAGATTCGCTCTTGATGATGTTGCCGTAATCATCATATTTGTTAATCTGGTATGCAACCCCTGAAGTATCGAGTACCAATTTATTATCAGGACCATAATAGGAGATATTGATCATATTTCCTGAACTATCATATTTAGATTCACATATTGCATATCCACTTTTAGAAAAAACTGGATTATCTTCAGAATTATAGGTTACTTCCTTAATTATATTTCCGCGTCCGTCATAATATCTTCTTAGCCTTGAAAAACCATCAATGGAGCAAGTGAGTTTTCCATTTGTGCCCAGGTAAGATAATAAAGTATTATTATTGTTTTTATCATATTCGAAATTAATTCCTGCTACTCCAAGACTATCATCCAGAGTTGGCTGCATCAATGTGTCGAAGTATGACATATTCGTTATTAATCCAATATCATTGTAATTAATCTCACATGTAGAATATCCATGAATTGAAGTTGTTGGGTTGCTGTTTTTGCCCAAAAAAGTCATTCTTTTCATATTGCCATTCTTATCATAGCCATAATTTATTGATGCTAGACCTTCTTTGGTGATTATTGGTTTTTTCTCATTGTCAAAATAAGACATCTTTGTTGGAAGACCATCATTATTGTACTTCATGGTAATTGAACTGAATCCATATTTAGTAATTGCAGGTTTCCCTTTTTTATCCAGTGCATATGATTCAATTAAATTTCCTTTATGGTCATATTTGAATTTCGCTTTTGAGATTCCTGAGGTATCTAATGCTGATTCACCATTATCATCGAAATATTCTACCAGTGTGTTATTACCCCAATTATCATATTTTAGTTTTCCAATTGCCCAACCAGCTATTGTATTAACTGGATTTCCGTCATTATCGATGTAGCTTATTCGAATAATATTTGAATTCTCATCGTAATCAGTTTTTCCTTTTATCCATCCGCCTTTATTTGTTATTATCGAATAAGACGAGTCTATATGATTATACTTTAAGTACATCTCTTCTATTGGTAATCCATTAGTTGCCAAAGTATAAGTCATTCCATAATATCCACTGCCATCTCTTGTCGGTTTTCTCAAATCATCAAGAAATTTAAGGGTATCTTGATATCCCAGAGAATCGAAATTAATTATCATCTGGCTGATAGAAGACTTTCTCTTAAATTCCAAGTTGAGCAAATCGTCTATTGCTGTTTCACAATAACTGTTCATTCCTTTTCCCCAAAGTTGAACTAACATAGAATCTGGATATTCATTCTTATCTGAATAATCGAATCTATATGTTTCTCTTTTTATAAGAATCCTGTTGAAATCTTCAATTTTCAGTCCATTCAAATTATCCTCATCGTTATACGATGGAGTGAAATAACAATAACCCATCCCATCGTTTATAGGGGTTCCGGAGCTATTTTCATAAACTACTTCATCTAATCTACCTGCTATATATATGAACTTATACCTAACCCCAAGATGTTTAATTTCTTGTGAGTTTAGTTTATAAACTCCTTTGGGCATACCCCATTGATAAACAAGGTGTTTGTAGTATGAAGCATGTGGGATAATATTTTTGTTGGCATATAGTCCAATAAAGAATAGAGAACAAGCAATAAGGATTGATATTAATGTGGTTCTAACAGTTCTTTTTTTCTTTTCTCTTAACTCATAAGAATAAAGATCATTGAATTCACAACCTATTATTCTTGCAACAACACCGCAAACCGCTTTTGTTTCTCTAATTCTTTTCTTATCTCCTTGTTCGGGACGAATATCAGCAGCTAATTTTTCAACTTTTAAATTTTTCGGAAATGAATCTGAAGGTTCTCCTTTTATAAGAAATAGAATTATATTTTCAACCCTTCCCATCTCAATGAATTGAGCAACTTCTTTTTTAACCCATTCAGAATCACGGCTTTCAGGAGAACATACTACTATTAGGAATCGAGATTCAACGAGATTTTGGTGAATTATCTCTTCAAGACCGGGTGCAGTTCTAATTCTCTCGTTATCGATAAATATTTTACGTAGTTTTTTGGGAAAGCCCTTTTCTCTGAGCTTCTTTGGTATTTCATATTTTTCCAGTTGTTCAAATAACCAATTAGCTTTTTTTCTATTGTAGTCATCGTGTTTGTAACTGATAAAAGCATCGTACTTAAACTCATTGTTCATAATCTAACTCCTCCTAAAAAAATTGTTTAGGGTGTTTATAGTGTATTGAGAAGAAATAATTAGGATTCAGTTTTAGTAAAATTTGCTTTTCATAGTAACGCTCCCTCAAGTTCTATTATCCAGATGTTTATATGTAAAACAGACATAATTTAACTATACCATTTATTACTAATAAAGTGCATATAGTATTATCGTCAAGCAAAAAAAGAATATTAGGAAAAAATTATTTTATATAGACAACTCTTTTTGTTGTCGGTGTTCCCTTATCCCATTTAGCGCGAATTAGATATATACCGCTGCCTAACGATTTATCCGGGTGCCAAACGAGTGATGTCGGTCCTTCTACATGAACCTCATCCTTGCCACAGTTGCCCATCGAAGGCACGGGCAGGTTGGTGACCAATCTGCCTGAGATATCGTAAATTTTGATATCTCCGACCGATTTGTTTGCGCCGACGCCCCGAAAGTCGTTGATTTCGATACGTATCGCGGAATTGAACGGGTTGGGGTGGGTGGATATTGAGAAAGTAGTTGGTTCAGGGATATTAGACTCGGGAATAGTAAATGGATCTCGTTTAAAAGATTCCAGTATATAGCAAGCTGCATGATAATCTGTAAGGTAGATTGTACTGTCCGGGCCAAAACTTATGTGCTGACTGCCATATTGTAAAAATTCCCAGCCACCGCTACCGGGGAACCAGGCAAGTGTATCTATCTCAGGAAATCTGTCAATATTTAATATATACAATCCCTCTCCACCGGCTACTACATAAAGCAAGCTATCAAAGTATTCAATGTCAAGACAATTTCCCCACGGGTTCCAACTTCCGATTTCGATAAGCGAATCAACGGTCCATTCATACCAGAAGACACCTGCCCCTTTACATGCAAATGCAAGGAAATCTTTATTTCGATATAGACCAAGAGCTTCTCCGGGCGTGGCGCAATCGAATATGGATTCGATAGTATCCCCGGTAAATCTCGCTACATGAAAGCTGTCTTTCATCATAACGAACATTGTCTCCGCGAAACAACATATCTCTTCCGGGCTGGTGTTATCATAGAAATGGTAACGTGCGATTACCCCCGGAATATCACTCGGTTCAATGAAATTGACACCGTCATCGCTGATGGGTAGGATCAAAAAGGTGTCCGTAGTTGTTTCCATCTTAGAAAAGGAAAGGCAAGCATGGGTTTCACCGAAAACAAGCGGGATATCGAATGTATCCAAAAATTCTATTGCGCCACCTCGCCACAAGGGCGCTAAGTTATAGAAATAACCATTACCTCGAGCTACAACCAGTATAGAATCGTGGAAAAAAAGATCGTGCGCAAATGAACCCTGTATTCGCGCTATTCGTTCCGGCTCAGATGGGTCGCGGACGTCGAAAATGCCTACACCATAACCTTCCATGGCAATAAACAACGTATCACCACCATACAGATAGCTGTGCTGGCCCCATCCGCCGGTTGCGTATGTCCTTATTGTGTCCATTCGCGATGAATAATCGTCTATTTCTGTCCAGAGGACTCCAAACCATTCCGATGCCGTGGCCAGAGCAGGATGTTCATCATGCAAGGCAACATCGAAGAACCATAGCCCGGGAACAAAATTTGCTCGAATGGGCATGGAGTCCGGTAGACATGTGCCGTCGAGAACTGGGCAGGTGGTCCCCAGGGGTGTTTCATCCCATGCTATCGCCGCCATCGTCGCCAGATATAACGTATCGTTACGCGAGTCCATGTTGCCAATATAAGTCTGCGCCAGAAGGGGAACACCGTGGAATTTGTGCCCTGCGGCTAGATAAAGCGAATCGTCATATTGTAAAGCATAAAAATCGCCATCGACACCAAGGTTGGGGCTTCCGCCCATAACGTAAATAATATCGTCCCGGTTATCTGCAAATTCAGCGTCAACTACATAACTAAGGCGCGCTGAATCGAAGCTGGTAATATGTATAAAATCGTCATGAGCACGATTGTAAAGATCGACGAAACCAGTCACCACGCCTCTTCTGCAAACAGCTACGAGTGTATCTCTGAAACCCGCGCCGGAAATAATCGAACCGGAAAGGTATTCATCCTCGACAAGAAATGTGTCTCCGGTAAAAACCATTTTTTTCAGACTTTTATAATCCGATAGCCATAGGGTGTCCGGGGGAGAGAGTTCGAGATCACTTATCCAGTGGTCGTGGTCTGGCATGATGTATTTGGCTACCACAGGAAAAGCCGGGTCTGCACAATCAACCGCGTAGAGGCCGTCGTGGTTGGCTCCCACGAACACCATGCTGTCGTATCGAACCACGATATTGGTTACCAGCGAAGAAAAATTAACATGCCCAAGATATTCCATGTCCGCGGGATCCTCGCAGTTGTAGATGAAGAGTGAGCTTCCCGCGCCAGCATAAAGCCTGTGGTTGGAATATTCAACTGCGCTACAGGCCGCACCGGGAATATGCCCGATGATATCCAACGTGTCAAAATATGCCCATAGGGAAACCGATAAAAGCAAAACAAATAATCGAGTTCTCATAATCGCTCCTTTTAGTCAAATATAATCGATTTGAGAAATAGGGCAAATAGCTTTTTAGGAATTAAGGAAAAACTGTTTGAATGTAATAATCCTCCAGAGTGTAATAGCATTCAGATACACTTTAAGATTGGCCAGAGCCTATTTAAGATAAACCACACGCGCCACAGTTTCTTTATCGTCGAACCGAACCCGGACCAGATAAACCCCCGAACCGATGGTTTCGTCGGGTTGCCAGATATATTCGCGGGTTGTAGGGGGGAGGTCTCCTCGCCCGTTCGGCAACGGGAGGGGAAACTCGTACCCTACGGTTCCGCCGTCGGGCAATTTGGTGATGCGGTGACCGGCGATGTCGAACACCTCGATTCGTAGGGGCAATTCATGAATTGCCTCGACGGGCGCGTCAATGGCTATCCGAACCGCAGAATTGAATGGGTTGGGGTGGGCGGAGAGGGCGAATATATCCGGTCTGGCGAATGTCTCTTCAATCCATGTGTCTGAAGAGAGTTTGACGATCCAGACATCCTCGTAGCCGTGGTTCACGGTAATGTCACCATCGCTGGATCTCGCCCATCCTGCTACGATATAACCGCCGTCATCGACAAGACCGACCGAATGCGCGAAATCGCCCTGACTTCCGCCGAGAGAGCGCTGCCAGATAAGCGAACCGGTAGGACTCAGCCTAACCACCCAAAAATCCAATTCGCCGTGGTTGCCGGTAACATCGCCGTCGGTCGAGGTCGAGTATCCCACCGCGATATATCCGTTGTCGACGGTCTGCTCGATAGAGTAAGTGTAATCGTCGTTTATCCCGCCGTATGAATTCTGCCATTCAATCGCGCCGGATGAATCCAATTTTGTTATCCAATAATCAGGGGAAGAATCGATCCCATGATGACCGGTAACATCGCCGTCATTTGAGAACGATCTTCCGGCAACGATATATCCGCCGTCGAAGGTGCAACGAATTGATTGCGCCGTTTCCGCGCGACTTCCCCCAAGACAACGCTGCCACTCGAGTGCACCAGTAGCGTCAAGTTTGACGATCCAGAAATCGCCGTTCCCGTGATGCCCTGTAACATCGCCATCGTTCGAAGAGGAGTAACCTGCAACCACAAAACCCGAATCGGACGTCTGGCGGACATCGTATGCGGTTTCGTAGTCGGTTCCGCCGAGTGATCTTTGCCATTCGATAGTGCCTGACGAATCGATCTTTACTATCCAATAATCGACCTCGCCGTGATTGCCGGTAACGTCGCCGTCGATGGAATTCGACTCACCGGCGATTATATAACCGCAGTCGAAAGTTTGACGTATTGAGTAAGCGTAATCGTTATAGCTTCCGCCGAGGCATTTTTGCCATTCGATATCGCCCGATACATCAATTTTTACGATCCAATAATCAGTTCCGCCGTGATTGCCGCTAACATCGCCGTCGTTGGAAGATGTATATCCCGCTGCGATGAAACCTCCGTCGGTGGTCTGAATTATCGATTCGGCGTAATCGCCGCTGATACCGCCATGTGTCTGCTGCCATTCGAGAGTGCCGGAGGAATCCAGTTTGACAACCCAATAATCATACCAGCCGTGGTTTCCGGTAATATCGCCATCGACCGACTCAGTAATGCCGAGAACGATGAAACCGCCGTCGTCTGTTTGTTGAATGGAATGCGCCACATCGTATGCACTTCCTCCGAAAGACTGCTGCCACTCGATTGTAGATTGCGCAAAGCAAAATCCAGCGATTAAAAGGAGTGGTAGAACAATAAGGATTTTCATGATTACTCCAAACTATTTTAAATACACAATTCGTTTCGATATCGATTTTTTGCCGATCGTCGCCCGCGCGAGATATACGCCGGAACCGAAGGTTGGGGCGGGTTGCCAGATGAAAGAATCCCCTAAATCCCCCTTGAGAAGGGGGACTTCCATGCCTCCCTTTTCAAGGGGGGTGGCCGAAGGCCCGAGGGTTTTAATCTTCCGCCCGTTCACGTCGAACACCTCCACCTCCGACCCTTCCGGTGCTGTGATTGAAACCGCTGAATTAAACGGGTTCGGGTGGATATCAACCGATAAATCTGTGGGCAAGCAAACCTCATCGATACCGGTGCTAACTAAAAACCACCATGAATATGTTAAAGAATTCGGCTCTCCAACATCTGGTTTATCCCAAACGGTGAAATGAATCCAGCTGGTATCTTCAGAAGGAATGCTAACTCCACCTGTATAAAAATCTATGAGAAATGAAGAATCGCTTTCTATAATTAATCCACCACCTCCGGGAGCTTCAAACGCGGTACCATTGATATCCATTTCCCAGCAGCAACTATCAGTGCCGCATCCGTTATCAATATAATGTATTAACGCACCGGCGGGAGATGTATCTGTGATAAATCCGGAATCCGGCTCTCTATATGTCAACACCGGCGGTGATTTGTCAACAGTGAAAGAATAAGAAATGCCGCTGTCTGGCGACGCATGACCGAGAACATCAGTGATTCTCACCAATTCGACCTCGACATCATCGTCGCCCCAGGAAGAGGAAGAGCGAAAAACCAGCGAATCGCCTATAGTTGTTAATTCGGGACTTGAGACAGTATATAATATACCATCTACGAGAATCTCAGCCGTAGTCGGATCAATTCCATCTAAATCCAGAAAAGAAAGAACAATGCACGTATCGGCAGAAACCCAGCTTCCAGAAGGGGGGAATGTTCCAACCAAAGCGGGCCCTTCAGATAGTATATATCTGTCAAAAGGTTCATGAGAACTTCCGCTGGGATCTTCGGTCCAGGCCATATCGATCATTATAGAAGTATTATTAAAATCAGGATAAATACTTCCACGCATCCGGGGCATGTAATAATATAGATTGGTCATGTTGTCTGCGGTAATCTCCTCTTCCAGAGTGAAAGCGCTATCGGTCAGCGATTTCTTATATAAACAAAGCGATCCACCCTCATTCAAATCTCGAATTAACACAAAGGCGATGCCGGTTATCTCACTGCAGCAAATATTAGAAATATAACGATTGGCAACTCCAGGATAAACCGTATCGGAGATAGTCAACAGATCGACTGCAGCACCGATTCCAGAATCGGGAGTCCACAATCTGTACTTAAAATACCAATCATCATGAGTGTCCCCGATATTGTTGCCATAAAGAATATGAACATTGCCAAAATCGTCGGCGGCCATCCCGCAATTATGATCACGTCCGCCGGTGGAGCCGTTACCCATGCCATCGCGCGGTGACCAATCTGTGCCGTCATAATAACAGTGAATCGCATAATTCGAACTGCTGTTATCGTAATAGGCGAGATGGACATTATTATTTTTATCGATGCACATTGTTGCATTCTGACACGAACCGGTCGAGGGACAACCCACACTGGTAAAAGTAAGTCCGCGTGCATAGAGAGAATCCGATTTCCACACCGTCGCTTTCCAATTGGAAGGCCCACCGGTGAGAACCCAGATATAGCCGCATGAGTCGATCGCCACCCCAACTTCATTACTTTTAATGCTGCTGGAATAAACTTGGGCAATTGAAGTCCATACGGGCGAAGTGCGAGTATCAGTGCATTTGCGAATATATGTTGCGTGATAAGTCGGGGTGTATGTGTATCTATCCCATACCACATAAAGATTGTCGAACTCATCGATAGCCAGCGCGCAACCGGCAATTCGATCGTCGTGGCCATAACTCGAACTGTCGGTGATTTGCTGCCAATGAGAATCCCAGCTAACACCGCTGTCTGTGCTACGAGCCACGTATATCATAGTTGTGCTGCTATCGGTATGAGTATCCCGATAAACAACGTATAGCCATCCGCCAGAGTCCATAACCATGCTTCGATTGTACAATGCCGGGGTTCCCGGGTTTGAATCGCCGGTATGAATATCGCCGTATTCAGTATAAGCCTGAACATTGACCACAGATATGAGTACAACTAAAAGTAAAAACCATTTGATTATTCCATCCATCTGATATTTGAACATTGTAACCACCTTGATACAAGCTAAATCTTCCTATAACTAAATAATAAATTGCTTCTTATAAATTGTCAAGCAGTTCATCACTCATCTAAATATTAGTAATCAAAACAGTTTTTCCATCGTGAGTAACCACAATCATAAGGTTAGTTGGTAAAAAATGAGTAGGGTCTCTAGTTACCAAATGGTTGTAAGTCAAATACTTATTCGTTATATTTTTCTGCAGCGGTAGTTTATTCCATTCATTGTGGTTTTCCCGGATAACCGGGAAGGTCCGATTCGATGAGTTGAATAAGACTACGAGAAGGGGTTGGCTTAGAAGATGCGAATGAGGAATAGAAAAAATAATTATTTCTTCATACTTATCGACCCGCAGCTTATGATAGATTTTGAAAAAATCCATCGACAAATAATCAGAGAGTATCTTCGCTAAGAATTCGAATATAGTTATTAATCAAATTTCGAGAGCCAGGGTACCGTATCCTATCGAAGATATTTATCGTAATACCATTCAAAGCAATTTTCAGATCTCTCATAATCGTATTGAGCCCTGACATTATCGCCAAGAAGATAATTGGCAAAACCATCGTAAAAAAAGTCTTCATTGTTTGAGGGTAATTTAAAATATTTTCTATCAAGGACTTTGCGGCTGCATTCTTGAACTTTTTCTGCATTACTCATCCAGAAATAAAGCCTTGCCAGATCGATTACGAATTGCCTTTTTATATG
>Ga0272443_10000450_pt1 | contig 76334 bp, 63 predicted proteins | sample SSMAcet12_FD_193581 | JGI IMG/M metagenome (GOLD analysis project Ga0272443, IMG submission 193581) | Marine sediment archaeal communities from Little Sippewissett salt marsh, Falmouth, MA, United States - SSM-Acet-12 | ecosystem: Environmental > Aquatic > Marine > Wetlands > Sediment ...
AGAAACTGCGTCTTTCCCGGGAATCAAGCTGATGGGAATCTTCCGGCATATGATCTCCTCCTTTTAGAAGGAGTATATGCCATGCCTTGCCACGCTTGTGAAGATGGGGTTAAATGGCCGCTTACATTTCTTTGAAGGTTAAATCAAATTGAGATTTCTCAATTTCTACTGAGAGTTTAGACGTTTCATCACAACTAAAGATAATAAAAGCTAAGGAAACAATAAGGGTAATTTTCAGAATAATTGGAATCTTATTTTTAGTCATGCTGAAAATGTCATTTTCTGAGATCAAATATCTCGTGGTAGGAACGCCGGTCACCCGACGCCCCCCACACAGACCCGGACGTGCGGTTTTCTCGCATCCGGTTCTTCGGTTGGACTCGCTTCCGCGCGGATCTTCACAGTTGCCCGTTATAAGATCCAGTTGCTATTCCCCGCAGTGAGGTTGGCTCGTGTTATCCAGCCCTACATGTCCGGCACGAGTTTCCTTTGCGGGCTGCGTCCTTCCGTCAGGTCCTTTCCCGTGCATGTATCCATGACACATGCGTGTGGCTGGCTTTCCCAACCTCTGAGTACTATGCCTGATAAGACACCCCAATGGCATGTAGCCACCTCGCGACGACCCACCTGGTTCAAATTGCCAGGAGCGCAATGGGGCTTCCCGAGTTCTACAGCGCATCTCTTCCTGCATGCCACGGCCTGATGACTCCGGCGAACCTCCACATCCTCGCCATAACGGATGCTTCTGTATTGCCTTCGGCGCACGTTAAAACCCTCGGCGTCCGCAATTGGCATTTCGAAGCTGTACCAGCACTTCAGGGATCGCGGTCTCCCCTGCGGCCTACAGGATCCTCTGCCTACGCTTAGCCCATCTTGTTCGACACCTCTTTTCATTGATCGTTCAGCGGGGTGAGACTATCCGCGATTGGCACCGGTTTCCCGGGTCGCAGCTCGTTTCCAGCCAATACATCGGCGTCCAGCACTTACAATGATCAGAAAGCATCTCCGCCATGGACCCAAGGCTCGATACGGGTGGGTGGCTAACCCTTACAGAAAGCCGTTACCGACTTCCTCCCGACAGGGACTCACACCCTGTAAGATGCGCCGAGCTTGGCTCGGCGCGATAACGATGCAAATCAGCCGCGCGGCTTTTTGGGTCGGCTGAATTCGCCTTGTTAGATAAGTTTATATTGGCAAACCTGGAATGATCCGTCCTTTTATCTTTTTCTTATAATCAAGGTATTTCGATCCAAGGGCATGCTCCAAGCTTTCCTCCTCGATTATGGTTAAAAATAAAAAACCTGCCCACCATACGGGAACAAGTGCAACCCCGATTACCGATCCATGGAGTATTGACCATCCCAAGCACCAAAGTATTTCGCCCAGATAGATTGGATTTCTCGTGTATTTATACAAACTGGTGGTTACGAGCTCCATATCTTTTTCTGCGATATTCAAAGGTTTTATTTGGAAACAAGGGGCAAGGCCAAAAATAAAACCTATTATGAATATCGGAGCGCCTACGATTGCATTGAATACATTAAGAAAAAAACGGGGTTGTTCAATAAATGGCAAGACGAGGATAATCCTGCCTATAGAAATAATTGAAACAATAATCCATCCAACGGCCGGATGGCTGCCAATCTTTTTGCTGCCAACTACAGAACAGGCCCCAACCAAGGCAAACATGCTTATCAATGCCCAAAAGAACGGATTGTTGAAATATGAGTTCAATTTACCCCCAGTATTGATCTAACGTTAAGCTGAGACGCGCGCGGTCTTTGCGCGTCGATTCAAGCGCCAGGTTATACATCGCTTTCATTTCTTTAATTTTAAAAAGTCCCCGTCGATTATCATCAGCTTTACACCATTTTGGGTTACTGAACGATGAGAGCTTAGATCGTCTGACACAACATATGACATGCCGGGAGTTAAAATTGAGCTCTTACCATCTTCTTGTTCATTAGTAACCTCGCCCTCAAGACAATGGACTATATGACCTTTTTGACACCAATGGTCAGCTATGTAGCCAGCAGAATATTCGACAATTCTTATTCGAAGGCCATCAAAGTGGAGCGTTTGCCAATAAGCAATACCTGTTTCACCTTTATGTTCAGTCTTTGGTATTTTTGACCAGTCTATTGTTTGAAATGGGATATTTTTGTCATTCATTTTTTTTTATTTACCTCGAAGAGTTTCTTGTTCGTATAACGCTGCTAATCAGCCGCGCGGCTTCTTGCGTCGGCTGAATTAGTCTCGTTATGCCATTCTTTTCTCGGCAAGATTGTTTTTTAGAATCGTCAACATTTCTTCTATTTCGTTTTCGTTCACTACGAGCGGCGGCATGAGCCGAATTGTCTTTTCTTTTGGTGAATTTATCAGAAGCTTGTCATTGAGGCATTTGTTTACCAAATCAGGTCCTTTTGTTTCCATTAAATCAAATGCGATCAATAATCCTTTTCCCCTGATATTTTCAATTTCAAACGTTTCGGATAATTCCAACAGTCCCCGTAGAATGATGGCTCCCATTTTTTCGCAGTGAGCAACCACCCTTTGGTCTATCATTTCTTTTAAGACTGCAAGGCCAACTGACATGGCCAGTGGTTGAGCCGTATAAGTGCCGCCTTGATCACCGGGCTCAAAAATATTCAGGTACTCTTTTGAGAGCAGTGCTGATAGTGGGAAACCGCCTCCGATTCCCTTCCCAAGCGTCATGATGTCCGGTTCGATGCCATAATGTTCATAGCAAAACAACTTTCCGGTTCTTCCCATTCCAGTCTGTATTTCATCAAATATGAGAAGAATATTTTCCTGGCTGCACAGATCACGCAGTTTTTTCACATAATCGGCTGTGGCAACGTTCACACCTCCTTCGCCCTGGATCGGTTCAATCATGATTGCGCAAGTTTTTTCAGTTACAGATTTTTTGATTGATTCGAAATCATTGAAAATCGTTTTTACAAAACCTTTTGTTTTTGGCTCAAATAAATTATCCCATTGTGCCTTTCCCGTTGCCGACATTGTCGTCAAGGTTCTGCCATGAAATCCGTGATGAGTGGTGATGATTTCAGCAGCACCGCTCTTGTGTTTAGCACCGTATTTTCTGGCCAACTTTATTGCGCCTTCATTTGCCTCTGCGCCAGTAGATGTGAAAAAGACACGCTCAAAACAGCAGTTTCGAATCAATAAATCCGCATATTCCAGCATGGGTAAATTGTAAAAAGAAGGACTGGCATTAATCAGGCGGCGGGATTGTTCAGCAAGAACATCAGAAATTACTTTGGGACAGTGGCCTAAGCAGTTTACCGCCCAACCACCGATAAAGTCCAAATACTGAGTATCCTCGGTGTCAAAAACATGCAGGCCTTCTCCCCTGCACATTACGATTCCAGGTCTGTCTGTCACTTTTAGCAGTGCTGTATCTGCAATTTGAAGTAATTCTTTTTTATTCATTACTGTTCCTTGATAGCATAACGCCAAACTAAGGGGCCGGGAATCAAATTATGGCGCATAATTTTAGAACCACGATGTTAAATTAGAGACTGAATTTTAAAAATGCTACCGCTTTTCCCGGTCCCGCTTAAGTGACAGGTTATAATCAAGTTGTCTTTTTATATTAGATTTAACAGTAATCACAGGCTATTTCAGAATTCCGCTAAGGATAAATAAAAAAGCACCAAACAAACCTGAACAGATGCCTATCTTTCGCAAATTCGATGACTGTTTCCCACTGAAATTTGATACGATACTCTTTTTAATTCCATTCCGACTAAAAAGATCGAATTGATCTGCCATTAACAAAACAGCCCCGATGAGGATTAAAACTGGCCCAGTAACTTCTAAAATTTTTTTCAATTCCATATTATTAAAATTACGATTCGATTATAACAGTGGTGATACATGGAAAATTTTCCGCGTATCACGCTTATAGAATGGAAAATTTTCCATGTATTGGCGTATTACATGCGAAAAGTGGAAAATACACCAAAAAATTTTCCACTTTTTGTTTTTAGGATATACTCAATTCAGCAACCGCTTAGCAAGCCAACACAATTTTCCGGCCAAAATCAAGAAAAATCAAGTTTGGACAGGGCATTTAGCTACAGAGTGTTCGTACTTTGCGAGGAAGGCCGGTCTTGTGATGTAACGAGATAACCACACTAATGGACAATCATGTGATTTGTACAGGGTATCTGTAATTCTGTCATATCTCCAACCAGTTACAAGTTTTCAAACTCATCCGAAACGGCAGATTATCTATTCCGGGTATCATCGTGCACAAGCGCTCGAAAGACAAGGAAACTGCCGCAAGTGCTGCAAACCTAACGTGGTGGCTTTTTTCTGGTTCGTCACATTCGCCGGCTTTATCATCGCGGCAATCATCGTCGTGGTGAAGAGTCTGGACAAGATGGGCGGGATCCTGACAGCCCTGGGAGCCATGATGGCCAATACCAGCATGCGCTGGGGCGTAGCCCTTTCCGTTCTGGGTATCATCGTGTACAAGCGTTCGAAGGATAAGGAAACCGCTGCAGGTGTTTTTCACCCGGCGTCTTGAACAGCATCCTTTCCGGGATCAAACGCAACTAAAGCATACCAAAACAGTTAAAAAAACAGCCCACTATGGAGCTTCTCGGCGGGTCATTATATTTCGGTGTTTGAAAAGAAAAAGGTTGGGTATACTTTTCCAGACTTTATACCCAACCTCAATCCTTGTAAATGGTAGGCGCGATTGGATTTGAACCAACGACCTCTTCCGTGTCAGGGAAGCGCTCTCCCCCTGAGCTACGCGCCTACATGAAGTGACTCTGCTACCACCTGTGCTCGGTCCTGTCAAGAAAAATGCAGTACTGCGGATACCTCTATTTATACCTCCTGCTGAAGAATCTGAATACCGACGTAGACGTAATGAAACCCGGAAACCACCGTCAGGGTTCCGGTCATCCAGACCAGGAAAATCTGTAGCGTAAAGAAACCGGAAAAAGAAGATGCCAGCAGAGAAACGACCACAACGATGAACTGGAAAACCGTGGTAAACTTGCTGACCATGCTGGGTCGTATCCGGTACGGTTTCTCCGTGAGAGAAAAAATGGCGATTCCGATGACGATCAGAACGTCCCGGGAAAGCACGAGCACCGTCAGCCATTCGGGGAGGATTCCCTGGATGGCCAGACAAACGAAAGAGGAAACCAGAAGAACCTTATCCGCCACCGGATCCAGATAGGCACCCAGAACGGTCTTCTGATCGAACCAGCGAGCGATCAAGCCATCCAGCCCGTCGCTGATGCCCGCCAGGCTGAAGACCACCAGCGCCATGGTCAGGTGCTCCCGCAACAGCAGAATGACAAACAGCGGCGTCATCAGCAAACGGGCCAGCGTCAGGGCATTGGGAATGTTGACGACTGCGTTGGACCGTCCGCTGTTCATGGCCGTCGCATCATTGGTGCATCAGCCGAATGCGCACGACCTCGGCAGTCACCTCGTAGATATCGAGACCGAAGCCTTTGAACGTTTTCAGCAGCAAGGCGTCGGCCAGGGATCGTGCCGTCCCCTGATAGCTGACGGCCATAACAGCCTTGTCGCTGGACATTTCACGCATTTTTAAATCCTTGACGCCGGACAGGGTGGCAATGGCGGTTCTCAGTCGTACGAAGCTGGCAATGTGGCCGCCGGTTCCTTCCACCTCCACCTCGATGGCGGCGCTGCGATCCTGTTCCTGCTGCCAGGCCACCATGATCTGACGCGCCAGCGCATCGCCGGCTGCGGCACCAGCTCCGGACAGGGCCTCGCGCCCGCCTGCAAACGCATCCTGGCCGGAAACCACGAATTTCTGACGCGTACGGGCAACCGACTTACCGCTTTGGACGCTGAGGGCCCGCGCTTCGACAACCGCTTCATAGGCGGCAATGGTGCCCGCCATGGTATTGGATGCCGGGGCTGCCGTGCCGTTGCCGGCAACCACGATGTCGGCGCCCAGGCGTTTGCCAAGGGCAATCATCTGCTCTTCGGATACCGTCACGGGCAATCCTGGCGGCGTGCTGACATCGGGAGGGTCCATGACGACGAATCCGCTTGTTCGCAAGGCTTCGGCCACCGCCGCTTCGCTGATCGTCCGCTGGTGCAGACGGCGGTCTCCCCACCAGTACACAAAGTCTTCATCGTTGACGTTCTTTTCGGCCATCATGAAAACGATATGCGGATACGCCGCACCGGACAGGGCCAAGCCCAGCCGGGAAAGGTCGCGACTGACCCGGTCCACGGAAATGTCCACCTGCACCAGCGTCCGGATTGTATTTTTCAGCGCCGACTCGGTCAGTACCCGGTAATTTTGAATATATTCTTTCGGTCGTTCCAAAAGGTTGTCGTTGATCACCTTGAATCGCCGTACCACGGTTTCGCCGGTCAACATTTCCACAACCACCTGACCCACCGCGGCGACCAGGGCATTGTCAACCGCATTCTGCCGGGCTTCGACCAATCCATTTCCATGGACAACGGCGGTACCCAGCACGTTTACCTGTTTGACGACCTGTCGGGACGCCCCATGGCCGACAGCAGGGACGAACGCCACAACAACCAGCAGGCCGATGGCCCCGATCCATTTTTTCATCGCATCATGTTTGAACATGGGTCTATCTCCGTCCCGCATCTTGGCAAAGCGGGCAAAGTGCCCCGAAACAAAGTCGGGACGCGGTTTTGAAAACGCCTGCCGATCTTATTTACGGTTACGCCTTTCGAACCAGCGCATAATCGGCAATATCCATCAGCAGGTCCCGGGTCGGATGGTTGCTAAACGGCCTCAGGACAGCCTTGGCGGCCTGTATATGAGCCGCAGCCTGCTCCCGGGTATAAGCGACGCCGCCGTATTTTTCCAGGCAGTCCACCAACCCTTCGAATTCGTCCGTGCCGAAATCCGGATTCTTCAGGACCGCCAGCATCCGCTCACGGTCCACATCGGACGACCGGGACAGGGCATGAATCAACGGCAGGGTCAGTTTGCCCTCCCGCAGGTCGGCGCCGGCATGTTTTCCCATCGTCGCCAGATCCTGGGTGTAGTCCAGCAGGTCGTCGGCCATCTGAAAGGCCAATCCCAGGTGATGGCCGTAGTCGTTCAGGGCGGTCACCCAGATTGGTTCCGCACCGGCAACCAGAGCGCCGGTCCTGCAGGCCCCCTGGAACAAAACAGCCGTCTTGCAGCGAATCACCTCCAGATAGTCTTCTTCGGTCAGGCTGACGTCGCCTTTCTTCTCCAACTGGCGAATCTCTCCCTGAGACATGTTCTCGGTAATTCCGGCAATGGTTTCAATTACCTCGCACAACCCGGTTTCGGCGGCAATGGAAAGCCCGCGGGCCAGCAGGAAGTCTCCGGTCAAAACCGCCGTGGGGTTGTCCCAGACCTGGTTGGCCACCGTTTTTCCCCGCCGCATCTCGCTGCCGTCCACCAGATCGTCGTGCAGCAGGGTGGCGGCGTGCAGGTATTCGAAGATGGTGGCAAAGCGGGCGTCCCGATCGCCGGAATAGCCGCACAACCGCGCGCACAACACCATCAGCAGGGGCCGGAGGCGCTTTCCTCCGGCAAACAGGATGTGCCCGGCCACCCGGGACACCAGATCGAAATGGGGGTTGAGATTCCCGGCCAGTTCCCTTTCGATACGCTGCAGGTCGTCTTGAACGGCCGCCAGAATTTTCTGCTTCAGGCCAGCGGTCATATGGCGTCTCCGATAAAATCGTACTCCAGGGCATCCGTTATGCGAACCAGCGTCGGTTGTCCCACCAGAACATTCGGGCCGTCCAAGCCGGTCCGAACAAAGGTCAGGCCGTCCACCTCGGGTGCCTGGCGCGTGGAGCGCCCCTCGAAAAGATGGGGTTCAATCTGGTTTTCGACCAGTACCGGCATCGTTTGACCGACCATGGCAGTCAGGTTGTCGGACGAAATCTGCATCTGTTTTTCCATCAATGCGTCGTAGCGCATTTGGGTCACTTCCGAAGGAACGTGATCGGGCAGCCGGTGGGAGGGCAGGTCCTCGGCATCGGAATAAATGAATACTCCGAGGTGATCGAAGCGGACCTGTTCGACGAAATCCATCAACGTTTGGAAGTCGGTTTCGGTTTCTCCGGGGAACCCGACGATCAGGGTGGTTCGGATGGCGGCATCGGATACCGCGGCCCGAATGCGGCCAAACAGATCCAGCAGCTGCTCGCGGTCGTAATGGCGGTTCATTTTCTTGAGGACATTGGCAGCCGCGTGCTGAACGGGCAGATCGAAATAGGGGCACAGATTGTCATGGTCGGCGACGGCCTCGATCACACGGTCGGTGATACTTTCGGGATGGCCGTACAAAAACCGGATCCAGGTATTTCCCACCTCTTCCGCCAGACGGTTCAACAAAACGTCGAGCCCCACCCCTACATCCAAATCTTGCCCGTATGCAGTGGTGTCCTGGGCCACCAGGTTCAACTCCCGGACCCCATTGGCAACTAGTTCCCGGGCTTCTTCCAGGATTTGTTCCACGGGGCGGCTCTTCTGGCGGCCCCGCAACTGCGGAATGATGCAGTAGGTACAGTGGCGGCTGCAGCCTTCGGCAATTTTCAGATAGGCGGTGTGGGTCTGCGCCCGCTGACGCGCCGTTTTCGGATCCATGGGAATGCTGTCCGGATCGGGCAACAGGCAGCTGCCCCGGGGCATTTTCCCGGCCACCGCATCGGTAATACGGGTAAATGCACCGGTGCCGAGGAACTGGTCCACTTCGGGCAGAGCGTCGACAATAGCATCGCGAAAACGCTCCGGCAGGCACCCGGCCACCACAAGCCGCCGGCAGCGGCCCGTTTTTTTATGCTGGGCCAGTTCGAGAATCGTGTCAATGGATTCATCGATGGCCGACGCCACAAAGCTGCAGGTATTGACCACGATAACGTCCGCTTGGGACGGATCCTGCACCATGGACCAGCCGGCCAGTTGCAGTTGGCCGGCCATGGTTTCACTGTCCACCTGGTTGCGGGCACAGCCCAGACTTTCGATGTAAAGACGCGTCGAATTCAACGGGATTTCCGATTCTGACAAAAGACCATAAAACCGTTATGATTCTCAGATCATAACAGCGTTACAGGATCGGATTCATCTATCAGCAAGCCCGTTAAAAGTCAAAAGGCCGCCCGATTATTTCGGGCGGCCAGCACCTTTTACAGGCGGTATGATACAGGAAAGACGATCAGCGCCCCATGGTGGAAACGCTTGAAGACAATCCGGGATTAACAGGCATGTTCCGCCGTCTTCAGCCTTTGATTTTTTCGATCTCCGCCGTGATCGCCGGAACGACTTCGAACAGATCCCCCACGATGCCGTAATCGCATTTGGAAAAAATCGGCGCCTCGGGATCCTTGTTGACGGCCACCACCACCCGGGAGGACGCCATGCCGGCCAGATGCTGAATAGCCCCGGAAACGCCGCAGGCAACATACAGGTTGGGCGCCACCACTTTGCCGGTCTGGCCCACCTGGTCGGAAACCGGACGCCAGCCTTCGTCTACGGCGCTACGCGATGCACCCACGGCACCGCCCACGGTATTGGCCAGGTTCTCGACCACGCAGAAGTCTTCGCCTCCCATGCCCCTGCCGCCGGTGATCACCACATCGGCCTCGGTCAGATCGATCTTGCCGGGCTCCATGTGTTTCTCAACGAGGGTCAGAACGGTGCCTTCCAGGCTGACCGCCACCGTTTCCACCTCGCCGGCCCCCGATGCCGCCACGGCCTCTATGGCCCGGGGGCGAATGGCCACAATGGCCGGGCTGCCGGAGAGACTTACATCGGCCAGCACTTTGCCGCCATACATGGGCCGGGTGGACACGACCTGACCGCCGTCCACGCGCACATCCACGCAATCCATGGCCAGCGGCGCCTGGAGACGGGCGGAAAGGCGGGCGGCGATGTCCTTGCCCAGCGAAGTGGCGCCGATCACGATCACGGCCGGATCGCACTGGGCCACGATTTGATCGACGGCCTGGGTGCAGGCATCGGACAGGCCGTCATTCAGGCCCGCATCGTTGGCGACCAGGATGCGGTCGGCCCCGTATTCGGCCGCCTGCGCGGCAATGGCCTCGCCTTCGGATCCCATGACCAGGGCGGTCAACGGCCCGCCCAAATCCTCGCCGAGTTTCTTTCCGGCAGAAATGACTTCAAACGAAATATTTTTAAATGCACCATCTACCTGTTCGGTAACAGCCAGAATTCCTTTTGGCATGATTATTCTCCCTTGATTATGGGTGGCCCGGCCGTTTCGGGCCTGGTTGGGTTGACGCGAACCTGAAATCGTTCAAATGAACCCTTTTTCGGGCGTTTCGTCAGATGACCTTGGCCTCTTCTCTCAGGGCCTTGACCAACGCCGCCGCCTTGTCGGCCGCCGTGTCGCCCTCGATCATCTGGCCGGCCGTCCGCTGGGGAGGCAGGCGCATGGCAACGGTCGTCACCAGCGGATCTCCGGGATCGGTTCCGGTTTCCGAAAGCGGCCGGGTGTCGATGGGCTTTTTCTTGGCTTTCATGATGCCCGGCAGGCTGGCATAGCGCGGTTCGTTGAGTCCGCGCTGGGTGGTGATCAGCGCCGGCAGGGCCGCTTCCAGAACGAGGGTGCCGCCGTCCACGGTCCGGGTACAGCGGATCTTGCCATCGGACACTTCCTGATCGATCACCATGGAAATGTGGGGAATGTTCATCAACTCGGCCACCGCCGGCCCCACCTGGAAGTTGTCGTCATCCACGGCGCGGTGCCCGGCAACGATCAAGTCGAAGGCGCCTTTTTTCAGTTCCCCTGCCAGCACCTTGGCGGTCCCCAGGCCGTCTAAAACCCGGTCCTCGGAATCGATCCGAACGGCCGTGTCAGCTCCCATGGCCAAGGCGGTGCGCAAGGCCTCCACAGCCTTTTCCGGCCCCATCGTAAAAACGGTAACCGCTCCGCCGGCCGCATCGCGAATCTGAAGGGCCTCCTCCACGGCCAGTTCGTCGTAGGGGTTCATCACCCAGTTGATCCCTTCGGCCTTGATGGCCGTGTCGCTGTCGGCGATCTCGATCATGGACTCGGTGGCCGGAACCTGTTTGAGCAGTACGGCTATTTCCACGTTTCACCTTCCTTTGGGTTTCCGGACCCGGGGATAGTACAAAAGCCGCCCCCGAACCCTTTTAGAAATTTTATAATAGGGTACAACCCATCAACATTAAATAGATTTTCACCGCTGCCCACCAGATTTCGGCAACGGAACAGCATCAAATGCTTGGCTACTATTTAGCTACAATATAACTATTCAGCCCATAAAAATTTGTCAAGCGCTAAAACCGCACCGCCTCCAACCGCAGCCCGTTGTCGATACGCTCATCGGATCACGAACCCCTGGGAGAGATGATCCTCGAAACGGCCATCGGACTGTCGAACCACGATGAGGCATTCCACCCCCTTCAGTCGATTGACGAGTTCGATCCCTTTTTGCGGTCCCATCACCATCAAGGCCGTGGCCAGGCCATCGGCCACCGTGCAGTTGGCCGCCACCACCGTGGCGCTCACCACCCCGTTGTCCACCGGCCGGCCCGTGCGCGGATCGAGAATGTGGGAATATGTCCGGTCGCCCTTGCGAAAAAAAATGCGATAGTCGCCGCTGGTGGCCATGGCCCGATCGATCAGGGGAATCGCCTTGTATACGTCTGTCGCAGAGGCAGCCTTGTCCGGTCGATTGATCCCCACCACCCATGGATTGCCGTTCTTGCGGCGCCCCTGCGCGACGACCTCGCCGCCGATTTCAACCAGATAGTCGCTGAACCCGTTTTCTGCCAAGAGCCGGGCAACGGCATCGACCCCGTACCCCTTGGCAATGGAGGCCAAATCCAGGGTCACGGCCGGGTCTTGCTTGGCGATGGCGCCGGACGCATCCATGCGAATCCGGTCAAAGCCCACGTTTGAGAGGGCCGTTTGAATCTCTTCCTCATTCGGAAGGGTGTCGGTCGGCCCCTTGCGGCCGAATCCCCATAGATTGATCAGCGGGTCCAACGTCCCGTCCCAGGCGCCTTCGGTCAGCCGGTGCAGTTCGGCTGCGACCCGAAGCACGGCGATAAAATCGTCGGACGGAGTAAAAGGCGCCCCCGCTTTTCGGATCCGGTTGAAGCGGCTGATCTCGCTGTCCGGGTCATATGTCGACATGCTGCGGTTGATTTCGGCCAAACGCTGGTCAATGCGTGCCTGGAGATCGGTCTCCGCGGTGAACCAACCGGCCACCACCTTGATGTGATAGGTGGTCCCCATGGTCTTCCCGGCCAGCCGCATTTCCTTTTGCGGCAGACAGGCGGTGCACACCAGGGCCATCGTCAGCACAAGAACACGGCAAGACATTCGAATGAACTTGCACTGTGAATAAAACAAAAAAAGGTCCACTTTTTATCAATCCTGTTAACAAATCCGCGGCAATTGCTCCCCAGTCAACATATCCACAATCCGCTCGCCGCCGATACGGGTTTTCATGAAAACGCGCCCGCGGCGGTCTTCCACCGTCTCGCCGATGATACATGCTTCCTGGCCGTAAGAAGATTTTCGGATCACCGCCAGCACCGCTTCGGCCTGGTCCACGGGGACAAAGGCCAGCAGCTTGCCCTCGTTGGCCACGTATAGAGGATCGAAACCCAGCAGATCGCAAATACCGGCCACTTCGGGCCGGATCGGCAGCCGCTCCTCATGAATGCGGATGCCGACTCGGGATGCCAGGGCGATTTCGTTGAGGGTGGTCCCCACCCCACCGCGGGTGGGATCACGCAGCACATGCACGTCGCACCCGGTTTCCAGGATATCGGCCACCATGTGATTCAACGGGGCGGAATCGCTTTGCACACCGGATTCGAAGGCAAGCCCCTCGCGCTGGGTCAGGATCGTCATGCCGTGGTCCGCCATGGTGCCGCTGAGGATCACGGCGTCCCCGGACCGGGCATTGGCACCGGAGACATGGACATGCTCGGGAATGACACCGATACCGGCCGTGTTGATATAGATCTTGTCCGCGGCGCCTTTGGGCACCACCTTGGTGTCGCCGGTGACCACGGTCACGTCAGCCGCTTTTGCGGCCTTCCCCATCTGACGGACCACCTTTTCCAGGTCCGCCATGGGAAACCCTTCTTCGATGATCATCCCCACGCTCAGGTACAGCGGCCGGGCACCGCACATGGCCACGTCGTTGACCGTGCCGTTGATGGCCAGATCGCCGATACCGCCGCCGGGGAAAAAAATAGGATCGACCACATAGGTGTCCGTGGAAAAAGCGATCCGTCCACCCGCTATGTTCAAATCGGCGCCATCGTCCAGCATGGCCAGGGCCGGGTTGTCGAAGGCCGGCAGAAGCAAGTCGGCGGTGAGGCTATGGGAAATTTTGCCGCCACTGCCATGGTCCAAAAGAATTTTATCCGGTTTCATATCACTCCTCTCCATGGTAGCGGAAATAGGCCGCGCAGGTTCCTTCGCTGGAGACCATGCAGGGACCCACCGGAGCCATGGGATTGCAGACCGTTTTGTATAGCGGGCACTGGGGGGGAATCTTCACACCGGTCAGAATCTCGCCGCAGGCGCACCCCTTGGGTTCCGGTTTGGCCGCCACACGAATGTCGAACGCCCTGACCGCATCGAAAGCGGCATAGGTCTCCCGTATGGCCAGGCCGCTGGCCGCAATTGTGCCCAGTCCCCGCCACTCGGCATCGGCCACCGCAAATACCTCGTTCATGACCGCCACGGCTTTGGGATTGCCGGCATCGCAAACGGCCCTTGAATAGGCGTTTTCCAGGGCCGGACGGCCGGATGCCACCTGGTCCGCCAACATGGCAATACTTTCGAGCAGATCGCTGGGTTCGAATCCGGCCACGACGCAGGGCACCCGGTGGGCGTCGAAAAACGGCCGGTAGGCCTCGACACCAATGATCACGGAAACATGACCGGGCAGCAAAAATCCGTCGATATTCAGTTCCCCTGCGGCCAGTGCCTCCAGCGCCGGTGGAACGGTCTTGTGGGCCGACATGACGAAAAAGTTGTCCAGCCTCTCCTGGTGGGCCGCCAAGATGGCGGCGGCAACGGTCGGGGCCGTGGTTTCGAACCCGACCCCCAGAAAGACCACTCGCTTGTCCGGATGTTGCCGGGCCAGGTTGACCGCATCGAAGGTCGAGTAGACGATGCGCACATCGGCCCCGTCGGCCTTTTCCCGTTGCAGGGAGGAACCGCTGCCTGGAACCCGGATAAGATCGCCGAAAGTGGCTACGATGGTGTCCGGCTGTCTGGCAAGGGCGATGAAGGCGTCGATCTCCCCCTGCGCCGTCACGCAAACCGGGCAACCGGGGCCGGACAACAGGGAAATGGTTTCCGGCAAGAGGGAACGGATACCGCTCCTGAAGATGGACACGGTGTGGGTGCCGCAAACCTCCATGAAGCGAACCGGTTTCCGGCACGCGCTGCTGATGCGCTGGACCAGATGCCGGGCGATCTTGGGGTCGTGAAAGTCATTGTTGTTTATCGCCATTGGCTCATCTTTCCGATGCTTTTAAAGGCCTCAAAAAAAAAGATTTGGCAAGGATAAAGGGAGGAAGCTGTATTTAAAATACCGCAATGACCGACAGCGCCGTCCAAATCCTTTCTCTAATGGCCATCCATTTTCGCTGCCGCCACAACCGCCTGCCCCAAAGAAATTCCCCCGTCATTGGTCGGCACCAGGCGGTGGGTAAGCAGGTGGAAGCCGCTTTTCTCCAAAGCGGCGCCCAGTCCGGTCAACAGACGGTTGTTTTGAAAAACGCCGCCGCTTAAGGCCACCCGGTCGATGCCCGTAACCGTTCGCAGGTGGCAGCACAGGTCATGGAAAAGCCCGATCAGGGTGTTATGAAAGCGGGCACTGATCGTCGACGGCGCACAGCCATTCTTCAGATCGTCGACCACCCCTTGGATGATCGAAGCAGTATGGATCGGAATCGGACCACTGCCCGTTTCCTCCCAGCTAAAATCGTAGTCGCCCGAAACACTATCGGCGGCGATCATCTCCAGTTCCATGGCAGCCTGGCCTTCAAAGGCCACTTTGTTGCGCATACCGACCATGGCGGCCACGGCGTCGAACAGCCGGCCCAGGCTGGAGGTGAGCGGGCTGTTGATGGCCTTGTCCATCATCTGAAGGAGCACCGCAATCTGCCGTTGATCGATCGATTTTAAAAAAGGCAATCCCGGGTGATCGACAATCGCCACTTCGGCGGCCCGCAGGTGGCTCAGGGCCATGCGCCAGGGCTCCCGGATGGCGGCGTTACTGCCGGGCATGGGCACGGGAACCAGATGCGCCGCCCGGGTGAAGCTGCGACAGTCCGCCACCAGCACCTCGCCCCCCCAGATGGTGTTGTCGGTCCCCAGGCCCGTCCCGTCGAAGGCCAGTCCGATGACCGGCCCATCCGTCTGGTTTTCCGCCAGGCAAGCGGCAATGTGGGCATGGTGATGCTGCACCTCGATCAGCGGAATATCCTCCAGTTCCCTGGCGTAGCGGGTGCTCATGTAATCCGGGTGCAGGTCGCAGGCCACCGCCTTCGGTTCGATGTCCAATATGCGTTTGAGATGGTTCACCGTCAGCCGGAAAAAATCGTCCGTAGCCTGGTTTTCCAGGTCGCCGATATGCTGACTGACAAAGGCCTGGCGACCCCGGGTGAGGCAGACGGTATTTTTCAGCTCGGCCCCGCATGCCAGGATGGGGGGCGCCTCATCCTTGAGAAACACAGGCACGGGAACATACCCGCGGGAACGGCGAATCGGCCGCATGTGCCCGGCGGCGTGCCGGACAATGGAATCGTCGGAGCGCAGATAGATGTCCCGGTCGTGGACCAGGTAGTCATCGGCGATGTCGGCCAGGCGGACAAAGGCTTCTTCATTATCGATGGCAATGGGCTCTTCGCTCAGGTTGGCGCTGGTCATCACCAGGGCATCGAAGCCGGCATCCAGCAGTAAAAAATGCAAAGGAGTGTAGGGCAGCATGATGCCGAAATAGCGGTTGCGGGGCGAAACCGCTTCGGCGATGGGCGTATCTGCTTTCCTTTCCAGTAGCACGATGGGCCGCTGGATGGAGCAAAGCAGTTCTTCTTCCGCTTCATTCACATGGGCGATGGCCCGGACGCGCTGCATATCGGCGCACATCAGGGCCAGGGGCTTTTCTTCCCGGTGCTTGCGCCGGCGCAGCCGCGCCACGGCCTGCGGATGGGTGGCGTCCACGGCCAGATGGAAGCCGCCCAGCCCTTTGACGGCCGTAATGCGTCCCGCCTTGATTCGATTGGCCGTTTCCATGATGGGGTCGTCGGTTTCGACCGCTCGCCCCCGGCCGTCGTACAGAGTTACCCGGGGGCCGCAAACCGGACAGGCGTTGGGTTGGGCGTGAAACCGACGATTGTCGGGATCATCGTACTCGGCCTGGCACTGGGGGCACATGGTGAAGTGGCGCATGCTGGTTTTGGGCCGGTCGTAGGGGATGTCGTCGATGATGGTGTAACGGGGGCCGCAGTTGGTACAGTTGATAAAAGGATAGCCAAACCGGCGATCGTCGGGGTCCCGCATCTCGGCCAGGCAGTCGTCGCAGACCCGCACGTCCGGAGAAATCAAGGTCTGCCGGGTGGCGCTGCCCCGGCTCTTGACGATGGAAAAAGTGTCAAAACCCGTTATGGCTTGAGGTTTTTCGGTAATTTCGACGATGTGTGCCAATGGCGGCTTGCGGTGGGGGAGATCATCGACGAACTGCTGGATGCGGCCGGAAGGACCTTCCAGGATCAGGGTTACACCCGTGGCGGTGTTGGCCACCTCCCCTTTCAGACCGTATCGCTTGGCCAGTTGATAGATGAAGGGCCGAAAACCCACACCTTGGACGATGCCGTTGATTTCCAGGCGTTTTGCCGAAGTTGCCGCCGTCATGACCCGATGGGGTGCTCAGCCTTGACCCGGGTCCAAATCGTCCACGGCCGCCGCGGCCTCCCGCAGCAGTTGGAGGGATTCGGCCGCTGCGGCCGCATCCAACTTCTGGATGGCGAATCCGGCGTGGACGATCACGAAATCGCCCACGGACACATCCTCCATCAGCATCAGGCTGGCCGAACGCTGGACACCGTCCACGTCGATGGTAGCCATGCCGTCATTAATTTCGACGATTTTGGATGGAATGGCAAGGCACATGAGTTTCAGGCTCCCTCTTTTTCCGTGTAAACCACTTTCAGCCGGTCCATTTCGGCCAGCACCATCTGAATCACATCGTCGATGTGGTCCGCCGTTGCCGCCGTCAGATCCACGGACAGGGTTTCGATATCTTTGGGCTCAATGCCGACGATAACTGTTTCCGGCACCTTGTCCAGCGCCTGGCAAAGGGTCAGGGATTCGAGAAAGTCGATCTGGTGCAGCGAATTTTTTGCCCGGATGCGCTCGGGAATCGCATCGCCGTCGATGCGGTACAGGTCGCCGGGCAGGCCCCCGTTGCGGATGACGTCCACAACGATGAGCTGATCGGCTTCGGATATGATGCCCATCAGGTTGATCCCCAGAACGCCGCCGTCGATCACCGACACATTGTCCGGAAAATCGTAGCGTTCTTCCAGCGCCTCTACCACTCGTACGCCAAACCCCTCGTCGCTGAGAAGAATATTGCCGACCCCCAGGATCATGACATGTTCAGTATTCATACCCTCGTTCTTTTCGATGCGGTTGTGGATCCAATTGATCCCGAATTGGTTTCAGGCCGGTGTCTGGCCTGAAGGCAAGCTGTATAGGTATCACTAAATGGACACAGGTTCAAGGCATCTCAATGGTAAAAATCCCTTTTGTCCGTGGGAATCGCCAGGTTTCCCATGTTCAGTGAAACGTAACCCATTCGGCCGACGATTACGGAAACCGGCTGCTGCCAGGCGACCTTGTAGCCGCCAATCATGGCTGGAAACATCACCACGACATAGTACTTGCCGGCAGGCACATCCAGAAAGGCGAAATTCCCGGTATCCGAGGATTCCGTATTGGCGATCAAATAGCCGGGTTGACTGCGATGCTGAACGAACTGCTTGTAAAAATCGAGGTGCATCTGATTGATGCGGTCCAGGCGTCGATGCGTTTCCATCTCTTCCAGACCCGCAACATGGGGGATCGGTATCTCCCGGCGGGTCAGAAAAACGGAAAGATATTCGCCGTAGACCCGCTGTCCGGTTTCGTCGATGATGCAAAGGTTGCCCAGCAGCCCCTGCATTGCCCCGGCGGGGTGTGCGAACCCTGCGCACAGCATCGAAAGCAGGCCGAACAGGACCGTCCACCTGATACTTGTACGGTTAGATTTCAGATAACGTGGGAGTTGAACGAACATGGCCGTCACCTCCTGCAGCTTGGAACACAAACCCAATATTGATGGACTCGAAAAAAGCCGCATTTCCGACGGGCTCGTAAAAAGGCCAAGATCAAGGCTTGCGAATCCTGAGGAATGAGGCGTACTTAAGGTACGCCGCAGTGACGAAGGATGAGGCGTAACGCCGATATCGGCCTTTTTACGAGCCCGTCAATATTGAAAATACGCTCAAAAGATGAAATAGTAAACCCTAATGCCGATCAGCCGAATCCGCCACCGTTTGAGGAGGCGTCCATGGATCGTTCATATATGGGAAAGGTGCTGTGGGTCAACCTGAGCACCGGCGTTCTTTCCACCGAACGCATCCCCGATAAAATTTACAACCGGTTTTTATCCGGCACCGGACTGGCCTCCTGGCTGTTGTACCATCGCATCCCCGGCCGGGCCGATCCCCTGGGGCCGGATAACGTCCTCGGTTTTGTATCCGGCGTCTTGACCGGCAGCGGCTCCCTGTTCACCGGCCGCTGGATGGTGGTGGGCAAAAGCCCCCTCACCGGCACCTGGGGGGATGCCAATTGCGGCGGCAACCTGGCCCCCGGTATCAAGGGATGCGGCTTCGATGCCATCTTCTTCACCGGACAAAGCGACCGGCCCGTCTACCTCTATGCCGACACCCGCAGGGCTGAACTGCGCGATGCAAGCCACCTGTGGGGCAAAGATGCCATCGAAACGGAAAAAATCCTGATCGATGCCCACGGAAAAAAACAGCGCGCCCGGGTGGCCTGCATCGGCATGGCCGGGGAGCGGCGATCCCTGATTTCCGGCATCGTCAACCACGGCGGGCGGCTTGCGGCCCGCAGCGGTTTAGGGGCCGTGATGGGAGCCAAGAAGCTCAAAGCGGTGGTCCTGTGCGGTGCGCATCGGGTCAAGGTTTTCGACCGCAGGCAGATGAAGTCCCTCAGCCTGAAATGCAATGAACACGTCGCTTTCCAGCCGCCTTTCTTAAACGGCACCATGACCGCCTACCTGGGCACCCTCATGCGCTTGTTGCCCACCCAGATGGAACTGGACGGCATGCTCTACAAGATCATGCTGAAAAAATGGGGCACCGTGAACCAGAACCAGATGGCCATCGAGACGGGCGACGCTCCGGTCATGAACTGGAAGGGCTCCAACCGGGATTTCGGCCTGGAGCAGTCCAAGCTTATCGATCCCGACGAATTCACCAAACCGGTGGTGGCCAAATACTTCTGCTATTCCTGCCCCTTGGGTTGCGGCGGCATCAACCTTGCGCCCGACGGCAAGACCGAAGTCCACCGGCCCGAATACGAATCCACCATCGCCCTGGGCGGGTTGTGCCTCAACGAGGACGCGGACAGCATCTACTACCTCAACGAACTGCTCAACCGCGCCGGCATGGATACCATCTCTGTGGGCGGTACGGTGGCCTTTGCCATCGAATGTTATGAAACCGGCCTTCTGACCACCGAGGAAACCGACGGTCTCAAACTGACCTGGGGCAATACCGACGCCATCGTTCAACTGGTGGAAAAAATGGTCAAGCGGGAAGGGTTCGGCGACCTGCTGGCGGACGGAGTTAAACGGGCCGCCCGGCAAATCGGCAAGGGCACCGACAAAATGGCCATCAACGCCGGGGGCCAGGAACTGGCCATGCACGATGGGCGCTTCGATCCCGGATTCGCGGTTCACAACGTGGTCGAACCCACACCGGGGAGGCACACCATCGGCTCGTACATGTACTACGAAATGTTCCAGCTCTGGCGGCAAATGCCGGACCTGCCCGATCCCTCCCTGCTCTATTTCAAAGGCAGCAAGTATCGGGCAAGCCGCGAGAAAGCCATCATGGCGGCAGCCTGCAGCCAGTACATGAACGTGATCAACGGGGCCGGATGCTGCCTGTTCGGCGCCCTTTTAGGGGCGCATCGCATCCCGGTATTCGAATGGCTCAACGCCGCCACTGGCTGGGAAGCCACCCCTGAAGCGTACATGATCATCGGCCACCGGATTCAGACCATCAAACAGCTATTTAATATCAAGCAGGGCGTCTCGCCCAGGGATATCCGCATCAGCCGGCGGGTGCTTGGCGACCCGCCCCAGACCGAAGGCGCCAACAAGGGGCGAACGGTGCCTCTGGAAAAGCTGCGGCGCTATTATTGGCGGGAAATGGGATACGATATGGAAACCGGCATTCCCACGGAAGCCTGCCTGGCCCGGCTGGGACTGGAAGAAGAGGCGCTGTAACCATGGCCTATGAAATCACACATCTCTGCGTGGGTTGCGGGGTATGCAAACGCATCTGCCCGGTGGACGCCATAACGGGAAAACGCAAAAAGCTTCATCACATCGACCCTTCCGTCTGCATCGACTGCGGTGCCTGCGGGCGCGTCTGCCCCCACGAAAGCGTGAAGGATCCCGGTGGCAACGTGTGCGAACGAATCCGCATCCGCTCCCGCTGGCCCAAACCGGTGTTCGATCCTTCCCTTTGCATGGCCTGCACCATTTGCGTGGAAGCCTGCCCCACCAGTTGCATCGATTTGAAACCTGACCGCGGCTCCCGGGAAACCCTCCGACGACCCTATCTGCAAAGCGAACGCAACTGCATCGCCTGTGCGTTTTGCGCCACTGAGTGCCCGGTGGATGCCATTGCCATGTCCGACGAAAAAACCTGACACCCTTTTACCGACCGCGGCAGGCGCACAGGATGATTGCATTTGGAACCGAATTTGGGAAACCGTTGTCGCAGGCAAGGCCAGCTCTTACGGCGAAAGCAGAGAAATCGGAATGGTACGGGATCTTGTAGCGAAAAATAAAAATCGATCCAAACGCGATTGCCCTGTATAGAGGCACGACGCGTCGTGCCCCTACCCGATTTCCCCAATAAAAAACCCCCTCCCGAAACGCTTTCCGGGAGGGGGTTTGGCGTTCAGCGCGGTGCGTTACACCACTTTGAATTTATACACTTCGTTGGAGTCCGGATCGATCACATGCACGGCGCAGGCGATGCAAGGGTCGAAGGAATGAACAGTCCGCAGCACTTCCAGGGGCTGTTTGGCATCGGCAACGGGCGTGCCGATCAGGGACTCTTCCACCGGCCCCAGTTGGCCCTTTTGATCCCGGGGACCGAAGTTCCAGGTTGACGGAACCACATATTGGTAGTTGCCGATCTTGCCGTCTTCGATCTTGATCCAGTGGCCCAAAGCGCCCCGGGGCACGTCGTTGAGTCCGACACCCATAGCGCTCTCCGGCATTTCGTAGGGCTCGTAGGTCTGGGTGTCGCCGCCCTTGATGTTTTCCACCAGTTCCATGACCCATCCCTGCATGGCATCGCCAATGGCGATGGTTTCCAAGCCCCTGGCGGCGGTTCTGCCGAGCGTGGAGAACAGGGCACCGGCGGGAATGCCCAGCTTCTGAAGGGTGCTGTCCACCACCGGCTTGATATCCTTGTGTCCTTTTCCGTAAGCGATCAGCACGCGGGCCAGAGGCCCCACTTCGCAGGAAAGGTCGTCATAACGCGGGGCCTTAATCCAGGAATACTTCCCGCTGTCGGGACGATACTTGGGATCTTCCTGCAGGGGTTTGGTCTCTCCCTTGTACGGATGCAGGGCCGGCCCGTCCTCATACCAGGCCCGCGTCACCGATTCAGTGACTTTGTCTTCGTAGGCCATGCCGATGTTTGCCAAATCCCGTTTCTTGACGACGCCTCTGGGCATGTAGAGGCTGTCCGGTTCGGCATCGGTCAAGGGGAAGTCTCCGTAGGCCAGGAAATTGGTGGTGCCGCCGATGCCGCCCCAATCCTTATAGAAGGAGGCAACGGCCAGCAGGTCTGGAATGTAGACGTTTTTGACGAAGTCCTGGGTCTCTTTGGTAATGTAGAGGAACTCGGCAATGCGGTCCGGGGTCATGTCGCCCACGCTGGTGACGCCGCCCACAACCAGGGATTGGGGATGGGGGTTCTTGCCGCCGAAGATGGCATGCATACGGGCTGCGCGAGCCTGCAACCGCAGGGCCTCGATGTAGTGTGCACAGGCCATCAGGTTGGCCTCCGGCGGCAGCTTGTAGGCCGGATGACCCCAGTAGGCGTTGGCGAAGGGGCCCAGCTGCCCGCTGTCCACGAAGGTCTGGATGCGCTGCTGGACCTGCCTGTAATACGCGGCGCCGCCCATCTGGGCGTTGCCGACGTTGTCCGCCAGGGTAGCGGTCTTTTTGGGGTCAGCCTTCAGGGCGCTGACAATGTCGACCCAGTCCAAGGCATGCAGGTGATAAAAATGGACCAGATGATCGTGCTGGTACTGGGCCCCATGGAGCAGATTCCTGATGATCCTAGCGTTTTTGGGTATTTTCAGGCCGATGGCATTGTCCACGGCCCGCACCGATGACATCGCGTGAACATAGGTGCAAACACCGCAGGAGCGCTGGACAAAATGTTGCGCATCCCTCGGATCACGTCCCTGCAGTATCATCTCGATGCCGCGGAACATCTGGCCCGAACTCCACGCGTTGACGACCTTGCCCCCGGCAACTTCCACTTCGATACGAAGGTGGCCTTCTATTCTGGTAATCGGATCAACAACTACACGTTTACCCATACTATCGTCCTCCCTTATTCGTTAAAGGAATTGTTCGGTTGTCGGTTTTACATCTCTTCGTAGAACGGGGTCATGGTATCCCAGAAACCCGGCTCACTGCAGCCAATACAGGGATGACCCGCTTCCACCGGCCAACTGGTGCCGTCGTTGAATTTGGCAATCGGGCAATTGTTGTAGGTTTCCGGGCCGCGGCAGCCCATTTTGTACAGACAGTATCCCATGGCGGCCTCTTCGCTGCCGAACTCCTCCACGAACTCTTCATTTTCAAAATGGGCGCGCCGGGGGCACTGATCGTGAATGGTTTTGCCGTAGGCGAAAAGGGGGCGTCCGCTTTCGTCCAGATCGGGCAGCTTGCCCAAAAGGAGATAATTGACCACGGTTCCCACCAGGTTGATGGGATTGGGGGGACAGCCGGGGATATTGAGGGTCTTGATGCCGATGGCATCACCGACCCCTTTGTATCCACCAGGGTTGGGTGCGGCTGCAGGAATTCCGCCATAGGAGGCGCAGGTGCCCAGGGCGATCACGGCAGCAGCCTTGGGACAGACCTCCTTGGCAATTTCCAGAAAGGAGCGGCCGGCCACCTTGCCGTATCCGCCGTTGTACTTGGTGGCCACGGACCCTTCGACAACGCAAATGAATTTGCCGTTGTATTTCTCGACGGCGTGCTGCAACTGCTCCTCGGCCTGATGACCGGCGGCAGCCATGATGGTCTCGTGATACTCAACGGAAAGCACTTCCAGGACCAGTTCGTCGATATAAGGATACTGGGTGCGAAGCAGTGCTTCCGAACATCCCGTACATTCGCCGAAATGCAGCCAGATTACCGGGGGACGCTGGGCGGGAGCGGCGAAGACTTCGGCCACTTTTGGAACGAAAGCGGCGGACAGCCCCATGGTTGCCGTCAGGGCCGTGCAGTACTTCATGAAATCTCTTCGTGAGACGCCTTTCTCCTTCAGCCTTTCGTAAAATGATCTCTCCTTGTCCATTGGCACCTCCTGATGCTGGTTATGGATGATTGTGGAACAAAAAAAGAGAACCGGTCCAGACATCATTCAACCGATTGGCGTTCGCCATTATCGGTCTCGGCATGGTTGCACCGGTTCTTCCTGTTTTCAAAGGTGTCGGATTGTTTTTTAGGGCAACGTTCACTGCGTTTCGTGATTCGCTCGGTTGTCGTATCCAGTCTACCGCCATCACTGCCATCCGAATGGCAGCCCGGTTTTTCAAAAGTATAGCCGCACAGCCATTGACATTCGGTTACGCTGGATTGCTTTCAATTCAAGAACAAAGGAAAAAATAAACGGTATTTAGCACTTTTAGTGGAAGCCCCGCACCAAGTCAAGGGCAAAAGGGTTTTTGGCTATTGTTCAGGCGGGTTGGGCTTCAAGAGAGAAGGGTCCGGCAACCGTTTTCACGGGTCGCTGGCAAAGCGCCCGAAAGGAGACGTCGGGCGCGTCAGCTTTCCGTTGGGGCGCCGGGGTCAGGCGTCGTCCATGCCATTATCTTCGTCGGATATATTAATGGATTTTTTCAGGTTTTTGATAAGGCCTTTCTCTTCGAAATCGTCATCGATTTCATCGTCATCGAGCAGATCATCCACATCCATGTTGTTCTTCTTCTTGTCGCTCTCGACCTCGACCTCTTCCGGTTCTTCCTCTTCACCGGCATCGAACATTTCCCGTTCCTCGAAAAAAAGCTCGGCCGACGTGTTGGCGCCGGGCTGGAACATCTCGGCTACGGCGTCGGCGATACGTTCGGTATAGATCCCTGGCGGATACATATTGTTGGTACGCAGGGCCTGGATCAATGCACTGCGATCCCTGACCATGGCGGCTTCGATTGCCGCTACATCGTAGGTTTCTTCACAAAGAAGGGAAAGCATTTCCTTGTCCAGTTCGGCGTATTCCTGAATGGAAAGTTTACCGTTCTCACTGTCCAACAAGACCACGTATTTTTGTTTCATTTGCGTCTTCCTCCAGAGGCAATAAATCGCCGCATATTTTTTGTGCACGGAGGAACATCATAAAACATCTTTGATGTCAACCATCATTTAAGGGATTGACGCTGACGATTCAAAATGATAGTGGGTCGCCTTATCCCAGTGGAGGGATGGCCGAGTGGTTTAAGGCGGCGGTCTTGAAAACCGTTGAGCGAAAGCTCCGTGGGTTCGAATCCTACTCCCTCCGCCATAACGCTATACGATCATGACCACCTTTCAGGAGAGATGGCCGAGCCGGCTGAAGGCGCTCGCCTGCTAAGCGAGTGTGGGGGGAAACTTCCACCGAGGGTTCGAATCCCTCTCTCTCCGCCAGTTCATAAAAAACCCGATCCCCCGCAAATCAGCGGAAGATCGGGTTTTTTCATTTAGGTTTTGGAATCCTGCGGTCAGTGGGCTGCTGCCCGATGAACTCATCCCCTCCAGGTGCGAAAGGCGCCGGTGTCCACATGAACGAAGTCGGACTTGGGATAGTACCCGACACCGCCGAGCTTCATGTCCAGGCAGGCTTTTCGCAGTTGCCTGGTGTTGCATCCGGGCAGGCGGATGTCGATGGCCCGGCCGAGCATATGAAAACTGCGTTTGGCCACGCCGCTGCTGCGCTTTCGCAGTTGGGCGTTGGTCTTGGGAGAGCGGTAGCCGGAGATGATGTGAAAGGGCGTGCCGGGTGCCATGCGCTGGTTGACGGTATACAGCAGATCAAGCAGGCGGCGATCGATGGCCTGGACTTCACCGGTGCGGTGATCCCGCAGAATGTGGTTGATCTTTTTCAGGGCGTCGGGGCAATAGGCGCCTTTGCCATAGTAACAGACGCTGAGCCGTTCGCCGGTGTGGGTGTTGTAAAATGACAGGGTGCGGCGGCTGCCATCCGGCGGCAGCGCGGACCAGGCAGTAGCCGGAACCAGGCATCCCGCCAGCAAACCGGTTCCAAATTTCAAAAAATCGCGTCGACTGCAGTTACCCATGGTACTCTCCGAGGATTCGTTTGTTGGCCCCTATGGGGCCATCCCTTTGAATTGCTGGAGATAAAAGCAAATAATATGCCCAAACCGAGGAGAACAGCATCCTTTTTAAGGGCATCCGCCCATTAAAAAATCTAACCAACTGCAATAATTTATTTTTTACAATACCCGCTTGCGAGAACAGCCCTTCTACAGGTCCATCCTTACGAATGCCAGGTGAGCACTTTTGGTCAACCCAATGACGGTAAATTACAACCAAAAGGCAAAACCAAGCTGGCAAAGCCAAGATCATCCCCCTGATCTAATAAGGAATACCGGGCAAACGATATTTTTCAGCCGGGCGACACGGCTACGCCGTTTGAAATCCGTCATCAATTGACGATGCGCTGAAACCGCTTCTCCAACTCCTTGACGCTCCACTGGATCCAGATGGGTCTTCCGTGGGGACAGTGGGAAGGGTTTTCGCAGGCATCCAGCTGTTCGAGCATGGTCTTGATCTGCTCCCCGCTGAGTTGCTGGTGGGCCCGGACGGCATTGTGGCAGGCCATAACCATAAGGCAGCCGTCCAGAATGGATTCCATGTCCACCGATACGCCGATTTCGGCCGCTTTTTCGACCAGACGGGTAATCAGGGCGGGGATCTCGCTGCTGTCCAGCAACGTGGGGAGGGCCTTGACCACGAAGGTATTGCCGCCAAACGGTTCGATTTCCAGCCCGTAGCGATCCAACTCCGGGACGATTTTGTTCAGGATCTGGGCTTCACGGAATCCCAGATCGACGGTTTCGGGCAGCAGCAGCCGCTGGGATGCCGGCCTTCGCTCGGCAGCCTGGCGTTTGAGCTGTTCGAAAACGATGCGTTCGTGGGCCGCATGCTGATCGATCAACACCAAACCCTGGTCGAATTCGCAGATAATATAGGTGCCTTTGGCCTGGCCGATAATCGTCAGGCCGGAAAAAAACGGCCGGGTCCACAAGGATTCCTGCCGGGCCGGCTGCCCGGGAAGCGGTGTCGGACGCGTGGGTCTTTCGCTGGCGGATGGCTGTGGCTCCGGCCTCCGGTCGGCAGGTTGCCACTCGCCGGCGTTGGGCGGCGCCGTATGGGCCGGCACTCGAAAGGCAGGCGGCTTCTCCTTGGCCTCTGGCTGCGGCGCAGTTCGATATTCGCTCCGGGGTTCCGCCACGGCGTTGTGCCTTTCGACGGGAAAAGAAGCGGCTCCCGTGGGAGCCTGCCGCCGGGTGGGATCGGATTGCCGCAAGGTTTCGGCGACGGTATCGCGGACCGTGTCATGAACGCTTTTCTGCCGGATGAAACGAACTTCGTGCTTGGTGGGGTGAACATTGACGTCCACCTGATCGAACGGCACCTTGAGAAACAGCACGGCCACCGGATACTGCCCTTTCATCAACCGGCCGCTGTATCCGGCGAAAAGTGCGTGCTGAACGACCCGATCCTTGATCCAGCGACCGTTGACAAACAGGTAGATGCCCCGGGCCGTGGAGCGGTTCATCCGGGCCGCGGCAATCCATCCGCCGATCCGGACATCGTCGGTTTCACATTCTACTGGATACAGGTCTTTTCTAACCCCGCTGCCCAGCACATCGGCCACGCGATCGACGGGCGCTGCGGCGGCCGCCCAGCTTTTCACCGTGCGGTTGTTGTGAACCAGCCGGAATTGGATGGAGGGACGACAAAGGGCCATGCTGGCGATGGTGTCGGCAATGTGGCCCATCTCCGTGTTGATGCTTTTCAGAAACTTGCGCCGGGCAGGCGTGTTGTAGAAAAGGTTGGCTACACTGACCATGGTGCCGGCCGGTGCGCCGGCGTCGGATACGTTGTTGATGCGCCCCCCGGCCACATCGACCTGGGTGCCCGCATCGGCATCTTTCTCCCGGGTGATCAGGGTAAAACGGGAAACCGAGGCGATGCTGGGAAGGGCCTCTCCCCGGAACCCCAACGTCCGAATGGAAAACAGATCCGGTTCGCGCAAGATCTTGCTGGTGGCGTACCGCTCCAGGCAGAGCAGGGCATCGTCGCGGCCCATCCCATCTCCGTTGTCCGACACACGGATGCATTTGCGTCCGCCCTGTTCAATCTCCACCAGGATTCGGCTGCTGCCGGCATCGATGGCGTTTTCCACCAGCTCCTTGACCACCGAGGCCGGCCGCTCCACCACTTCTCCGGCGGCGATCTTGTTGGACAGATTTTCCGGAAGGACCCGTATTTTAGACATCTACGAAGCCGTATCCTTGAAACTGCGCGCTAAATACTCCGCCTCCATCGGATTCAGGTTGAATTTAAGGCAGGCCGCATCCAGAAGCTGCTGATGACTCCGGGTCGAACCGGCCTTTTTCTCTTCGGAAATCCACTGAACGGCTTTTCTCAGGCTTTCGCCTTCGGGCTGTATGGTGGTCATGGGGGATTCACTCCAGGTTGGGTTTGCGGGTGTTGATGGATAGCTTGGCCTCCAGCTGTCGGGCAATCTTGAACAGGACGGCTTCGTTGAAATGCCGACCCATGATCTGCAAACCGATGGGCAGGCCCCCGTCGGAAAAACCGCAGGGAACCGAAATGCCCGGAATGCCGGCCAGGTTGGCGGAAAGGGTGAAGACATCCGAAAGATACATGGCCAGCGGATCGTCGAGGGTTTCCCCGATACCGTAGGCCGGGGTCGGCGCCACCGGGGAAACGACGGCGTCGCAGGACGCGAAAGCGGTTTCGAAATCGTTTTTGATCAGGGTCCGCACCTGGGAGGCCTTGCCGTAATAGGCGTCGTAATAGCCGGCGGAAAGGGCATAGGTGCCCAGGATGATCCGCCGCTGCACTTCCGGTCCGAAGCCCTGGGATCGTGTGCTGCGGTACATCTGCAACAGGTCGGTCTGCTCTTTGTCCCTGAAGCCGTATTTGACGCCGTCATAGCGGGCCAGATTGGAACTGGCCTCACTGGGGGCGATCACGTAATAGGCGGCCACGGCGTGGTCGGTGTGGGGCAGGGACACCTCGATGCAGCGGGCGCCCAGCGATTCGATGGTTTTCACCGCCTGCTCTACAGCCGCCCCCACCTGGGGATCCAATCCCCGGGCCGAGGTGTATTCTTTGGGGATGCCGATGGTCATGTTGCCAAGGCCGTCGCCATCGATGTCGGCAAACGCCGGCACCGGTTCGGGAACCGAGGTGGAATCCTTGGGGTCGTGACCGGCGATGGCGTCCAGCATGATGGCGCAGTCCGTCACGGTCTTGCCCAACGGGCCGATCTGGTCCAGCGAAGACGCAAACGCCACCAGACCGAAACGGGAGACCCGGCCGTAGGTCGGCTTGATCCCCACCACCCCGCAGTGCGAGGCCGGCTGCCGGATGGAGCCGCCGGTATCGGATCCCAGCGCCCCCAGGCACATATCCGCCGCAACGGCTGCTGCAGAGCCGCCGCTGGAGCCGCCGGGGATGCGGTCCAGGTTCCAGGGGTTGCGGGTGACCTGGAAACCGGAGTGTTCGGTAGTGGAGCCCATGGCAAACTCGTCCATGTTCAACTTGCCTACGATCACCGCCCCGGCCGCTTTCAACCTGGCAATCACGGTAGCATCGTATGGCGGGATGAAATTCTCCAGGATTTTCGAGGCACAGGTGGTGCGCAGCCCCTTAGTGCACATCAGATCCTTGATACCCAGCGGAATGCCGGTGAGCGGCTCAGCGTCGCCGCCGGCCAGACGCCGGTCCGCGGCGGCACCCTGTTCCAGGGCGCCTTCTTTGTCCAGGGTCAGAAACGCACCGACTTTTCCGTCCACCATCTCGATACGCTCGAAAACGGCGCGGGTCAGTTCAACGGAGGAGATCTCTTTTTTCTTCAACAGGTCGCTGGCCTGTTCGATGGTCAACTCATGCAATTTCATGGCTCAGGTTCCTTGCAAAGCCGCGGTCGTGCGCAGCCTCAACCGGGTAAATGGATGCCGCTCAAATAATTTTGGGCACGACAAAGGCACCGTTATCCTTTTCCGGGGCGTTGGCCAGGGCATCTTCGGGAGCCAGTTGCTCTTTTTCCTCGTCCTCCCGGAATGCATTGGTCAGCTCAATGGCGTGGGAAGTCCCGGTCACACCGCCGGTGTCCACTTTTTTCAAAGTATCTACATATTCGAGAATAGTGCCGATCTGTCCGGCAAACCGTTCGACATCCGCCTCGTCGACATCCAGGCGGGCCAGTTGGGCCACGTGCAGGACTTCAGCTTTGGTGATTTTCATCGGAACGCATCCTTATTATTTTTTGACCAGCATGGGTTTTTTCCCACTTCGGGTTAATCGATCGATGTCAGCGGCCGCCTGTTCACGGCTGGCGTAGCTGCCCACCCGCACCCGGAACCAGAGGCCTTTGCCGGGAATAACACTTCTAACCAGGAAGGCAGGATACCCGTCCTTTTTCAGATTTGCAACGATCCGCTCGGCAGCCGCCCCGTCTTTCATGGATGCCACCTGGATCGTCAACGTGCCTGCAGCCGTTGGCGGCGCTGCAGCTTTCCGGGGTTTAACAGGCGTCGGTAATTTGGCGACGGTTCCCTGCTTGGCCATCAAAACGACCCTTTTTTTGTGGGGCGGTTTTTTCTCTTCGGCATTATCCTGATGAGCGGGGGAGGGAGATGGCGCCGCCGGGGTCGTTTGGGGAACCGGCATGGCCACGGCCGTGTCCGATTCTTCGGTTTTCAGGGCTTCGTAAAATTCCAGGGGCGCCTGTTCGTCTTCCCCGCGGATGGCCTTTTCGACCGCCTCCTGCTCTTTTTGCGTCATGGCGTTGCGAAGATCCGCCAGCTCTTTTTGCAGCGCCTGGGTGTCGAAGGTCACCGGCGCGGTTCCCCGGCCGACCAGTATGCCGAGAACGAACATCCAGGCCGCAACAAAGAAAACCAGCAGGTATTTCCCCCAGGCGATGGGCGGCTTGGATTCGGTGGCCTTGACCTTGGTCACAACAGAAACCTTCCTTGGCGATTATTTTTTATCGGTGTCTGCGGGCTTGCCACATAACCGCTCATCTAAAAGGAAAATACTCAAAAATAGGATTTGTGTTCAAGATCGAGGCGGGGTCGGGTTCCAATCCGCAGGCAACCTGAAGGTTGTCGAGGAATTGGAGACCGGCACCAACGCAGATATTGGGCACAAAGACATTTTTGAAATGGCTACATGGCGTCCGGCGCCGATACGCCTAAAAGCCCCAGCCCGTTGCGGATCACCTTCTGGACAGCCGTAATCAGATAAAGCCGGGCGCGGGTCAGTTTCAGGTCGTCGGGGCACAATACCCGATGCCGATTGTAGTAGGTGTGAAAAGCGGCGGCCAGGGTCATCAGATAATAGGTGATGCGATGGGGCTCCATAAACCGGCCGGCCGTTTCCACCGCTTCGGGATAGCGGGCCAGGGCCTTGATCAAAGCGACATCCTCGGGCGTTTCCAGCGCAGCCAGATCGGATGGGTCGAAACCGGCCACATCCAGCCCGTCGGCCGCAGCTTTGCGGTGGATGCTGGCGATGCGTGCATGAACGTACTGAACGTAGTACACCGGGTTGTCGTTGGTCTTCTTCTTGGCCAGGTCCAGATCGAAATCCAGAGAGCTATCGTAATGACGGGTCAAAAAAATGAAGCGGGCCGCATCCCGGCCGACCTCTTTGACCACATCGGCCAGGGTCACGAATTCACCGGCACGGGTGGACATGGCCACCGGCTGCCCGCCCCGCAGCAGGTTGACCAACTGCACCAGCAGGACGCCGAACCGGTCGCGGTTGTATCCGCAGGCCTCCACGGCGGCCTTCATACGGGGGATGTAGCCATGGTGGTCGGCGCCCCACACGTCAATGACTGTATCGAAGCCGCGTTCGAACTTGTCCCGGTGGTAGGTAATGTCCGAAGCGAAATAGGTGGTCTGGCCGTTGTTGCGCACCACCACCCGGTCTTTTTCGTCGCCGTAATCACTGGTCTTGAACCAAAGGGCGCCCTCTTTTTCGTAAATCAGCCCCTTTTCCTTGAAGTAGCCGATGTCCGCGTCCACTTTGCCGTCGTCGTAGAGACTCTGCTCGGAAAACCAGCGGTCGAAAACGATCCCGAAATCCACCAGATCGGCCCGCATGCCGTCGATAATTTTATCCGCGGCGAACCGGGCACAGGGCATGATGGCTTCGGATTCCTCCTGCTCGAAAACGGACTTGCCGTCCCGGTCCATCAATTCCCGGGCCAACTCCCGGATATATTCGCCCTGGTAGCAGGTTTCCGGAAAGTCCACCGTCTTGCCCAGAATCTCCCGGCCTCGCAGATAGACCGACATGCCCAGGGTCTGGATCTGGCGGCCGGAGTCGTTGATATAATATTCCCGCTGCACGTCATAGCCGCACAGGGAAAGAATATTGGCCGTGCTGTCGCCAACGGCGCCGCCGCGGCCGTGGCCCACGTGCAGCGGACCGGTGGGGTTGGAGCTGACGAATTCGATCTGGATCCGCCGGCCCCGGCCCAGGTTGCAGCGGCCGTATTGATCGTCCTGCTCGTGAATGACGGTCAGAGCGGGGTGCCAGGCGGCCGGCCGGATGAAAAAATTGATGAATCCCGGGCCGGCGATTTCCGAATGGTCAATGAGTCCCTGGCTGTCGGCCAGGTGTTCGATCAGCGCCTCGGCGATTTTGCGCGGGGCCATCCGCTGGGTTTTGGCCATTTGCATGGCCATATTGGTGGACAGATCGCCGTGGCTGTCGGCCTTGGGTTCTTCCAGAACCACCTCGCAGAACTCGGATGAGGGCAGCACGCCATTGGCGTGGGCGGCGGATGCGGCCGCCAGGATCATTTGCCGTAATTTGTCTTTCATGGGGGTCTTCCTGAGCGTTGATGGCCGGCGGGGGTAAACCGTTTTCCCCGCCAACGGGCACGCGTCTTTTTAGATAAATTTTGATTCATAGAGAGTTTTCCGATCCAAGTCAAGAAGGTTCCAATTGGCGTTTTTCCTTGCATCCGGGCATATTCCAACGTAAAAAAACCGGACTGCTGGAAGTGCCTGGATTTCTGGAAAGGTTAAGAAAGTTACGTACCGCAATGAATGTGAGTATCTGCAAAGAGCAGCGCAAGCTGGCCGTCGATATCGATGCCGTATGCCGTTTGATTGCCGCCACCCAACTGCCCTCCGGGGAAATTCCCTGGTCCAGGGGGGACAAAACCGATCCCTGGGATCATGTCGAAGCGGCCATGGGCCTGGTAATCGGCGGCTATATAGAAGAGGCCCGCCAGGCTTTTTTCTGGCTGCGTGCCAACCAGTTGGCCGACGGAAGCTGGTATGCCGCCTATCGCAGCGGCGCTGCGGAAGATCGCACCCGGGAAACCAACATGAGCGCCTATATCGCCGTGGGCGTCTTTCACTACTGGTTGATCACCAGGGACCGCGATTTTCTGGAAACCATGTGGGAAACCGTCCGGCGGGCCGTCGATTTCGCCGTCAGCCACCAGAGCGCCCATGGTGAGATTTATTGGGCCGTCAGCCCCCAGGGCCGGGTGGATCGCATGGCCCTGCTCACCGGCTCCAGTTCCATCTTCATGAGCCTGAAATGCGCCATTGCCATTACCGCCGAACTGGGCATGGCGACCCTGCCCTGGGCCGAAGCCCTGGACCGCCTCGGCGATGCGATCCGCAACCGCCCCGCCCTGTTCAACATGACCAAATCCCGCTTTTCCATGGACTGGTTTTACCCGGTCCTGTGCGGAGCGGTTACCGGCCAGGCCGCCGGCCGGCGAATCGAACGGCAGTGGAAAAAATTTGTCGTCGAGGGGTTGGGCGTTCGCTGCGTTTCCGACCGCCCCTGGGTGACCATTGCGGAAAGCTCCGAACTGGTGCTGGCCTTGGCTGCAATGGGAGATATGGAAAAGGCCCACATCGTTTTCAGCTGGCTGTCGGAGCATGTCTTCGACGACGGTTCCTTCTGGTGCGGGTTTACCTTTCCGGACATGACCCGCTGGCCTGAAGAGAAGGTCACCTGGACCAATGCGGTCGTACTCATGGCCGCCGATGCATTGTTCAACCTGACGCCCGCCGGCCAACTGTTCAGCCATGCCTGGTGGGTGCAGGCCGGTTACCCCGGGTAAATGCCGCCAGTAACTTCTTTGGAACCGTCATGATTAAAGACCATCGCCCCTACGTCATCAAAAAGGCGTACCTGAAGTTCCAGAAATTCTACGCCAACCACTTCCTGCGTCCCCAGTTGGAGGCCCTGGGCAGTGGATTTACCTTCATGCGGCCCTGGCATGTGGAACTGTTCGGCGCCCCCATTACCATTGGAAATTTCGCCACGGTCATCGCCACACCGGATAAAAAAATCCGCCTGTCCGTATGGCCGGACAAGGCCGGTGAAGGTCACATTACCATTGGCAACTACTGTCTGGTTTGTCCGGGGGTGCGCATTTCCAGCGCTGCGGGCATCACCGTCGGCGACAACTGCATGATCGCCAACGGGGCCTACCTCACCGATTCGGACTGGCACGGCATCTACGACCGCCTCTCCTTCGGTAACGCCAAACCGGTAACCATCGAAAAAAACGCCTGGATCGGGGACAGCGCCATCGTCTGTAAAGGAGTAACCATCGGTGAGAACAGCATCGTGGGGGCCGGGGCCATCGTGGTGGATTCGATCCCGGCCAACTGCGTGGCCGCCGGCAACCCGGCCCGGGTGGTCAAGCAACTGGACCCCGCGGAAACCTTCACCACCCGCGCCGAGTTTTTCTCCGACCCGGCCCGTCTCGCCAGAGAGTTCATGGCCTGGGAACAGGCCGTGCTGCAAGGCAACACCATCTTCAGCTGGCTGCGGCACCTGCTCTTTCCCACCAAGGGGGAATGATGCCCCGCAAAACCGACGCACCGAACCTGATCGCCGTCATCATGCCGGAAGGGGCGTTGCGGTTGGAATGGGAGCCGGCCGAGGAATCCATCGGCAAAAGCCGCCAACTTCTCCAGGAAGAACTGGTTCGGCACTTTGAGACGGCCGGCGACAGCTGGCTGCTCAAGCTTGGCTTTGCCGATAAAAACATCCCACTTTCCCCTTCTGTCTCCTATTGGCGTGAGCTGGCAACGCAGTTCACCCGTCAATTGATCGGCACACCGGACCTCGAGGACCTGCGCGACAAAATCGATCTGGAATTCACGACGGCCGAAATTGAAGGCTGGCTGGACCGCGCCCCCGTGATGACCGGGCTGGACTATTTGAATGCGGACCTGCTGGTGCGGTTCTGGGAACGGTTACATGGCGCCTGGCGATCCGCCATCCAGGGCCACGCAGGAACGGTGGCCGATTTCGTGAGACAATACAGCCCCAAGTCCCATCTGGTAGGCCGCATCTTTTTCCACCTGGTGGAAAACAAGGACGCCGCGAATCCCTTTGCCTTTCTGGCCACCTATTCCACCCGCCTGAACAGGCAGGGCGTCTCCAAACATGTACCGCTGAAATATGCGCTGCAGGAATTTACCGGCAACCGGGCCAAGCTGCTGGAGCTGCTGGCCACCGTTCATGAGGCGGCCAAAACATCGACCGTCCTGGAACAGATGCTTTCCTCCGGCGGCATTTTTCAGCCCCTGGCCTGGTCTTCCGAACAGGCCTATCGCTTTTTAAAGGATATCCCCGTCTTCGAAGCGGCCGGCATTCTCTGCCGGATCCCCAACTGGTGGAAAACCGGTGCCCCGCGGATTTCCCTTGACCTGCAGTTCGGCGCCCGGAAGCCTTCTTTCGTGGGCATGGAAGCGCTGTTGTCGTTCAAAGCCGGATTGCTGCTGGACGGCGAACCGCTTTCCGAAGAAGAGATTCGACGGCTACTGGACCAGTCCGAAGGGTTGGCGTTCATTAAAAACAGATGGGTGGCGGTGGACCCGGAAAAACTGCAAGCGGTTCTGACGGCGCATGAAAAGGCCGAAGAACTGGCCCGGGACGGTCTTTCATGGCTCGATGCCATGCGTCTGCAAATGAATCCGGAAAAAATGCTGGGCACAGCGGCGGCCGGACCCGAAATCCTCTCCGTGTCCCATGGCCAATGGCTGTCCGAGGTAATGGGCCAACTGCGAAAACCGCAGGCCATCAAAGCCCTTCGACCGGGCAAGACCTTCAAGGCCACCTTGCGCGACTACCAGCAGGTTGGAGTGAACTGGCTCGGTTTGCTGCACACCCTGCGCCTGGGCGCCTGCCTGGCCGACGATATGGGGCTGGGCAAAACCATCCAGGTGTTGGCCCTTTTGAATTGGATCTATGGCGCCAAAAATCGATCCAAAACCGCAAAACCGGCCAGCCTGCTGGTGATCCCCGCATCCCTTTTGTCCAACTGGATCGCGGAAATCAACCGTTTCTACCCGAACCTGAATTTTCTCGTTGCCCATCCCGGAATGCATCCCAAAGAAGAATTGGACCGGGCAAACGGAAGCCTGATCGAAAAGCACGACCTCGTCATCACGACCTATGCCCTGGCGGGCCGCTACGATTTTTTGAAAAACCACGAATGGTATTACCTGATCCTGGACGAGGCTCAGGCCATCAAGAATCCGGGAACCAAACAGACCCGAAACCTCAAGCAATACAACACCCAAAATCGGCTGATCCTGACGGGAACGCCCATCGAAAACCGCCTGTCCGATCTGTGGTCCCTGTTCGATTTCATCAATCCGGGACTGCTGGGGTCGGCAGCGGAGTTCAAACGCTTTGCCAAAACGCTGGACCGGGACCGCTCCCGCTACGGTATCCTGCGCCAATTGATCCGCCCCTATATTCTCAGACGGCTGAAGACCGACAAACAGGTAATCCGTGACCTTCCGGCCAAGGTGGAGATGAAAACCTACACCGACCTGTCCGCCAAGCAGGTCGTGCTGTATAAAAAGTTGGTCGACAGCCTGGCGAAAACCCTTGAGGGAAAAGACGGTATGCAACGCAGGGGATTGATTCTGTCCGCCCTGATGAAATTAAAGCAGCTATGCAACCATCCGGATCAATACCTGGGCGGCGATGGCTATGGGGAAGCGGAATCCGGCAAGTTCGGCCGGCTGCGCGAAGTCTGCCGCACCATTCGCGAAAAAAGAGAGCGCGTTCTCGTTTTTACCCAATTCAAGGAAATCATTGACCCGCTTTGCCTTTTTCTGGCAGAAATTTTTCATCGTAAGGGCGTGTTTCTGCATGGAGGCGTTCCGGTGAAGAAAAGAAAAGCGGTGATCGATGAATTTCAGGGAGAAAACTATGTGCCCTTCATGGTGCTCTCCCTCAAAGCCGGAGGCGTGGGGTTGAATCTGACCCGCGCCAACCATGTGATTCATTTCGACCGCTGGTGGAACCCGGCGGTCGAAAACCAGGCCACCGACCGGGCCTTTCGCATCGGCCAGAAAAAGAAAGTGCTCGTCCACAAGTTTATCGCCAACGGCACGATCGAGGAAAAAATCGATTCGATGATCGAAGACAAACAGCAGTTGTCGGCGGATGTCATTTCCGCCGGCAGCGAGGACTGGATCACGGAGATGGACAACGAGAAGGTCATGGAACTGTTCCGCTTGTCGCTGCCCGAACCATAGGACAATACCTGTTATGAGCTATTTCAGATTTCCCCGCTACGTATCCGTCGCTGAAAAAAGGGCGCGGGCCGAAAAGAAAATCCGCCAGTTGAAAAAGAAAAACCCGAACCTTGCGCCGGTCATCCTCGAAGGTCGCAGCCTGGCCAAAACCTGGTGGGGCAAATCCTGGAACGAAAATCTCGAACGCTATGCCGATTACAGCAACCGCATCGGGCGCGGACGCAGCTACGTGCGCCATATGGCGGTCCTCGACCTGGGCATCCGGCCCGGATCGGTCAAAGCCCTGGTGCAGGGATCGGCAAACAAACCCTATTCGGTCGAAATAGGGATCCAGGCGCTCAAAAAATCCAACTGGAAAAAGATCACCGCCGCCTGTGCCGAACGGTTGGATTCGATGCAGGATCTTCTGGACGGGAAATTCCCCCGGGACCTGTCGCACCTTTTCATGCAAAAGGGCCACGGCCTCTTCCCCAGCCCCAAAGAAATCCAATTTTCCTGCAGTTGTCCGGATTGGGCTTACATGTGCAAGCATGTGGCCGCTGTTCTCTACGGTATCGGTGCCCGGTTGGACGTGGATCCTTCGCTGTTTTTCGTTCTGCGCAAGGTCAATCTGGACGACCTGATTGCCAAAACCGTCGATGATGCCGCGGTGAAATACATCCGGCAAGCCGAAGAGAGCACCCCGCCGATGGTTGCCGAAGAGGATCTCGGCGCGGTTTTCGGCATCGACATGGATACGATGCCCGATTTCGAAAAATCGGCATCCGGGGAATCGCCTGAACCGGCGGCCAAAAAGGTGCCGCCGGCGAAGAAAACCAAACCGTCCAAACGGCGAATTGCGAAAAAGCCGGCGGCGGTCGATGACAAGGCGTTGATTCTGGATCTGATTAAGCGTGAGAAGAATGGCATCGGCGCACCGGACCTGCATGCCAAAAGCGGTATTGATATCGTTAAAATCCGCAACATCCTGTTTCAGGCCTACTATAAAGGGCGCATCCGAAAGATCTCACGGGGAATTTACGCGGCCAAACCGGAACCGGTGGTCCCCGGAGACCGCGGGAAAGTCGTCTTGAACGTTATCGAGACTGCCCCCGAAGGCATCCGTCCCCCTCAAGTTGCCGAAGCGACCGGCCTTTCGCCGGCTGCCGTTCGTCCGATTCTCGCCCGTCTGATGAAAACCGGAAAAATCCGGCGCATTTCCCGCGGTCTGTATGGACCGCCTGCCAAGCGTCGGGGGAAAAAACCTGACAATGCGACCGCCGCCGTGCTCGCAATCATAACATCCCATCCCGACGGCATTACCGTTCCCGCCCTCAAAACCCAATCGGGCGTCGAAGAGAAAAAGCTGCGCAATATTGTCTTTCGTCTGTTCCGTTCAGGAAAAATCCGTAGAATCGGACGGGGGGTCTATATTGCCGTTCAATAAAAGCAATGAATGAAGCGATCAAAAAAGATGCTTTGGAGAAAAAAAATGATTTCGTTAGACACCAACGTCACTGTTCGATTTTTTCATATCTCTCGGCTAAAACGGGATCTCCTCGGAATCATTCAGTTCTTTTCCATCGTTCGGTTGATCATCTTCCTCAACCATGCACTCCCACATCCCGTTCTGATGAAGCCAGATCGGGTCTGCGTTCCTGCGGATGAATTCGTCCACATCCATTCCGTCTATAGTCGGCGGACGTTTGACTCGCTTCTGCTTTCCGTTGATAAAAACAGTCATGGTTTTTTCGCGACGCCGCCTCCTCTCTGCTTTCTCGGATGCTGTCAATTTTCGTTTGCGCTTGGCCATTTTTAATATATACAACGCCCTTTGTCAGCGGACGCACGGTTCTTGCGCTCCGCTAAACACGGATGTTCGGCTATGCCGCATGTAATAAAAACTCTACTTTAACAGCCTCAAAAGGGAAAACAATGCGTCTATCCTCGGTGCGAATGATTATTCCGGCGTTTAGAAGTGCGGTAATATCCCCATGAACGGCCTTTACATCACGCCCAACACGCCGAGCTGCCTCGCGAATTGACACAGGTCCCGCTCCGCAGAGAATCTTAAGCAACTCCCAGCGTTTTGCGGTTAATACCCTCCAAAGCAATTCAGGGGACGCAAAGGAGATTCGTGCGGACTTTTGGGATTTGCCTGATTTCCATGCCCGTGTAAAATCCGCCATAGCATCGGCAGGATCTCGTACATCAAGAGTTACGGTTTTCATGGTTCCACCTCTCAATTACGTTACGAGAACAGCATTACTTAAATACCTGGAGTGCGTATCCGTTAGACCTGTTTATCCGGATTGAAAAAATGGTTGGAGAAACGCTTTAGATCGTCAATTGGTCCCTATGACGGCCGACCGCCGTCCAGATTCACCCCGCTCAGGAAGGGCCTTTGGGAGCGCCGGCGATGCGTGAACCCAATCCCGGACCGGCCATGAAGCCCTCCTGATCCGCCCTGGATTCGACGTCCCGGCTTTTACACTTGGGGCATACCGCAGGCGTGTCATCGCCTTTGAATGTGAGGTGCACAAAGGTGTGTCCGCAGGCCTGGCAGCGGCATTGGTCGGTTGGCATGGTGAAGCCCCCTAAAAACTTGTCAATCCGGTTTGGTTTTTCATTGAAGCGGTCTCCGGCCGCGACCGATCCACAAGATCGCGGCTGGAAGCCGCTCCAACGGGATCCCGGCTCCCCGCAAAGATATCGCCTTTTCCGGTTTCGGCTCACCTGGCGGGCGCCAAACGGTGAAACCCGTAGAACAAAGCCCCGCCGGCGGCGGCAATCAGGGCGCTAACCAGAAACAGATCTGCGCTGCTGCCGGCTTCATACAGGGCTCCGCTGACGAAGAAGCCTACCGTAAGCCCCAGGCCATAGGTAACGGCATTGTTCAAGGCCTGGCCCAGGGTTTTCTCCTCGACAGGGGCCAATTCGTCCATGTACAGAATGCCGGCCATGTGAAAGGCGCCATATGTGATCGCATGCAGCAGTTGGCTGGCCAGAATGAGGATTGCCGACTCGGCGACATACAAAATCCCCCAGCGAACGGTTGCGGCCGCAAAAGAGATGACCAGCACCCGCTTGAACGACAAACGGGCGAACAGACGGGCGGAGTTGATCATCACCACCACTTCCGCCGTGGATGCCAGGGCCCAGCAAAGGCCGATGAAGCTGCCGCCATGTCCCAGCTGGGCCAAATGAATGGAGAAGAAACCGTAGTAGGCCCCATGGCTCACCAGCATGAGAAAGGCGCAAACGAGAAACACCACTGAATGGGAAGAAAACAGCGTCTTGGCATCGTGGGGCTGCGCCGGCCGCCGGCCCTCGATCCGGGGCATGGCGGTGGATGCCAGGGCCTGGGACGCCGACAGGGCCAGCATCAGGGCAATGATGATGCCAATGCTGTACCTGTCGATCAGTTTTCCCAATGCCATGACCACGGCAATGAAGGCCACGGACCCCCAGGCCCGGGTCTGGCCATACCGGCGTTTGGTCTTGCCCAGCACGTCCATGGCAAAGGCTTCGAGAAAACTGATAATGGGCGCATAAAAAGCCCCGTAGATCACGGTAATGACGATCATCCAGACAAAATCGGTCGTAAAGAGAAACAGAACCCAAAAAATCGTGCTGGCAAAACTGCACAGGATGTAGATGGGCCGCCTGAGTCCCTTTCGATCCGCCAACAGCCCCCACAGCAGCGAAAAAACGATCAGTACGGCGGCGCGCACGGCGGAAAGGCTGCCGATCTGGAACCCCGAAAAACCGATGTCGAGGCAATAGAGGTTAAAATAAGGTAAAAACACCCCCATGGCCCCGAAATAGAGGAAATACTGGATTCGGATGACATGTTTTTCGTTGATCGCCGACAATGATAAACCTCAAAAGAAGTCAAAAAATAAATATCATAAACCTTGTGGCATAAAAGGCAATGCCTTTCCAATGCCGCCGCAGGGTGACCTCATTTGGATTCATTTTCTGCTTTTTTAGGTCATGCTTGCAGCGATACGGATTTCGAAACCGCTTTTCTGTGGGTTGCACAGATGTAGTGACGGGGTTTATCCCCGCCTTTGTTAACCGGACGTGGATGAACCACGTCCCTACGCTACGTCAAAGCAACAATATGGATCCCAAATGCGGATAGCCTGCGCCCGGCATGCTGAATGGTTGACATCATTGAATAAAGCGCGCATTATTTTCGATAAAATGATAGTGGATGCCATCGGTTTCCACAGATTCAATCCCGAAGAAATCGGCGTTGCCGGCAAGGAGGAAAAGATGAACACGAAACTGAGTGGTCTGGCCATGATCGGCCTGCTGTTGATAGCGTTTGGGGCGGCTGGCTGCGTTCAGTCCCAGGTTGCCGGAAGCGGAGTCGCCACCGAGAACACCGCTGCCACCATGGACAATCCGGTGGAACTGGTCAATCGGCTCAGCAGCGACATTTCCCAAGCCCGCATGGATCAGCTCAACATCCTGGCTCCCGATACGTTTAAAAAGGCCGAAAGCGCTTTTTTCAGTGCCCGGAAGGATTTGGAGGCCGGCAACGAGATCGCCGACATCCGGGAATCCGTGGCCGAATCGCGTGCCCATCTTGAAAAAGCACGGGAGATCGCCGCCATATCGCGCACCACCCTGGCCGAGACGATTAAGGCCCGGGAAATGGCCCGCAATGCCGGGGCAATCAAGTTCGAAAAAGAGTACCAGCGGGTGGAAAACGATTTCCTGGGCCTGACCCGGGCCATTGAACGCGACAACGTCAGCTACGCCCAGAAAAATCGCGACAAGGTGATCGACCGGTTCCGGGAGCTGGAAGTCCGGGCCATCAAGCAAGAGACCATCGGAGAGGTCCGCGCGCTGATCGGCCGGGCGGAATCCGAAGGCGCCCGCAAAATGGCCCCCCTTTCTTACAGCCAGGCCGTGGAACAGCTCAACGCAACCGACGCCTTCATTTCGGCCAATCCCTATGCCAAGGAAGAGATGCACGCCATGGCCAAGGCGGCCCTGTTCAAGGCCAACCGGCTGGTGGTGGTCACCGGACTGTGCAACCGCGTGGCCGAAATGAAGCCCGAGGAAATCGCTATGATCGTGGAAAACCACCTGCACACCATCTCGGAGTCCCTTGGCGCCCGGGATATGCGCGACCAGCCCTATTCGACTCAGTTGGCCAACATCGTTGGTTCGGTGGAATCCCTGAAAAGCGACCGCGCCTTCATGGCGGAAAAGAATCAAGCCTTGCAGGAAGATATGGAGGTGCTCAAGAATGACTATCAGGCCAAAATCGATGCCCTCAATGTGCGTCTGGCCACCCTGGAAGGCCAAACCCGTGAAGACCGGATGGCCAAGGAGCGGTTGGCCAGAGAACGCATGGCCGTCGAGCAGCGCCTGGCTGCCGAGCGCAAGTTCAATCAGCTCTACGCCACCGTGCGCAACTACTTCGAACCGGAAGAAGCCAAGGTCTATAAACAGGAGAATCAACTGGTGATCCGGCTCAAGGCCATGCGCTTTCCGGTGGGGAAAAGCGTGATCATGCCCGAGAACTACGCCCTGCTCAGCAAGGTACAGAAAGCGATCCGCACCTTCGACGAACCGCGGGTCATCGTCGAAGGGCATACGGACACCACCGGCTCCAACGAGATCAACATGATGCTTTCCCAGCAGCGGGCCGAAGCGGTTCGCGAATACATGATCGCCAACCAGACGCTGCCTCCGGACGGCATATCGGCCGTAGGCTACGGCTCCGAACGCCCCCTGGCCTCCAACGCCACGGCAGAAGGCAGGGCCATCAACCGCCGCATCGACATCCTGATCATTCCCCAGGTCAGCCCCATATGAAGGAAGGAAGGAAATCGATGCCCCGCATCGGTGTATTCGTTTGCGAATGCGGGCCCAATATCAAGGATGCCATCGACATCCCGGAACTGGCGCGTTTTGCCGGACAGATCGAACATGTGGTGCATGTTGAACGGGTGCCGCTGCTGTGCGCTCCGGAAGGCCGGGATCGCATCGCCAACGAAATTCGCGATCACGACATTACCCATACGGTATTTGCCGCCTGCTCCCCCGGAGAGCACGAAAAGACCTTTCGGAAGATCCTGGAAGCGGCCGGCCGCAACCCGTTCATGATGCAGACGGTCAATATCCGGGAGCAGTGCGCCTGGATCATTCATGACCGCGACCAAGCCACCGCCAAAGCCAAACGGCTGCTGCGCGGCGCCCTGTATCGGCTGCGACACCATCGGCCCATCCCCTTGCGGGCAATCGACTGCTGCCCCGACGTTCTGGTCGTCGGGGCCGGCGTGGCCGGCATCGCTGCGGCGCGCACCCTGTCCCAGAATGACCGGCGGGTGTTTGTCGTGGAACGATCCCCCTGCATTGGCGGTATGGCGGCCCTGTACGAAGACCTGTTCCCGGACGCCAATTGCGCGGCCTGCCTGTTGGAACCGGATCTGGACGACGTGCTGCATGACGACCGCATCACGGTGCTCACGTCCAGCGAAGTTCTCGCCGTTCGCGGCAGTCCGGGAAATTTCAAGGCTGCGATCAAGCAGGCGGCCCTGCGGGTCGATCCCGAACGTTGTATCGGCTGTGCCGCCTGTCTCGAGGTCTGCCCGGTCCAGGTGCCCAACGAATTCAATGCCGGGATGGACACCCGCAAGGCGATCTACATCCCCTATCCCGGGGCACTTCCCCATGTCGCGACCATCGATCCGGTCAACTGCCTGCGCTGCCGGGACGAATCGTGCAGCGCCTGCCAGGAAGCCTGCCCCTTTGAAGCCATCGATTACGAGGCCGCCGATACGGTCCGGGAGATTACGGCCGGCATGATGGTGCTGGCCACCGGATTTCAGGGCTTCGATGCCGCCCGCAGCCGGCGCTACGGCTGCGGGAAAGGGGACAATGTCATTACCGCTTTCGCTTTTGAACGTCTGGTGAACACCGCCGGCCCAACCGGGGGGAAAATCCTAACGGCGGATGGCCGGGAACCCGATTCGGTGGCCTTCATTCACTGCGTGGGATCGCGAACCGGGGAATTCAATCCATACTGCTCGGGCATCTGTTGCATGACGGCCTTCAAGCAGGCCCTGCAGGTTCGCAATCAGCTTCCCACCACGGCCATTCACCATTTTTATGCCGACCTCTGCCTTCCCGGAAAAAGCGCACAACGGTTGTTCGACAAGGTCGCAGCCGTGGACGGGATCGAATTCCATCGTCTGGATCGACCCGATGGCATCCAGATTCGCGCCGAGGGAGACCGCATATGCATTGCACCCACCCATGCCAACGGGAGCGACCGCTGTGTAAAAATCCGGATGGTTGTCCTGGCTACGGCCATGGAGCCGGGGGCAGAAACCGCGCAGACGTCCCGAATCTTTGACGTGTCTCTCGATGCGGACGGTTTTTTCAGTCCGGCCCATTCGGTGACCGACCCGGTGGCCGCCACCCGGGAGGGAATCTACCTGGCCGGATGCTGCCAAGGCCCAGCGGACATCCCCTCTTCCGTGGCCCAAGGCCAGGCGGCCGCCGGCAGAATTCTGCAAAAACTGGTACCGGGCGGCAAAATCACCCTCGAACCGATCATTGCCGTCGTCGATCCGGAACTCTGCTCCGGCTGCCGGACCTGCGCAGCCCTTTGCCCCTTCGGAGCCCTCGATATGGATACGGACGAGGCCTGTATGGCGGTGGATGAGGCCTGCTGTCAGGGATGCGGCATTTGCGTTGCCGCCTGCCCGAGCGGTGCGATCGGGCTGCGCCATTATTCCCGGGAGGCGCTTAAAGGAGAACTTACCGGGCTACTGAAATCCGATGGAATTTGATTTTCATGGGGACCTGTAAACCCAAAATCGTCGCTTTTTTGTGCAACTGGTGTGCCTATGATGGTGCCGATGCCGCCGGCCGGGCCCGGCTGAAAATTCCTTCCACAGTGGTCGAGGTCCGGGTCATGTGCAGCGGCCAGGTGGATTCCGGGATGGTTCTCAATGCCTTTGAAGCCGGTGCACAGGGGGTGATGGTGCTGGGCTGCCAGCCGGGGGACTGCCATTACAAGGATGGAAATGTTCATGCCATGAAACGCATGGCGCTGCTGCGTGCGGTGTTGAAACCGACCCGAATCGACCCCCGGCGTATTCGGTTGGATTGGGTTTCCGCCGGAGACGGGAAGCGATATGCCCGGGTAGCCAGGGAAATGATGGATAGGATCGAAAGGCTGGGGCCTGCATCCGGACCGCCGGAAAACGAACACCAACGATGAGTCGTAAACCCAAAATCGCTTTTTATTGGTGCGCCGGCTGCGGCGGCTGCGAGGAGTCGGTCATCGACATGGCCGAGGAGCTGTTGTCGGTAGCCGAAAAGGCGGACATCGTATTCTGGCCCATCGCCCTGGACACCCGTTTCGAGGATGTAGAGGCGTTGAATGACGGCGATATCGACGCCACCTTTATCAACGGTGCCATTCGGCTTGACGAGCATGTCCGCGTGGTGCAAATGCTGCGCAGAAAATCCAAACGGATCATCGCCCATGGAACCTGCGCCCACTTGGGCGGCATCATCGGTCTGGCCAATCTGTTCGACTCCCGCCAACTACTGGAATGCGCCTGCCGCCAGGTACCCGGCATGGACGATCCGTCAGCGCCGCTGCCGGAAACGGACCCAGGCGATGGGCAAGAAGGGCCGACGCTGGCCGCATTGCTGCCGGAGGTCAAACCACTCGATCGGGTCGTGGCCGTGGATGCTTATATCCCCGGCTGCCCGCCGACGCCGGAAACCATGGCCCAGGCAATCACCGATGTCATCCATGGTCGACTGCCGGAGCCGGGAATGGTCTTCGCCCACCGCACGGCCCTTTGCCGCCAGTGCCCGCGCCTGGATTCCAAACCGGACAAAATTGAAATCACCCGTTTTCGAAGGCTTTACGAAACGCACTGGGACCCGGAAGTCTGTTTTTTGCCCCAGGGACTGCTCTGTATGGGGCCGGTGACACGGGGCGGCTGCGATGCCCGCTGCATCCGGGCCAACATGCCCTGCCGCGGATGCTTCGGCCCCACGGAGCGGATGAACGATTTCGGCTCCGGCGCCATGGCCCTGATTGCCTCGATGATGGCCGGAGAAGACGAAGCGACGCTTGCCCGGCTGGTGAACAGCATCGCCGATCCAACGGGTCTGATCTATCGCTATTCGCTGGCCGCATCCATCCTCGGCCAAGGACCGGGCCGATGACCCGCCGCATCCGCATCGACCCGGTCACCCGGTTGGAAGGCCACGGCCGCATCGATATCCGCCTGGACGAGGCCGGCAATGTCAACCGATCCTTTTTTCAGGTGCCCGAGTTCAAAGGTTTCGAAAAATTCTGCGAAGGTCGCGCTGCCGAAGAAATGCCCACGCTGACCCAGAAAATCTGCGGGGTATGCCCCACCGCTCACCACATCGCCGGCGTAAAAGCGCTGGATGCCCTCTTTGCGGTAGATCCGCCGCCGGCTGCCCGAATCATCCGAGAACTCATGCACACGGCCTTCGTCTTCGAAGACCATCTACTGCACTTTTTTTATCTGGGTGGCCCCGACATCCTGGTAAACGGCGACGCCCGCAAATTCGAAAGGAATGTATTCGGTGTTCTCCAAGCCATAGGCGATGCCGTAGGCAAAAGAGCCATCCAAATCCGCAAAAAAGTCAGGGCGCTCAACGCCCTGCTCGGCGGCAGCGCCCTTTATCCGGTCTGCGGTCTGCCCGGAGGGGTGGCAAAGCCGGTCAGCCGGGAGACCCGTACAGTCGTCTCCGAAACCGCGGCAGAGGCATTGGCATTCGCCCGGGATCTGCTGCCGCTTTTCCATGAAAAGGGATTGAAGAACAAACGTTTCAGGAACATGACCCGCAGTTCGGTCTTTTCGCTACTGACATATTACATGGGCCTGGTGGACGAAGAAAACCGAATCAATTTTTACGACGGCGATCTGAAAATCGTCGCGCCCGATGGGAAGACCTTCGCCCGTTTTCCTGCCGAAGCCTATCTGGAGCATCTGCGGGAACGGGTTGTCCAGGGCAGCTACATGAAAATCCTCTACCTGAAAGCGTTGGGCTGGAAAGGATACAGGGAAGGCCCGGAAAACGGAATGTACCGCGTGGGGCCTCTGGCGCGGCTGAACGCCGCCGCCGGCATGGCCACGCCCCTGGCGCAACAGGAATACGAACGGTTATACCATGCCGTCGGCCAGAAACCGGCCCACAACACCCTTCTCTATCACTGGGCCCGGCTTATCGAAGTGTTGTACGCCGCGGAACGGATGGTGGAACTGGCAGCACGTCCCGAACTCACCGACCCGCATGTCCGCAATCTTCCGGAGCAGGCTCCCTCTTCGGGCGTGGGGGTATGCGAGGCCCCGCGGGGGACGCTGATTCATCACTATCGAACCGATGACCGGGCCATTGTCAAGCAACTCAACCTGGTGGTGGCCACGCAAAACAATGCCGGTGCCATTGGCCTCTCCGTTGAAAAGGCCGCTCGTGCACTTATTGTAAAGGGCGAAGTAAACGATACCATTTTAAACATGGTGGAGATGGCCTATCGCGCCTATGACCCCTGCCTGGCCTGCGCCACCCATTGAAACCGAAAACCTGCGGGACAGCGGCCCGGCAAAAAGCAGCGGTTGGTCGAATCGAGCCGCTATATAGAGCGCAACCAGCTAATCATCCATTCACGCACAAGGGGGATCGTCGATGGCTGTAGAGATTATGGACATGGTCGGCATGAAATGTCCGCAACCGGTTTTGAAAATTGCCGTCAAAGCGACCGAAATGAATCCTGAAGATATTCTTGAAGTGGTTGGCGATTGCCCGACCTTCGAACGGGACGTACGGGTATGGTGCCAACGCTTGAACAAAACCTTTCTGTCCATCCAGGATGAGGGGTGTGGGAAAAAGCGCATTCAGATCCTGTTTTGACTTCCGGTAAGCGCGCCTGCATCCATTTTCAGCGAACACCTGAATTCGAGCGGATTTCATCAGACAACAACGGATAGCGGATTCATGAACGACCAAACCAGATGCAAAACGCTTCTCGCATGCCAGGACACCGAGTGTCCGGCATATAACGCCGATAAATCCTGCTGGCTGATTGAAGGCACCCATTGCCACAATACGGCCCAAGAGGAATTTTTATCCAAGGCGGAGATCTGTCTTCAATGTCCGGTTTTTAGAAAAAACATGACCCCGGAGGCCATGGAGGAAACTTGCGCTACAATGACCCGGCAGTTTCGTGAGAACCGGGAAATGCTGTACGAACGGGATCAGGAACTGGAATCGATCAGCATGGAAATGGCCATCGGTCTTTCCGAGGTGTTTGAGGCCTTGAAAAAGATGGCTATCGGCGATCCCCTGGTCCGCCTCGATGAACATTCTATCCTCGAACTGATCTCCAAACTCAAGCAGATGGTCAACCGGACGGCCGAAAACATGGGCGAGATGATCGATATGACCCACGAATTCGCCATGGGTCTGGCCGAGCATTTCGATGTCCTTCATCGGGTCGGCAAAGGAGATTTAAGCGCCCGGGTGCAGGGAGAATCGACAGTCGAGTTGCTCGAGTCGCTCAAGGACGTCACCAACCGCATGATCATCGGCGTAAAAAAAGAGATCGACAGCCGGCACAAAGTGACACGAGATCTGAGGGTCAGCGAGGAGCGCTTTCGCACGCTGGCGGAAAATGCGCCTATCGGCATCACCATCATGAACCCGGACATGACCTTCGCGTTTGTCAATAGCACCTTTTCGGAAACATTCGGATACACGATCGAAGACATTCCCGACAAGACCGTCTGGTTCGAAAAAGCTTATCCGGATCGGGCCTATCGGGAAAAAGTTGTCGCCAGATGGAGATCTTATAGCGGTAAAACCACCAGGGCCGGCGAACCCCACCCCCTGACACTGGAAGTCCGCTGCAAGGATGGAAGCCGGAAAATTGTCAGCTTCCAAACTGCCGTGATGGCGGACGGCAAGCATTTCGTGACCTATTCGGACATCACCCGGCAGGCACGGGCCCAGGAAATTCTCCAGGAATCCGAAGAGAAGTACCGAACCCTCATCGACAACATCCAGGATGCGGTCATCCTTATCGAAGATAACCGGTTCCTTTTTGTCAATGAAGCCATGGCCCGCATGACCGGGTATGCGGTGTCGGAAATGATCGGTATGGAGTACCTCAAAACGATTGCCCCCGAAGACCGGGATCTTGTGGCGGATCGCTATCGTCGAAGGCAGGCGGGTGAGGATGTAGTCCGCAATTACGAATTACGCTTGCTGCACAAGGATGGTGTTACCCGAGTTTACGTCATCCTTAATGTAGGCGTCATCAACTACAAGGATCGGGTGGTGACCATCGGAACCATAAAGGATGTGACCGACCGCAAACATGCCGAAGCGGAACGGCGCAAAATGGCCGAAAAACTGGAGCGTTCCAGGAAGATGGAAGCCATCGGCACGCTGGCTGGCGGTGTAGCCCATGACCTGAACAACATCCTTTCCGGCATCGTCAGCTATCCGGAACTGCTGCTGCTGGATCTGCCCGACGACAGTCCGCTCAAAGGCCCCATCGAAACAATCCAAAAATCCGGCCAACGAGCCACGGCCGTCGTCCAGGATCTGCTGACCTTGGCCAGGCGGGGTGTGGCCACCATGACGGCGGTCGACCTCAATCGAGTAGTGACGGAATATCTCAACAGTCCGGAATTTGCCAAGCTCTGTTCATTCCATCCTAAGGTAACCGTTGAAAGCCGACTCACCGACAATCTGCTGACCATCGCCGGTTCTCCCGTGCATCTTTCAAAAACAGTCATGAATCTGGTATCCAATGCCGCCGAAGCCATGCCAGAGGGCGGGAAAGTCACCCTATCGACGGAGAACCGTTATGTAGACCGGCCGCTTGGCACTTACGACGATGTGACCGAAGGAGAGTACGCCGTCCTTACGGTTTCAGACACGGGTATCGGCATTTCCCCCCAGGACAGGCAACAGATCTTCGAGCCGTTTTACACGAAAAAGGTCATGGGCAGAAGCGGTACCGGCTTGGGCATGGCCGTTGTATGGGGGACGGTGAAGGACCACAAAGGATATATCGATATCGCCAGCGTCGAGAATGAAGGAACCACCTTCACCATCTACCTTCCGATCAACCGAGATTTCGAATCCGCAGGGCGTGAGAAGGCCTCTTTGGATGCCATCATGGGGAACGGAGAACGAATTCTGGTGGTGGACGACGTTGACGAACAACGCCATATCGCCTCTGCCATCCTGAAACGCCTGGGCTACCAGGCCGCTGCGGTTGCCAGTGGAGAAGAAGCCGTCGATTATATCCACGACCATCCGGTGGATGTCGTCTTGCTGGATATGATCATGGCACCGGGTATCGACGGGTTGGAAACCTATCGCCGCATGGCTGCTGTCGTCTCCGGCCAGAAAGCGGTGATCGCCAGCGGCTATTCGGAAACCGAACGGGTAAAATCCCTGAACCGGTTGGGCGTTCGCGAATATCTGAAAAAACCCTACACCATTGAAAAGATCGGGCGGGCAATCAAACGGACGATTGCCGGTTGAAAGACTGCCGTTCTGAAGCATCGAAAAGCCAATCTGGAGACAATCGCGCATGGAACGGGACAACCCCTATGCCCTTGAAATCGAGGGAATGCCGTCGATTATGGTCGATTGCGACGGCACCAACACCTTTTCGTTGACTTGGCCTCAAATGCTGAACTATACTTATAAGTAAAAGAAAACCGTATCATTCTAGCCGCTGACCGACTTTTCCGTTTTACCGCCCATTTTCGAATACAGATCCTGACCTTTGTCCTTCAGCCGATAGCCATCGCCCCTTCGCACCCCCGGCATATTCAAGGCAGCACCCATACCGCCTATTCCAGTCGCATTGTGGACGCTGAACCCACCCACCGTTGATTTGTCGTTGTTGCGCATAAATCGTCGTCCATTTTTTCCACTGGACGGCCCGAACGGGTCGCTTGGGGTTTTCGAATCCGGACCAAAGCCCCATTCCGCCATGCCATCACAGGAGAAAGGAGGCCTACCCATGTATCTCAAACAAGGAGATCTTTTCTGGGGAATGGACAAAAATTTTGTCAAAGAAGTCATGGACATCAGCACGAAGGTCAGTCTTGAAGAAAAGCAGACGGTGTTCAGGGAAGAAGATTCTGCCGATTCTTTTTACGTCCTGGTCAAAGGGCGCCTGCAACTCACGCTGGGAGAGAAGTCCCGGGAGGTTTACGTGGCCTATCAGCCGGGAGAAATCGTCGGCTGGTCCAGCCTCACCGGAAGGGAGACAATGTCCGCCACGGCACAATGCCTGGAAAGCACGACCCTCCAGCAAATCGAACGCAAAAAATTCCAGGAAATTCTGGATAGGTACCCAACTGAAGGATCGGCCCTTTTTCAGCGCGTTGCCCAGATGCTTGGAAATCGCCTGGTCTCCCTTTATCCGAGCATTGCTTGATAACCATCATGAATATGGGTGCTTAGCTCCGGATCAGATGTTGAGTCGCCTTGTAGAGTTTGGGACTGGTACAGACTTCGTAGTATTTGCGGTGGGTAAACCGGATCTGGCTGAGGTCCTCGGGATTGACCGCCGGCACCTCGGCCTCACGCAGCACCAAGCGTTGGTAGCGGCCTGATTGGGTCGGAAATTTACCCGTGAACAGGCTCACCTTTTCCAGCTTGAGGTCCGGGATATCCCCCTTAAACTGCTTCAGGTCGATCTCCTGTGCCAGTTTGCGGAAACCGGCCTCGTTCAATTCAATGCCGTTGACGTTGTATCGCAACAACAGGTCGTCGGCGGTCTTTTTCATTTCCTGGTCCGAAACGCCCTGGAAGACAAACAGGTTAAAGGGGCTGATATTCTTCCGGATGATGCGCCGTACGGATTTGCTGCAACCGGAAAGGCGATCCGCCAGGTTGATGGCCGGGGAAATCATGATGCGGTTGTCCCCGTCGAAAAGAAACGTGGGGGCGTCCGCCCGATGGCAGATGCCGATTCCCAGTTCCAGCACCGGCAGTTGATACTCCTGGCTTTTCTTGTTGTAACGGTTGATAATCATCAACATATTGATGGCCATGCCGCAGGCCCGCGCCACGCTGTACCACCCGCTGGGCGTCTCAACCCGTTCGAAAATCGACAGGATGATGGCATCCCCTTCGATAAACACCTTGTGGGCATCGTACTCGGACAGGATTTCGGTGATGGGATCGAAAAAATTGAGGCTGAAATAGGATGCCGGATTCAGCCCGCGGTCATTCATCTGATGGGTGATATCCGTCGATCCGCGCAGGTCGGCCTTGATAATGGTGTGGTTCATGATGGGTTTTTCGCCCATCTCCTGTTCGTGGGGCAGTAAAAACTCGTAAAGGGTATGATTGGCCTTGGAAAGCGCCAGGATTTTTTTATCGGTAACCAGATTGATGCGCTCGGCCGCATCCCGGTAAATTTTGAAACAGCAGAAATCGCGGTGATAGCGGCAAAATGCCCGCAGAAAGCGCACCAGATAGGCCTTTTTCTGGCGTTTGCCCATGCGCTCCATCTGAACGACCTTGCGATTGAGCGGCCACAGGCGAAAGCTCTTGTCGTAAAGTTTTTTGAGGCGCTTGAGCCGATTTCTCACCATCTTGCGGCTCTTGGGGGCAATCAGATATTGCAGGACCTGCTGGGGAACCAACGGCGGGCAATAGTCGCGATACAGGGACTGCATTTCATACGAGGCGGTAATTCTCTCCAACAGACCGGTTCGAGAAAACTGGCGGAAAAAGTAGCCCATCAGAAGGCGCTGGTGCTTCATGCGTATCCGGAAATCCCGTAGGGCTTTCCGATCCGCTTTTTCCCGCTTCAACTCCCGGTATTGCTCTTTGGCCAGCTTTCTGTTCAAAAGCAGGTCGATATTTTCCGGGCGTCTGACCCACCCGTCGATACGTTCCATCTGAAACTTCTTTTCGCTGTCCTTGGTTTCCACCTCGGCAGCCACAATCTCCCGCCGTCTGCGATCCAGGGACCAACTGATGGCAGCGGTATCCTCCATTTCGAGAAAGGCGAAGATGCTGCGCATGAGGCTGACCATCATTTCGTAGCGGTCGGGATCTTCGACCCGCCGGCCCAGGCAGAGGTCATACTCTTCGATCATGAAATAATCGTTGAAAGGATTATCCCTGTGGATGATGGGATTGGCGAGCAGATCGAAAAGAAACGGCAGATCCTGGCCGAACACCGCTTCTCTCATCTCACGGATTTCGGTTTCACGGATTTCCCTGAAGTATTCGCAAAGTTCAAGCCCGACCTTTTGCTGAACCATCTCCCGGCTCTGGAGAACATGGGCCAAATTGTCCTTGAGCTTAAGAGACTCTTTGGGATCGTTATTATTGGCCATATCGGAGCGTCGAATCGTTGATTTGCAGTGTCCGATCAGAACGTCGTATTGTTCGCGAATCTCTTCATGCACCATTCTGAGAACAGCGATCTGTGCGAGAAAATCGACCTGCATCTCCTTGGCGGCCCGGGCTTTGTTGATGGCATCGATCATAACCTGCCCGTATAGCTGCCGATAGTTCTCCTGCTCTCTGGCCAAAGCGCTTTGCCGTTTCTTCTCGGGGATGGTCCATATACCGGTTTCGCGCTCGATGAGCAGGGCAGCCAGCCTGGATGTGACATTGCGAAAGGAGGGGCTCAAACGGACATCACAGCGGATGTTATCGACTCCCAGAACCAGACGATCCATCGATAAATCGGTGGCGTAAGACGCCATGGGAAAAAATCTGAGCCCGGGCATCCTGGGTTGGTATTTGAAAAAATCGAGCATTCCTGTGCGTTCCGTCCGCTGTTAACAAAGGAAGAGTACCGTATCAACCCTTTGTTACCTTTACCATTTGGCACGTGTGGTGTCCATAGCTTAAACCGGCTGTCCGGGGCCACAAGCGGTCGGGACTGGACAAGCCGGCAGGCGGCCTGTACACTGATAACCATGAAGCGATACCGCAGGAAAGCTCAATCCGCTCACCCTGAATAAAAATCCGTATACTTGAGGATGCAACCATGGCAACGCTATTGATCGCCAATGCATTAACGGTAAACGAAGGCCGCTCGAGCCATCGGGATGTGCTTGTCCGCAACGGCCGCATCGACGCCATTGGCGGAGACCTTTCGGGGAAGCGGGCCGACCGGGTCATCGATGCAGGCGGCAGCGCCTTGCTTCCGGGGATGATCGACGACCAGGTTCACTTTCGCCAGCCGGGCCTCACGCACAAGGGAGACATCGGCACCGAATCCCGTGCGGCAGTGGCCGGCGGCATTACCAGTTATATGGAGATGCCCAACACCTCGCCGGCCACCACCACCCTCGACCGGCTGGAGAAAAAATACCGCATCGCAGGAAAAACCTCTTTCGCCAACTACGGTTTTTACCTGGGAGCCACCAACGACAACCTCGAAACCATACAAAAACTGAATCCGTTGCAGGCCTGCGGCGTAAAAGTCTTCATGGGGGCTTCCACCGGAAACATGCTGGTGGACGATCCCACTGCGTTGGAGCAGATTTTCACCTGCAGTCCGGTTATCGTGGCCACCCACTGTGAGCATAGCCCGACAATCGATGAAAATACCCGCCGTTTTCAGTCCATCCACGGCGAAGATATCCCCATGGCGCTCCATCCGGCCATCCGCAGCGAAGCCGCCTGCTACCAATCCACCGCTTTGGCCGTCAATCTGGCCAAACGGTGCCACACCCGGCTGCACGTCCTGCATCTGAGCACGGCCAAAGAGTTGGAACTGTTCTCTTCCAAGCCGCTGGATGAGAAACGGATTACTGCGGAGGCCTGCGTTCACCACTTGTATTTTTCAGGGACCGATTATGGCGACAAAGGCACCCTGATCAAATGCAATCCGGCCATCAAGACAGAGGCTGATCGCTCCGGGCTTCTGGCTGCGCTGCAAGACGGAAGGATCGATGTGGTCGGGACCGATCATGCGCCCCACACCCTCGAGGAAAAACAGCGGCCCTATGTTGCGGCGCCGTCGGGCCTGCCGCTGGTGCAACATGCCCTGGTCTGCCTGCTGGAGCATGTCCACGACGGTGTACTCACCCTGGAACAGGCGGTCGAGAAGACCGCCCACGGACCGGCGCGTCTGTTCAATGTCAAGGAGCGGGGATATCTGCGGGAAGGCTACTGGGCGGATCTTGTACTGGTCGACCTTAACCGCCCCATGGCCGTCGACGACCAACCGATTCACTATCGCTGCGGTTGGACCCCCTTTGCCGGCCGCACCTTTCGATCAAGCGTCGTGGCGACCATCGTTTCCGGTCAATTGGTCTATTATGATGGGAAGGTGAATCCCGATCCGGCAGGCAAACGGCTGGAATTCGATCGGTAACAAAACCCTTTTGGGATCGCATTACGAACGGCGAACGGTTTCGTGAAACGTTCGAGATCTTCCGCTAAACACCAGACGGGTCAAGAAGGCTTGCAAGGCCCGGGAAACAAAGCTGTCGCGCATGCCGAAGGCAGCGTACTGGACATACTCCCAACGACAATGAACGAAGCGGTTTGCAGATATCGGACGTTTCACGAAACCGTTTAAAAGAAGGACAGCGCCCCATGCTCCCTTAAAATATTCACCCCGATAGCCAGCAGAACGATCCCACCAGTCATCTCCGCCCAACGGCTCAATTGCGAAACACTGCCGATCCATTTGCCGAGATGCAGGCCGACGGTGGTAAATATGCCGGCCACCAGCCCGATAATCAGCGCCGGCGTCCAGATGGAAACGTTGATCATGGAAAGGCTCAGCCCCACGGCCAGGGCATCGATGCTGGTGGCCACGGAGAGCATCACCATGGTGACGCCTTTCGTGGGGTCCTTGGTCTCGTTCTCTTTTTTCTCACCCTTGAACGCCGATCGCAGCATCCCCTGGGCCACATATGCCAGCAGGACAAAAGCAACCCAGTGATCGTAGGCCTCGATATGACTTCGGACGGTCAATCCGGCACTCCAGCCGATGACGGGCATCATGGCCTGAAACAGGCCGAAATGCCACGCCAGCCGAAACGTCTGACGCGGGTTGACGGTTTTCAGGGCCACGCCCGAAGCGATGGAAACGGCAAAGGCATCCATGGCCAAGGCCACGGCAAGAGCAAGCGTGTTTATCATTTCCAAGGATCGATTCCCCGTTAAAAGCAGCCGGGTTTCGAGCGGTCGCGGTGGGCAGAAAAAATATCGATAGGCCTGTTGGATACCTGCAAACCAAAAAATAAACCCGGTCCGAAAGGCGCCACAGCGCCCCGAACCGGGTTCCGGTTGGCAAACGGTCTACCGCATGGCGGCGCGTGGCGCCTTGCCCGCCAACGGATTATACAGCTTCATGATCGCAAGCTTCATGACATCCAGTGTTTGCATCTCGGCAATGATTCCCAGCAGCGTGGCTTCCGCCTCGGCGGGAAGCTGGCAGGCGTTGGAATCGTCGAAGGAAAGGTCGGAAAACCCTTTGACCAGCTTTTTCTGTTCCTTCCGGCTCATTTCCACTTGAATGGCCTCTTTGCCGTCAATGGTAACGATCTTGTCGGCCAGGCCGGCCTCATTGATCGTGGCCTTTTTGGCCTCATCGAGAATCACGTTGATGTAATAATCCGCCATCTTGTTCCTCCTCCTTGCTGAAATGATTACGGGTTGTTGTGCGAAGATCTTTCCGGTGTGCAATCCTTACAAAATGAAACAAATTCAGTCAATAATGGATTTCCCAATACGGTCCGCAGTCGAATGCGAACCGTTTTGTAAAAAGCAACCCACAAGGAAGCCGTTTTTCCCGAAACCCTTGTATTACCAGCATTTTTCAGCTTTGGGATAGCTGCCCAGCAGCTTGACGAAAACGGCGTGCAGGGTCAATTCGCCGATGGCCGCCTTGACTTCATCGTCGTCGATGCCCGCTTCGAAGGCGGCATAGAAAACATACTCCCAGGGATTTTCCGGAATGGGCCGCGATTCCAGTTTGGTGAGGTTGAGCTTGTATTTTTGAAAAATTTTCAGGCAGTCCACCAGAGCGCCGGGATAGTGGCGGGTTTTGAACGCCACCGTGGTCTTACCCGTAGTATGGTCCTCGGGAACGTTCTCCTTTTTCGCGATGACAAAAAAACGGGTGGTATTGGAGCTGTTGCTCTGGATGTTGTTTTCGAGAACGTCCATATCGTAAATCTCGGCACACAACGCTGAAGCGATGGCGGCACAATCCATGCGGTCGCCGGAGGCTACGGCCTTGGCGGCACCGGCGGTGTCGTAGGTGGCCATCATGCGGATGCCTTTCGCTTTCAAAAACGCCTTGCACTGCTTTAAAGCGTGGGGGTGCGAAAAGGCCTCCCTGATATCCTCGAGGCGGGCGCCTTTTTTGGCCAGCAGGGTGTGGCGAACGGGCAGATATGCCTCGGCGATGACGAACACCTCGCTGGCGAAAAGAAGATCGTAGTTCTCCACCACGGTGCCGGCAATGGTGTTTTCGACGGGAATGAAACCATAGGTCACCTCCCCGTTGTTCACCAGATCGAAAACGTCGTCGAAAGCGTCGCAGCCGACCGCCTCTACCTCGTTGCCGAAATGTTCATAAAGAGCGACTTCGCTGTAGGCACCGTGTTCTCCCTGGAATGCGATTTTCATCAGTTGAGCCTTTCGTGTATGTCTGTCATGGCGGCGATAAACGCCTCACGTTTTTCTTTGGCATAGGGGTTATACGTATGCATGTCCTCGAAGAGCTGCCAAGTGTCATGGCTGACGACGCCCAGGATGTGCATGAGCCGTTTGTATCCTTCCGTGTCGATGTCCATGTCCCGGGCGCCGAAGGCCGACAGTGAGCGCCCGATGAAATGGGTCAACGAAAGCGTCACGGCGATCTTCTCGTCATGATCCTCTGCCGTGGATTGAATCACGACCAGACCTTGCTCTTCCAGCCAGCACTTGATCTTTTCATATCGGTCCTCACGGATACGTTCGGGGCAGAGAACGATTTTGCACCCCTTGAGCGAATCGGCGGCACTGTCCGGACCGAACATGGGGTGGGTGGGAAGGATGGATACGGTATCGGGCAAAAGTTCTCTCATCCACTGCACCGGGTAGACTTTTACCGAACACACATCGACCACCAGTGCATCTTCTCTCAAGAGCGGGGCTACCTGTTTCAAGGTCGCCTGCATAGCCGAAATGGGCGTGCACAGGATGACGACCGGCTGGCCGCAGGCGGTCGCAAAATCCACCGGACGGGCCCCGCAGTCCCGGATGGCATCGTTTTTGTCGCTACGGGTGGAAACAACAACGGAACAATCCGCGGACAGATATCGGGCGGCCAGCGCTCCGAACCGTCCAAAACCGACAATACCGACTCGGCTCATAGGACCTCTCGAATTCGTTTGAATGCTTCTGTCAGCTGCTCTTCGGGCGCTGCAAAACAGATGCGCACATGGCCATCCATGCCAAAGTCCTCACCGGGAACGACGGCCACACCAGCAGTCTCCAGAATCCGGGCGGCAAAGTCGCCGGAATGCTCGTCTTTGCGCAGATGGTCCGAAATATCCGGGAAGAGGTAAAAGGCTCCCCGGGGCCGTATGCAGGGAAACAGTTCCCGCACCTGATCGTACGCCAGATCGCGTTTCCGTTGCAGATCCATTCTGCCGCGGGCAAGCAGCTTTTCGTCCATATCCAGGGCAGCCAGCGCACCGTACTGGGCGAAGGTGCACACATTACCGGTCAAATGGCTGTGGAGCCGGACCATGGCCTCAGCCGTCGCCTTCGGGGCGACGGCGTACCCCACGCGAAAGCCGGTCATGGCATAGTGTTTCGAAAAGCTGCGGGTGACGATCAGCCGGTCCCGAACCGCCTCCAGATCGTAAACGGAAGTATACGTCAAATTGTCGTAAACGAAAAAACTGTACGCTTCGTCGGCAACGATATACAGATCGTTCTCCGCGGCCAGCCGGGCGATTTGCTCCAGGTCCCGTCGGGGGTAGACGGCACCGGTGGGGTTGTTGGGCGAATTGATCAAAATGGCCCGGGTTCTTTCGTTGACGGCCGCCCGGATGGCCTCCACGTCCAGCTGGTGATCGACGGCGGGCACGAATACCGGCTCGCCGCCGGCCAGTCTGACCTGCTCGGGAAAACTCACCCAGCAGGGTACAGGAATAATCACCTGATCCCCCGGATTGCAAAGCGCTTGAAAAGCGGCGTACAGGGCCTGCTTGGACCCGTTGAAAACAGCGATGTTTTCCGGCCCGCAGTTCTCGAAACGCCCTGCCAGGGCGGTCCGCAGCTCCTTGAGCCCGGCCATTTCACTGTAGCGGGTTTTCTGTTGCTGCAGGGCCTTGACCGTGGCCTCGATTACTTCGGGCGGCGTATCGGCCGCCGGTTCGCCGATGGCCAGACTGATCACGGACCGCCCCGCCTGCCGCATCTGTTCCAGCAGGGGAATGAAACGGGCGGTTTTGGAGCCTTCTATGCTTTGGACGCGGGCAGACAGTTTCAACTTCTCAATCCTTTACATTGTAGGCAATAATTTAATTAATAATTTTGAATTGAGAATTTTGAATGAAGGTATTCTCTCTTTTATATAAAATCGATGGCACACCTTCATTCAAAATTAAAAATTCATCATTCAAAATTTTACTTACAGGCGGGTGTGCTGTCTCAGGGCGAAATCCCCCAAAACCAGCGCCGTCATGGCCTCGACGATGGGCACGGCCCGGGGCACGACGCAGGGGTCGTGGCGGCCCTTGGCCTCCAGCGTAACCGGTTGGCCGTCGAAATCGGCGGTTTCCTGGGCCAGTCCGATCGTGGCCGGCGGCTTGAACGCGATCCGGAAAACGATGGGCGCGCCATTGGAAATGCCGCCCTGGATGCCACCGCTGTTGTTGGTCTGCGTTCCCAGCACCCCTTCGGCCGCGATAAAGGGATCGTTGTGAACCGATCCACGCATCCGGCTGCCGGCAAATCCCGATCCGATTTCAAATCCCTTGGTGGCCGGGATAGAGAGCATGGCCTGGGCCAGTTTGGCCTCCAGCTTGTCGAAAACCGGCTCGCCCCAGCCGACCGGCACATGGCGACACACACAGGAAACGATGCCGCCGACACTGTCTTTCTCTTCCTTGACACGGGCCACCAGGGCCTGCATTTTTTCGGCTGCTGCGGCCGACGGACAGCGGATCGGGTTGCCGTCCACCACCTTCCGGGTTACCCGGTTCTCGTCTACATCGTCGACGGCGATATCGCTGACGGCACTGACCCAGGCAACGATCTCGACCCCGAACCGCTCCCTGAGCATTTTCTCGGCCACCGCGCCGGCGGCGACCCGCCCGATGGTTTCCCGGGCGCTGGAGCGCCCGCCGCCCGACGAAGCCCGGATGCCGTATTTCATCTGGTAGGTGAAATCGGCATGGGACGGGCGTGGAATCTTGCTCATTTCCCGGTAGTCACCGGGCCGCTGGTCCTTGTTGGGCACGAAAAGGCCGATGGGAGTCCCCAGGGTAAGACCATTTTCCACCCCCGAGAAAATGGTAACCGGGTCCGCCTCCTGGCGGTCGGTGGTCAGCTTGCTCTGACCGGGCCGACGGCGGTCCAATTGAGGTTGGATATCCGCCTCGCTGAGCCGCATGCCGGGAGGGCATCCGTCCAACACCGCTCCCACACCTTTGCAGTGAGATTCTCCAAAAGTGGAGACTTTCAATAAGGTTCCGAAGGTACTGGACATGGGTTGGGCTCCTTGGATGTCAGGGTTGTTGGATTCAACGCTTCCACAATCCGATCACATATCTCCTCAATCCTCACTCGATCCGTAGCGATGGTCAGATCGGCGGCGTTTTCATAGAGCGGTTTCCTTTCCGCCAGCACCGTTTCGATTTCCTCCAGCAATCCACGGCCGGTCAGCGGAGGCCGGTTGTCATCGGTGGCGGCGTCGGCCAGCATACGCGTCCGGATACACGTCTCGCTGGCCGTGAGCCAGACCACCTTGCCGGTGGTTTTCATGGTCTGACGGTTGTTTTTGTCGAGCACAATGCCGCCGCCGGTGGCCACCACCTGGCGGTCGGCGGCAGCCACCCGGGACAGCACCTCGGATTCCCGCTGTCTGAAAAACGGCCAGTCGTAGGCAGCAACCATGCAATCTATACTCATCCCCGCGGTATCGACGATCTCGCGATCCGTATCCACCAGCGGCCAGCCGAGACGCTCGGCCAGCAACCGGCCTACGGTGGTCTTGCCTGTACAGCGATATCCGATGAGATAAAAATTCATGCTATTTTCAGGCAGCATACAGCGATTGCCAGACCTCCCAGAAGTTGGGAAACGATTTTTCCACACAGTCGGGCTCCAGAATTTTCACGCCGGGCGTCACCAGCCCGGCCATGGCGAAACTCATGGCAATGCGGTGGTCGTCGTACGTTTGAATATCGGCCCCGTGGGGCTTGCCGCCGGTTACCACAAGCCGGTCTTTCTCGGCCCCGGCCTCGATACCCATTTTTTCCAGCCCGGCACAGGTGGATGCCAGCCGGTCGCTCTCCTTGGCCTTGAGATGCGAGACATTTTCGATGACGGTGGTCCCTTCGGCAAAGGCCGCCGCCACGGCCAGGGTGGGCACCATGTCGGGCATATCGGCCATGTCCACGGTCACCCCTCGTAGGGTTCCGCCGGTCACCGTGATGCCCCCGGCCGTTCGGTCTACCTTGCAGCCCATTTTCTCAAACACCCCGGCCAGTCCCACATCCCCCTGGCTGGAAGCTTCGGTCACCCCGTTGACCGTTACGCTGCCGCCGGTGATGGCGGCCGCTCCCCAGAAGTATCCGGCCTGGGAGGCATCCGGCTCCACGGTGTACACGCCGGCCCGATAGGTCTGGTTCCCCTTGACGTCGAAACGGATATAGCCGTCCCGCTGCACCTGGATGCCGAAGCGCTCCAGGATATCCACCGTCATGTCGATGTAAGGAGAAGAAACCAACCCGTGGGAAATGGTAATCGACATTCCCTTTGGCGTGCACGGGGCCATGAGCAGCAGAGATGAGAGGAACTGGCTGCTGACACTGCAGTTGACGGTTACCGGGCCACCCGAGACTTGTTCTCCGGGGATCTCTACCGGCGGGCAGCCGTTTTCCTCCACTGCCCGGGCGTTGACACCCAACTGGTTCAGGGCCTCCAGCAGGTGACCGATGGGGCGATGATACATGCGCGGCGAACCGGTAAACCGATAGGTCCCCCGGCCCAGGGCCGCCACCCCGGCCAACAGGCGCATGGAGGTGCCGGAATTGGCCAGGTAAATGGGTTCGTCGCAGGGCTTGAAACAGCCGTTCAAGCCGCCGATGTCAATCGTTTCCCTGTTATCGACAACCGCGGCCCCCATCTTCTCGAGGGCCGCCAGGGTCAGCTGGGTATCCTGGCTGCGCAGCGGGTTTCGCACCGTGCAGGGGCCGTCCGATAATGCGGCCGCAATCATCGTTCGATGGGTGTAGCTTTTGGATCCCGGGACGCTGATCCGGCAGTGTCCGAATCGGTGGGGTTTGATTTCAATCATGAAAATGGTTTGCCTTCCTGCGCGTTATGGTTTGCATTGATTATAATGGGCATCGTCTTTAATCGCTGACGGCCGTGCTATCCACTCTTATTCAACGCATCGATAACCGTCCGCTTCATCAACTGCACTGGGGCCTTCAATCCGGTCCAGCGCTCGAACTGGCAGGCACCCTGGTGAACGAACATGGCCACGCCGTCGACCACCTCGCAGCCGGCCTCCCGCGCCGCTTTGAGCAGTTTGGTTTCCAGGGGATTGTAGACGATGTCCATCACTGTCATGCCGGGCCGCAGACAGGCGTACCCGATGGGCATGCGATCGGTCTGCGGAACCATACCCACCGAGGTGGTATTGACCAGGATGTCGAAGCCGACCCCGGAAAAATCGGCCAGCGGACAGAAATCGCTCTCCAGTTCTTCGGCCAGCCTCCGCCCTTTGTCCATACTGCGGTTGACGACGGTCAGCCGACCGCCATTCTCCCTGATGCCGTGGGCCAGGGCCCGGGCCGCCCCTCCGGCGCCGATCACCGCCGCCCGTCGGTGCGCCACCGGGGTTTTCTCCAGCAATGCGGCCATGGCGCCAAGGCTGTCCGAATTGAATCCGGACAATCGACCGCTGTCGTTGACGATGGTATTGACGGCGCCAATCCGCCGGGCCAGGGGATCGATCTCGTCCAGCAGATCCATGACCGCCACTTTATGGGGGATCGTCACGCTGCAGCCATGGATGTCCAATGCCCGGATGCCAGCGACGGCGGTGGGCAGATCCGTGACCCGAAAAGCGGTGTAAACACCGTTGTAGCCCGTGTGCCCGAAGGCGGCATTGTGCATCGCCGGGCTGAGGCTGTGGGCCACCGGATCGCCGATGACTGCATACAGGCGCGTATGGGCGTCAATGATCAATTCAGACTCCCACGCCGACCAGGGGATAGGACCCCAGGTTCTTCAGGTAAAGGGTGTGCGGCCGGATCAGTTCGATGGCCTTCTCGATGACGCCGTCTTCCATATGCCCCTCCAGATCGATAAAGAAAAAATGGCTCCAGCTTTCGTGGCGCGTGGGCCGCGACTCGATCTTGACCAGGTTGATGCCGGCGTCGGTAATGGGGGCCAGGGCGGCGGCCAGGGCGCCGGGAACATGGGCCAGGGCGAACATCAGCGACGTCTTGTCCTTTCCCGAGGGGCGCACCGGCTCCTTTCCGATCACGAGAAAGCGCGTCGGCGGACGGGAAAAATCCTCGATTTTGGACGCCGCCGCCTCCAGGCCGAAAATCGCGGCCGCCCCGCCGCCGGCAATAGCGGCCACCCCTTTCTGGCCGGCCGCCTGTTCGACGGCAAAGGCGCTGGAACTGCACTCTTTCAAGCGGGCCCCGGGAAGATATTGATTCAGCCAGCTGCGGCACTGGTTGAAGGCCTGGGAGTGGGCGTACACGGTTTTGATGGCGCTGATACTGATCTCCTGGGCCAGCAGATCGTAGGAGACCGGCTGGTAGCGCTCGGCGCAGATGCCCAGGTCCGATTCGAAAAACAGATCCAGGGTATGGCGCACGGAGCCCTCCACGGAATTCTCCACCGGCACGACCCCGTAGTCGCAGGCGCCCTTTTCCACTTCGCTGAAGATCTCGCGGATACTGGGCTGGGGCACGTAGGTGACCGAGTAGCCGAAGTGACTGGTGGCCGCCAGATGGGTGAAGGTGGCCTCGGGACCCAGGTAGGCCACCCGCTGGGAGGCCTGGATGGCCCGCGCGGCGGCGATGATATCAATGAAAATGTGGTGCAGGACGTTGGGGTTGAGCGGTCCCTTGTTCTGTCCGGTCAGGCGCCGGAGGATTTCGCTTTCCCGGGTACTGTCCACCACCCGGTTGCCGCTGTCCTTCTTCAGCTCTCCGATCCGTTTAGCCAGATTGAGCCGTCGGTTGATCAAATCCAGGATGGTGTCGTCGATGCCGTCGATCTGATCACGGATGTCACAGATGTCGGTAGCCATGTTACAATCGGGTCCATTTTTGTTTTCTGCCATCTTGGTTACCATCTCTTTTCAGGTGGATCCGTCATGAAACGCATCTCTCATACACAAAAGGCCGGGGAGATATTCTCCACGGCCTTAAAATTGAAAAGCCGTGGGGGTTGTTGGTCTGCCCACGGCTTGGTTTGTCTGTTTGGTTTCTTAGGACATTCAGCGCGCGCCGGGCAGACCCTTGCTAAAGAAGCAATAAAAGTAAAAAAATCTGCCGTTGATAAAACAAGCCATTGTGCCCGTCCCTTTTCGTTAAACAGTTTGCCGAAAATACAGGTCCGGTAATTGCCTGTCAAGCTTTTTCAAAAGCCACTGCTCGGTCCGTACCGTATTGGACCCCTTTGCCTGCAAACGAAATACTCAATCGCCTTGACTGTCAGGGCGTGATCTCAATGGTGGTTTTGTCCAGCAATTTACCGCCCCGGCCCAATATGTAGCGCACTTCATAGATGCCGGGCTCCTTGGGCAGCTTCAGTTTGACCGGATTGCCCCGCGAGGTATAGGTGTACCCTTTGTAGCTGCCGGGCCGCTGGTCTGGAAGGGCGACACTGATGTAATCCGATTTCCCGCCCGGCCCCTGCCAGCCGATGTCGATGGTCTCACCGGCTTTGGCCGAAACCGGCGCATTCACGGTTGCGGTCACCGGTTTGATCTCGATGGTGGTCTTGGCCAGCAGTTTGCTCCCCCGCCCCAGGATATACCGGATCTCGTAGGTTCCCGGATCCGATGGCGCCCACACCTTCAACGGATTACCCTTGCGCGTATATGTGTAGTTCACGTAGCCGCCCGGTCCCTGGTCGGTGCGCGCCACGGATATGAAATCCTCCTTGTTGCCCGGGCCCTCCCAGCTCACCTCAAACTCCGTCGCCATGTCGGCGGAAGCCGGTGCGGTTACACCGGCCGTCACGGCCCTGATCTCGATGGTCGTCTTGGCCAGCAGTTTGCTCCCCCGGCCCAAAATGTAACGGACCTCATACGTGCCCGGATCCGACGGCGCACGCAACTTCAACGGATTACCCTTGCGCGTATATGTGTAATTCACGTAGCTGCCCGGTCCCTGGTCGGTGCGCGCCACGGATATGAAATCCTCCTTGTTGCCCGGGCCTTCCCAGCCCACCTCGAACTCCGTGGCCACGTCGGCGGAAGCCGATGCGGTTACACCGGCCGTCACGGCCCGGATCTCGATGGTCGTCTTGGCCAGCAGCTTGCTCCCCCGGCCCAAAATGTAACGGACCTCATACGTGCCCGGATCCGACGGCGCACGCAACTTCAACGGATTACCCTTGCGTGTGTAGGTGTAGTTTACGTATCCGTTCGCACGATGATCGGGGCGGGCGACACTGATGTAGTCGCTCTCGTTGTCGGGCCCTTGCCACGTAACCTCAAACTCCGTGGCCACATCGGCCACGGGGGGAGCGTCCACCGAAGCACCCACCCCTTTGATTTCAATGGTCGTCTTGGCGAGTAGCTTGCTCCCTCGGCCCAGGATGTAGCGCACCTCATACCTGCCCGGATCCGACGGCGCACGCAACTTCAACGGATTGCCTTTGCGTGTGTAGGTGTAGTTTACGTACCCGTTCGCACGATGATCGGGGCGGGCAACCGAAATATAATCGCCGGAATAGTCTGGCCCCTGCCAGGCCACCTCGAATTCTACAGCTACATCCACCGAGGCCGGTGCCTGCACCCGGGCCTGAACCGGCGTTACCTGAATAACGGTGCGCCCGATCACCTTGTGGGTATGCCCGTGCACATAGCGCAGTTCGTAGTCGCCAACGTCGCCCGGCGCCACGAAAGCTGCCGGATCACCCATCTTGGTATACGTGTAGTTCCGGTAGCGGTTGTCCCTGGACCCTTTTTCGGCAATGGCGATGAAGTCGCCGCGGCTGTCCGGCCCTTCCCACTGGACCTTGAAATCCGATCCCGCCGGCACTGACGGCGGTGCGTTCAGGGTGGCCGTACCCGGATCTTCCACCACCGGCGGCGGCGGTTCCTTGACCTTCTCCACGGTGGCGAACAGGGCGTCACGCAGAGCCCCGGCGCTGTCGGCGGCCAGGAACAGACCGCCGGTCTTGTCGGCCAGGCAGCGCAGGCGTGCCTGATCCTCTTTGCTGATGTCGAAGCCGATCACGTGCACGGTGAAATCCACCCCGCTCATGGCCAGTTCGGCGGCCAATTCACAGGGATTGACATCGCAGGTTTCCAGGCCGTCGCTGATCAGCAACACCGTGGCCCGCTCCTCAGTGTAACGCAGGGCCCGGGCTGCCTGGCGCACGGACTCGCTCAGGGGCGTCTTTCCCTTGGGGCTGATGGCCTGCACCTTGGCTTTCATGGCGGCCGGGTTGTGGGGGCCGACCGGAATCAGCATCTCGATGTCGTTGCAGTCGCCCTTGCGTCGATGGCCGTAGACCATTAATCCGGTCTGAAAATCGGCGGGGATCTGGTCGATGAGATCGGCCATGACCTCCTTGGCGATGGCGATCTTGGCCTTGCCGTCGATCCGGCCCCACATGGAACCGGACCCGTCCAGCACCAAAACCATGCGGGCCGGTCCCGACCCCGCTTCCGGCGATGATGCCTTGGGTGCGGCAGCCTTTTTTGGCATCGACGAAGCGGCAGCCGAGGCTGAGGGTGCTGCTGCAGGAACGCCCACCTCAAGCGCCTTGGCCCAGGAGGGAGGTGTTGTTCCTATTTGTATGGGCTGCTCAATGCGCGCAGTGACACCACCTTCCAATATTTCAATATCCACGCAGCCGATGGCCTGCTTCCTCTCGAATTGCCAACCATGAACGTTCCCGTTCTCAATAAGAAATTTCCCCCGACGGACTTCTTTCTTGTCGTACGCGGTTACTCCACCACCCATTTTTTTTTCAATGGTGGTGTATATGGTGAATAGTCCGCGGGATCGTTTCCCATCGTCTGCGTTGTCACTGATCGTTACACGGGCGGCTTTTTCGTGATTGATGCTGATTTGTTTACCGCTATTGGCCGTTAACTCGAACTTTTTCAACAAAATGCCTTCCGGCGCCTCCACCATTTTGGCGTTGACGATTATCTGCCCGGACTTGGCGCGCACGACGATTTCATCAGCATCTTCCGGGGATTCTTTGTGGGTCTTGCGCCCACCTCCGGCATATCCGGCAATCCGTTTCAAGGGCCGTCCATCTTTGAATGCCGTGGAACTGAACGAACCCTTGGTTCCGGAAAGGCTTTTGACGGTCAGTACGATATCGTAATCCCGAACGGGTCTGATGCGGATGATATCGCCTTCATCCAGCGTTCTTTCAAAGGGCGGCTGGAGAATCGGAGCTGCGGCGATGTCTCCAGTCCATTCCGGGGGGGCAATGGGCATGGTTTTGACCAGCTTGAGGCCGGCCGGCACCTCAAACAGGTTGGTGTTCGGCGAAGCTTTTTGAATATTCTTCAACTCCACCAGGCTGCCGTTCATCTGGTTTTCCATCCGAATGGGAAAGCCATACGGCCGGGCAATCCAGGCAGTCATGACATCCTTGCCTTGGGTGGCGATAACCTGCTTGTCGCAAACGATGCCCGCAACGGTTTCGCTACCCTCCATGCGGGCCTCGTAGTTGGCGATCATGTATTGATGGGCTTCGAAGGGGTTGTTCATCAGGCTCTGCATGTCGTCGTTGGCCACCTCCAGGAAAACCCCTTCGGAAGGCACCAGAATACGGGTTTTTCCGATCTTGCGATCCACCAGGATGATCAACTGGCGACCTCCCTGAACCACCTCCATGCGGTATTTGCCTGCCAGCAGATAAAAGGGACCCGACTGGGTTTGACCGCGCTGGGTCTCGGACAGGGTGGCTTGAAATCCGGCCGCCAGGACGGCAACTGCGTTGAAAACAAACAACAGACCGATCCCAACAATAAGAGCCAAGCGTTTCATGATACCCTCGCTCGATGGGTGGATTAAGGGCGGACCGAATCTGCCCGCCCGGTTATGAACTTGAGGCCGCATGTCGCGGAAGCACTGTCTATCTATGATCGCGCACTGAACGGCGATGGCTTTTTTAATGATTCTTCAGACGGGACGATGGAGATTGTGTCTTTGCATTCTAAGCAAAAACCGATTCTCTTGTAAAGTACGCAATGGCTTACGGGAGATCTATTGTTCTGCTGTCTTGGCTGGCAGCAGCATCCCGAACACCAGGCATGCCATGGCCGCAATCAGGGCCAGCCAGAAAACGTCGATTACACAGCGACCGATGGCCTGATGCAACGCCGCCTGAACACCGGGAAGCATTTGCTGCTGGACATCCGGACGGAAGAAGTTCTCGAAGTTCTGTTGGATCTGGTCCATGACGGCCGGCGGGATGCTTCCCTTGAGAGAAGCGGCGTTCAAAGCATCGGCCACCCGGGAAAAGCGGGCGGTGACCAGGCTGCCGCAGATGCCGATGGATACGGTTCCCCCGAGGGTACGTGTAAATTGGTGAGAGGAGGTGGCCACGCCCAGGTCTTTTTTGTCCACAGCGTTCTGGACGATCAGCAGGGTGGCGATGGAGGTGAATCCCATCCCCACACCGGCCAGCCCCAGAGCCATGGCGCAGGTCCACAGGCTCGTGGCGGCCGAAAACCGGACAGCCATGATACAACCGATCAGCAGAATGACCCCGCCGACCAGGGAAAAAGGTTTTTCTCCCCAGCGGTTGGCCCGGCGGCCGCAGTACAGGGCGCCGGCGGACCATCCGAAGCTGAGAAACATCATGACGATGCCAAGCTGCGCGGGCGACTGCCCCAGGGCGCCCTGGATGAACAGCGGACAAAATGCGGACAGGGAAAAGATCGCCACACTGCTGAAAAAGACCAGGCCGTTGCCGGTGGAAAAGCCTCGCAGCCGCAAAAAATCGAAGCACAGGATGGGTTCGCGGCTGCGTTTCTCGGCCAGGTAAAATCCTGCGGCCGAAAGGGCGAAAAGGGCAAAGAGCCCCGCAGTGGGCAGCGATGTCCAGGCGTACCGCCGGCCCCCAAGCAAAAAGGCCGTCAAAAGGGATAAAATGGCCACCGTCAGGGTGATAATGCCGGCATAATCGATCTCCACCGTCTGACTTTTTTTGCGGGTTTCCGTCAGGAAAAACCAGATGCCAGCCATGGAAAGCAGCCCGATGGGCAGGTTGATATAAAAAATCCATCGCCAGGAGACCCAGCCGACGATGAATCCGCCCAAAGAGGGCCCCAGCACACTGGCCAGACCCCACACGAAGCTGGCATAGGACATCATGCGCCCCCGGTGCTCCGGCTCGGAAATGTCCGCCAGCACGATGTAGACCAGGGCGAAGTTGCCGCCGGCACCGATGCCCTGCACCGCGCGGAAGACGGTTAGGGCTGTCATGCTTTCGGCCATGCCGGCCAGAATCGAGCCCACCAGGAAAATGAGGATGGAAATCAGGTAAAGGGTGCGGTTGGGAAACAGGTCGGCCAGCTTGCCGAATACCGGCAGGGCCACGGCGCGGCTGAGCAGGTAGGTCGAAAAGACCCAACTGTACAGGTGCATCCCACCCAGATCGGCCACGATGGAGGGCATCGCCGCGCTCATGATCAGGGTGTCCAGGGCCGCCAGAAACAGGGCCAGCAGGGTGGCTGCAATCAGCAGCAGGCGGCGTCTGGGGGTCAATGGTTCCGGTGGCATGGGGCACCTTTTTTTGACAAGATGAAAATGAAGGATAAAATAAAATGCAAAATAGGATTATTCAAGTCTCCGGCCTGGGATCTTTGGGCGGACACGGCGCTTCGGACAGAAAAAAAACGTGTCCATATCGCGGTTGACCTTAAGGTTCGACCTGCCCTACGATGGAATTTACAGGCTGAAATTGAACGGACCGACCCGGTTTCAGACACCGATTCCGATCCACCGTCTTCCCGGATCACCGGTTTTCGCCTCCCTTCCCATCCCGGTGACCCCATCGTGCCGTTCACCCTTGCCCAAGGAGTAGCCATGCCGCCGGATCTCCCTCCATCAGCGCCATCTACAGACAACCAGACCGATTGTCTGGCGCCGCCGGTCGACCTGACAAAGGAAGCCATCGACGCGGCCAGACACAAACGGGTCCGATGGTTTTTCGTCAGGATGATCGGGCAGATGATTGTCTTCGACGTCCTGTTCAGCCTGCCCTTGCTGCGCTGGTTGAAACCGCCGGCCGTGCCGCGCTGGCAAAAGGTGGCCCGGCGGTACAAGGCCATGGCGGTGGAATTGGGCGGCGTGCTGATCAAGCTGGGCCAGTTCGTCAGTACCCGGGTCGATCTGCTGCCGCCGGAAGTATTGCACGAACTGGCCGGCCTGCAGGACCGGGTGGCGCCGGCCCCCCTGGAAGACGTCGTTCGGCAGGTCGAAGCGGATTTCTGCTGCCCCCTGGCCGATATTTTCCCCCGTTTTGTGGCCGAACCCGTCGGCTCCGCCTCGCTGGCCCAGGCGCACGCTGCCGATCTGGCCGACGGCACATCGGTAGTGGTCAAGGTGCTTCGACCCGGCATCGACGTCCTGGTGGCCACCGACTTGGCGGTCATGGCCCAGGTCTGCCGCTGGCTGAACCGCTTCGAGCGCATTCGCCGCCGGATGAACCTGGACCAGTTGATGGAAGAATTTACCGCCACCACCGTGAAAGAACTCGACATGGTGATGGAGTTGGAACACCTCCGGCGGTTTGCGAAGGACTTCGACGAAGACCCGCGCGTCTGCGTCCCCGCAGTGGTCTCGGATTACTGCGCCAGGAAGACCCTGACCCTGGAAAATGTGGCCTATGTGAAAGTCAATGACATCGAAACGCTGGCGTCGTGGGGCATCGATTCCCGCCAGGTGGCCGGCCGGCTTTACGACACCTACATGAAGCAGATTTTCGTCACCAATTTTATCCATGTGGACCCTCACCCGGGAAACCTGTTTGTGCGCCCGCTTCCCAGTGCGGACGAAAAAGCGGCGGGAGAAGCCCCTTTTGCGCCTGGCGATCCGCCGGTTTTTTCTCACAAACGGCCCTTTCAGATCGCCTTCATCGATTTCGGGATGACCGCCGAAATTCCGCCGCGCTTCAAGGCCGCCCTGCGGGCCATGGCCATCGGCGTCGGCACCCGCGATGCCCGCAAAATCGTGCAGGCCTATGTCACCGCCGGCGTGCTGCAGCCGGGGGTGGACACCGTGCGGTTGGAAGCGGCCCATGAGGACTGGTTCAACCGGCTTTGGGGCATCCGGATGGGAAAAATTCACGAAGTGGCCTATGAAGAGGCCCGCTATTTTCTCAAGGAGTACCGCGACCTGATCACGGACATCCCCTTTCAACTGCAGGGCGAAATGCTTTTTGTGGGGCGGGCCGTGGGCATTCTGGCGGGATTGGCCACCCAGCTCGATCCGGATTTCGATCCCTGGGAAAAGTCGATTCCCTATGCCAGGGCGTTTGCCAAGGAGGAGCTGAAGCTCAACTGGAAAGAGCTGCCCGATGAAATCGTCCTGCTGGGACGGCACCTGTTCCGGATCCCGGCCATTCTGGATCAGGTTCTCGACAAGGCCCGCCAGGGCTCTCTGGCCATCCAGGTGTCCCTTTCCCCGGAGACCCGCAAAGCGATCAGGCGTATCGACCTCTCGGTCAAACGCTTTGCCTGGATGGTGCTGTCCGCCGGGTTGCTGATCTCCGGTGTCAACCTGTACATTGCCCACCACGTTCGGCTGGGTGCGGCCTTCATGGTTCTTTCCGTTCTGGTCTTCTTGTGGGGCATGAGGAAAACCTGACACGCCGCCGCCGGACAAGCAGGATCTTGACCCGATGGGGAAATTCTGTAGACTGATAATAACCCTGCCAGCCATTCGGGAATTTGGCGAAATGAAGAATCATGGAAATTGATTACAAAAACCTGATTGAAACCATATCCGACGGTCTGTATCTGGTGGACCGTAACCGACAGATCATCTATTGGAACCAGGAGGCCGAAAATATCACGGGATACCGTGCCGAAGAGGTGCTCGGACGCCGGTGCCGGGACAACATCCTGATTCACGTGGATATGAACGGAAAAAGCCTGTGTAAAGGCAATTGCCCCATTGAGGCCACCATGAAAGACGGCGGCAACCGCGATGCCCGGGTCTTTCTGCACCACAAGGATGGCCACCGCGTCCCGGTATGGATTCGAGCCGCGCCCCTGCGCGACACCGCCGGCAATATCGTCGGCGGCGCCGAACTGTTTACCGACCTGAGCACCGGCAACGCCATCACCGAACAGATCCAGGAACTGGAACGACTCTCCTTTCTCGACAACCTGACTCAGTTGGCCAACCGCCGCTTCGTCGAGATGGAGCTGGAGAGTCGGATATCAGAGAAAAACCGCTATGGCACCTCATTCGGTGTGGTTTTCATGGACATCGATCATTTCAAACGGGTCAACGACACTTACGGGCACGATGTGGGAGATCGGGTGCTCAAGATCGTAGCCCGCACCTTCATCAACACGGCCCGGCCTTCAGACCTGATGGGTCGCTGGGGGGGAGAAGAGTTCCTCGGCATCCTCCGGCGAGTGAAGAGCAAAGGTCTTCATCGTGCTGCCGAACGCATCCGCAGCCTGGTGGAAAAATCGCAGATTCGGGAAAACGGACTAACGTTACAGGTCACGGTTTCCATTGGTGGGACGCTGGCCGACTCTGACGACACGGCGGACAGCGTCCTCAAACGCGCCGACAACCTGCTGTATCGAAGCAAGGAGAGCGGTCGGAACCGCTGCACAATCGGATGACAGTTGCTGCCCTTTAGCAAAGCCAATGAACGCAACGCCTGGAGTGGAGGAATGAACACGCTGTTGACCGATCCGTTTACCACACCGCAGTACGATCAGGCCGCTCTGATTACCGTCGATGTGCAAAACGACACCCTCGACGGCGGAACCTTCGAGGTTCCCGGCACAACGGCCATCCTGCCGACAATCGCCCGTCTGTGCCGATCTTTTCGAGATGCCGGGCGCCCCATCGTTCATTTGATGCGCATCTACACGCCCGACGGCGAAGATGCCGACCGCTGCCGCAGAAGCATCCTGCGGGCCGGCCAATCACTTCTTCTGAAAGGATCGGAGGGCCGCCGCCCCGCCGACACCCTGCTCACCGCTCCGGATATCCGCGTCGACGACGACCTGTTGATGGCGGGCGAGATTCAGGCGGTCGGTCCGGAAGAGGTGCTGGTCTACAAACCCCGCTGGGGAGCCTTCTACCGGACGCCCCTCGATGATTATCTGAGAGAAAAAGGCGTATCGACCCTGGTCTTCTGCGGCTGCAATTACCCCAATTGTCCCCGGACATCCATCTACCAGGCCAGTGAGCGCGATTATCGCATCACGGTCGCGGTGGACGCCCTGTCCGGAATCCAGGCCAAGGATATCGACGAACTGGAAAATATCGGCGTCAACTGCGCCGACACTGAAGACATCTGTGAATCGTTGGAATTTGAAAATAAGGGAGCCGCATCGTGAACATTCTATTTGCCGCACCGGAGAACGCCTGGGGCGGATTCCTGGAAATCGTGAAAGAACAACTGCCGAACCATCAATTTGCCGCCACCGGCGGCTTTCGCGTGGACAGCCTGGCCGGCGTGGATGTACTCATTCCCACCATGTGTCCGATTACCCGGGATGTGTTGGCCGATGCCGACCGGCTCAAATTGATTCAGCAGTGCGGGTCCGGTCTGGAGGGGGTCGACATCGCTGCCGCTGCGGAAAAGGAAATTTTCGTGGCCAATGTCCCTACGGGCAGTTCGGGCAACGCCGACTCCGTAGCCGAGTTGGGGATCTATCTGATGATCGGTCTTCACCGGAACGTTCGCAACATGGAACAGAGCATGCGGTCGCGAAAAATGGGGCAGCCCCAGGGCAGGGCTCTGGGTGGCAAGACCGTCGGCATCGTCGGTCTCGGCGGCATCGGCCAAGCCCTGATCCGGCGCCTGAAGGGATTTGGCGTACGGATCATCGGCATCAAGCGCCATGAACCGCAGGCCGCTAAAACCGTCTTGGGACTGGACTGGGTCGGAGATGCCGGGCAGCTTCCGGAATTGCTTGGCCAATCGGACGTCGTATTTCTCTGCCTGCCCGTAACGTCCGAAAGCAGCGGCCTGATGAATCGGGAGACCCTGGCCTGCATGAAGCCCGGCGCCTATCTTATCAATCTTTCCCGCGGCGGTCTGGTGGAACACGATGCCCTCGAATGGGCACTGACTTCCGGCACCATTGCCGGTGCCGGTTTGGATGTCTTCTGGGAAGAACCGCCGGACCCGGATGACCCGATCTTCGGCCTGAATGTACTGGCCACCCCGCATATTGGCGGTTCTACGGATCTTTCCATGCAGGGCATCGTGGCCGGTGTGGTTGAAAATATCCGTCGGTTGGAAGCCGGACAGGTGCCGTTGAACTGTGCGAAGCCTTAGGCATCGTAACTCTTTACAATCCCAATAAAAATGCTGATTGTGTTTGTTTACGAAGTAGTGTGAGATTGTAAAAAACTATCCCCATCTGCTCATAGGGACATGGAAAAGCGTCGCGCCCCATAGCCCTTTCGCCTGAGGTAATCATGAATACTCAACATCACATGTTTACTGGTTGTGAAGCAGCTTTGGCATATGCTCTCTCCGCCAATCGTATATTGAGCCAAGAAACAGAATTCCTAAACTCCAATCCAGCATGAGTACCAATTTTTGTCAGCATGTTGTTTCAATCTTAGGAAATATCCATAAAACAAGCAGGAATAGAATCTGGCTTATTTGCAACTCAAGAAGCTCGTTCTCGTCAACAACGGTCGGGACACGGGGTAAAGGAACTTGCGACACTAGCAGTTGAGAAACTCGGGGGCAACCCTTTCCAGCCCATAATTTTGGCAATGACGTTTAAGAGCAGAGAGCCAAACTCGGCAGAAATCATCAAGCAAATGATCTGTGGTGACGAGTTAGAGAAAACCCGCGAATCATATGCAACTCGTCGCCTTGGCTATAGTGAGGTCGCAGAAGGAGACTTCGCAATTATTGATCCTATAGAACAATGGGTTGCTGCTGTAAGAGAAACTGCCACAAATCTTCCAGCTGCGATTGGGGTTATCTCTAAATGGAAGGCATCACCTTCAACATCAAAGCATTTCGCTATCTGGTTAAATGAATAGAGGCAAACGATTCGCTTAAGCAGACGGAGGACAACTTGCGCGCTCCAAAAATAGACCGTGCTCCCAATGCTTAGCTCAACCGTTAATGTGCGACACGAAGTCGCACAATTGGCTGATTGGCAGGGCCTTCACGGTGCCCTGACCGATCCCGGCATTCCCCTGCCGGTACCTTAGGAGGCATGCTTGCCGCGCGCTGTGCGGTTGGTATGAAGCC
>Ga0272443_10000451_pt1 | contig 76332 bp, 71 predicted proteins | sample SSMAcet12_FD_193581 | JGI IMG/M metagenome (GOLD analysis project Ga0272443, IMG submission 193581) | Marine sediment archaeal communities from Little Sippewissett salt marsh, Falmouth, MA, United States - SSM-Acet-12 | ecosystem: Environmental > Aquatic > Marine > Wetlands > Sediment ...
TCTTTAGTTACAAAATTGGCTTGTCCAACAGCTACAATTAATATGTCTGCTGTTTTAGATATTTCTTGTATATTTGAAGTGAATGGGTGGCATACAGTTACTGTTGCATCTTTACTTAGCATTAATGCAGAGGCTGGTAGTCCCACTATTTTACTTCTTCCAATTACAACTACATTTTTACCACTTACATCTATGCCATATCTTTCCAAGAGTATCCCTATTCCTTTTGGTGTAGCAGATGTAAAGCATTCTTCTTTTCTAAAGAGTCTTCCTAAGCTTTCTGCTGTTAATCCGTCTACATCTTTGTCTACAGATATTTTAGATACCACTGTATCTTCATTAAAGGTTTGGGGTAATGGTAATTGAACCATTATTCCATCTACAGAGTCATTGTCATTTAATTGGAGTATTAGGTTGTTTACTTCTTCTTCCTGAGTATTTTCTTCAAATGTATGTACTACAACATCTATTCCTACTTCCTTAGCTTTTCTTTCTTTCAATGCTACATATTTTTCACTTGCGTAGTCATTTCCAACAAGTATTATGTCTAATCTTGGGGGTCTTGTAAAAGTAGTTATTTTGTTTTTTAATTTCAGTAAAATATCTTCAGAAATTGTTTTTCCGTTTAGTATGTTCATTGTCTTGTAATGATATTTATTTACCTATTATACTTCATTTCTTTATACAATTTCCCTTTTTTCTTTAACAATTCTCTATACTTACCAGACTCTGTTATCTTACCATCTTCTAAGTAAAAAACTTTATCAAACTTCTCTAAATTATCTGTATCTTTAGTGATATATATAACTGTTCTATTTTCACCTACAAAATTAAAAACTTTATCTAATATCTCCTCTTTAGATCTACCATCTACAAAAGAAAAAGGCTCATCCATGATGAATATATCTTTGTTTCTGTACAACATTCTTGCAATTGCAATCCTCTGCCAATATCCAGGAGAAAGTTCTTTTCCACCTTCTAAATATTTCCCTAAGTTTTGATCCTTTCTAATCTTCTCCCTCTTTATTACCCTATCTACCCCAGATATCTTTAAAACCTTCCTGTACAGTCTTTCATCTACCTTCTTTCTCTTGTCAGATATTGTAATATTCTCTTTAATTGTGAGATTGTAATCTACAAAGTTTTGGAATGTTACAGAAATCTTCTTCTTTAATTCCCCTCTATTTAATTCTCTAATTGAATATCCTCCAATTTGGTAATCCCCAGATATTATCTGGTACAAACCACAAAAGATATTAACTAATGTACTCTTTCCAGATCCATCTCCTCCTACAAAAGCAACCTTTTGTCCAGGTTTAATTTCAAATGTAAGGTTTTCTAAAACCTTTTTGTTTGGTTCTTCTGGGTAGAAGAAGTCTAATTCCTGAAATTCAATATTAGGAGTACCTCTTTTAAGTTTCTTTTTACCATGTGCTAATTCTCCAAAACCCTCATATTCTGCAAGGTCAAAGAATCTTTCTGCATATCCAATTTGGTTAGAAAGAACTGCAATATCTTCAAGTAACCAAAAGGCTGCGTCGTAGACGACTTCTACATAGCTGTACATTGCCATGAAGGTACCTAAAGAGAGTTTGTTAACAATTGCTTTACTAAGAAGATATATTAGGAATGCATATTTAAATATTTGGTCAATTAAAGACCACATTGTTTTTTTAGCAAAGAAATCCTCATTTCCATGTAACAACCCTTTAAGATATTTAGAATATTCGTCTCTGTATGTTCTTCTAATGTGTGAGAATGTGTCATCTACTCTTAATTCTGGAAAGTTTGGAATTCTTAAGGATATTGTTTTAAGGTAGTTTATGAATTTAAGGTCTTTAACAGATTTCTCTGAATATTTTCTAATATCTCTTCTACTAAAGTAAGAAAATATTACTTCAGGTAGAACAAAGGTAATTACAAGTAGGACAGCCCATGAGAGGGTTTCAAACAAAATTATTACTGAACTTACTAACCTAATTGTATGTCTAAGTATTAAGGAAAAAGATGTGTAAGAAAATATTAGGTTGTCTATGGAATATGCTGGAACATATGTAACTAGATCTTGGAATTCCTTACTTTCAACATCTTGGAGGTTTGAATCTGCTACTTCTCTCATGATTATCTGGTTGGAATCCATCCATGTTTGTTCATATATTCTTGTGTAGAAGTATGCTCTGAGTTGGTTTCCTACTAGGGCTATCATCCAGAGAAGAAGAGTTAAACAAAGGTAGTAAAAAGAGTCTGATATGAAGTAGTTTCCTAAGTCAAATGATGTCCAGTTGGTAAATATTTCTGCTGTTGCATCTAAGAATTTACCGGATATGGATACCGCATATATTTCTGCTACCGTTATTCCAACATTTAGAGTGTCTCTGGATATTGCAGAGATTGGATATCTTTTGTACATGAATTTCATGACTTTAATCATGGTGGATATTTTCTTGAGCAGTTTTTTGTACATGATTGGAATATAATAACATGTATAATTGGTGATTTAGTAATATTTTGTAAAATATTGTGAGAGATAATGAGTATTTAGAAAATTTACTGTATGAGATTTGGGAAGAATACTTTCCAGATGTACCTAGAAGAAACCTTGTAGTTATTAAATTTGGTAGATATTCCAAAAGACAACTTGGTTCCATTAAAAGGGCAACTGAAAGAACCAGAGTTAAGAAATTAATACAGGAGTACAAGGATAGATTGGGAATACAGGACGAGGAGAGTACATCGGTAATTACAATTACAAAGTATTTTCAGAATGAATTAGTTCCTGAATATGTAATTGTTTCTACAATTGCACATGAGCTTTGTCACTATACCCATGGTTTTAATTCACCTCTACCAAAACAATTTAAATATCCTCATCAAGGAGGGATTGTTAGCAAGGAGATGGATAGAAGAGGTCTTAGGAGTATTAGAATGGACACAAAGAGATGGCTTAAAAAGAACTGGCAAAACTATATATAGAATATTAATTCATATTATCCAACCATAATTCTATATCTCCCCTCCTTTTTATCAACTAGAATTTCATATATATGAACAAGAAGGAGATTGGAGAGAATATAAAGATTTATAGAAACAAGAAGAATTTTACTCAACAAGAACTTGCAGATAAGGTTGGGGTTACCTGGGAAATGATTTCTAGATATGAGAGGGGTATTAGTTCTCCTCTTCAGAAGATAGATGGTATTTCTAAGGCACTTTCCATAGAGACTAAGGATCTTTTAGAACCGTATAAGTCTGGAGATTCAGGTTGTAGGAGAGTTCCTTTATTTACCTCTGTTCCTAAAGATTTTAGATTTGTAAAAGAGAATGCAAAGTTTTACTATCCTTGTCCAGATTGGATTTATGAATTGGATAATGGTTGTTTTGTAGTAGATAGTGGTATTGTTAAAAACAATACATTAGATATTAAAAACAATGGTGTTTTGTATGTGGTAGATAAAGATGTTAACAAGAGTAATTTGTATTTAGTTTTAACAGATTCTGGTTTAGAAACTTCTAAAGAATATTCAAACAAAGTAATTGGAGAGATAGTTGCTGAAGAGGTAAGAATCTAGTTTTTCTCAAAGAATTAGACATTATGCATTGTAGATAAAAAGAGGGGCTGGACTTGCCAACCCCTACATATACTATATTATACCAACCTGAGCTGTATAACTAAAGATCTTACATCATTCCACCCATCCCCATATTCTGGTTTGGCATTGGAATATCTTCTTTTTCATCTTTAATATCTGCTACTACAGCCTCTGTTGTAATTAACATTGTACCTACAGATGCAGCATTGAGAAGTGCTAATCTTGTTACTTTGACAGGATCTATTATTCCTTCTTCTACCATATTTACATATTTATCTGTCTTTGCATTGTAACCAGTATCCTTTGTACATTTAGCAGCAACAACTGCGCCATCTTTTCCTGCATTCTCTGCAATCTGTTTAAGAGGTTCACTTAATACACTTTTAAGAATCTCTATACCTAATTGCTCATCTGCATCTTCTAGTTTAACCTTGTCTAAAACCTTCTTAGCATTGTGAAGTGCTAAACCTCCACCTGCTACAACACCCTCTTCTATTGCAGCTCTAGTAGCATTTAAAGCATCATCTATTCTAGCTTTCTTTTCTTTAGCCTCTATTTCAGATGCTGCTCCTACTTTAATTACTGCTACACCACCAGAGATCTTAGCAAGTCTTTCTTGTAATTTCTCTTTGTCATAGTCAGAAGAAGTCTTATCTATCTGTGCTTTAATTTCAGATACCCTACCTTCAATATCTTTCTTATCCCCTTTTCCTTCTACAACAATTGTCTTTTCTTTTGTAACAATTATCTTCTTTGCAGAACCAAGATCTGTTAATTCTACAGACTCTAAAGTTCTACCAATCTCTTCTGAAATATATTCTGCACCAGTTAAAACTGAAAGATCCTTAAGCATTTCTTTTTTTCTATCCCCAAATCCAGGAGCTTTAATTGCAACTACATTAAGAGTACCTCTTAGTTTGTTAACAACCAATGTTGCTAATGCTTGGTTCTCAATGTCATCTGCAATTATTACCAAAGGTCTATCTGCAGCTCCTAATACCTTCTCTGCAATTGCCTGAATATCTTGAAGGTTGGAAAGTTTCTTGTCGGTAATGAATATGTATGGATTCTCCATTACTGTTTCTAAAGATTCTGCATCTGTAACAAAATATGGACTTACATATCCCTCTTCAAATTCCATACCCTCTGTATATTCAACCTCATCTACAAAACCTTTTGCTTCTTCAACTGTAATTACTCCATCTTTTCCAACTTTGTCGAAGACGCTTCCGATCATGTCGCCCATTTCTTTATCGTTGTTTGCAGAAATTGTAGCTACCTGAGAAATCTCTCCCTCTCCATTAATTTTCTTAGAAGATTTCTTTAATGCTTGGACTACTTTTTCTACACCCTTGTCTACACCTCTTTTTAAAGAAATTGGATTTGCTCCTGCTGTAACATTTCTAAAACCTGCAGTTGCAATTGCTTGGGCAAGTACAGCTACAGTAGTTGTACCATCTCCTGCCATGTCATTAGTTCTTGTAGAAGCCTCTTTGATCATTTCAGCACCTACATTCATGAAGGGATCTTCTAATTCAATATCTTTGGCAACAGTAACACCATCTTTTGTAACTGTTTGAGATCCAAAACTTTTTGCTAATGCTACATGTCTTCCTTTAGGACCTAATGTAACTTTAACTGCATTTGCAAGTCCATCTACACCTGCTTTAAGAGATTTTCTTGCTTCTTCGTTGTAAATTATTGCTTTTGCCATTTTTATATCTATTTATTTAAATTAACTACTTAATTACTGCGAGGATATCCTCAATCTCTATTATTAAATATTTCTCTCCATCTACCTCTACTTCTTCGGGAGAATATTTCTTAAAGTAAACCTTGTCTCCAACTTTAATATCGAACTTTACTTCCTTTCCTTCATCATCTTTCCCAATTCCTAACTTAACAACTTCTCCTGTTTCTGGTCTTTTGTCATCTCCAGAGGTAGGAGGAATTACTAAACCACCTGAGGTTTTTTCTTCAATCTCTGCAGGTTTAACCAATATTCTTTTTCCTAATGGTTGAATTTTAATATCTTTTGCCATTGCAAAATTGTTAATAATTTAATTTTGTTTAGCACATGGGGAGGCAGTCTGCTAATGATTCTAATTAGAAAAACTCTTAAAGTCAAGATTCTTAATATTGCTCCATTCTAACAACCATTCCTGTTTCTAAAAGCTCAATATTTTCTAACATTCTTCCTAAAAAACCATTCTCTTCTGTAGTAACTAATGCGGAAGTTAATGCCTCATTAATCTTTTCAATTAATTTTCCGCCTCCAAAACTCGTTATTGAATATCTTCCAATATATATATCTTCTAAAAATATCTCTGCTGTCTCTCTGTCTTCCTTTCTAATTGTTAATGCTGTCCATATTTCCTTTTTGTCTAATATCCTTAGTTTTAAGTAGACCTTCCATCTACCCCTCTCCAATGGCTCTATATATGCAGAGGTAATATTAAAGGAGTCATTTCCTTGAAAAGAATTTAATATTAATGAAGAAACTTCTTCTGTTGTTAATTCTAAAGCAACTGTTTCTTCTCCGGAATATACAGATTCTGAAATCTTTTCTTCTAGAGTATCCATACTGAAATCTTCTGTAACAGTATTGTCTGGGATTTGAGTTTCAAAATCTTTTTGCCAGGAGTTGTATGACAGGATTAGGAAAAGAATTAGAGATATGAATATTAAAAATATTACCAATATGGATATTAAGAAAATCTTACAACCACTTCTTTTCTTTTTTACCTCTTCCATTTTTACTTACTCTTTTTAAATTTTCTCCAGAAATCCTTAACCAATGTTATTACATATTCAAACTCTTTAATCTTGAAAACCTTAGCACCAATTAAATATGACAGGAAGCCATATGCAGTAACAGAGAGTGTAAGAATTGCAACTTGTATTGTTCTAGTAGTATCTAACTCCAGGTCAAAGAGTTTAAACACAAAGTACATACCAATCCCCATTATTAACGCATTTAGTAATTTTTTAAATATTGGTTTAACTGTACCTTTCCAAGTAACAATTTTTTTAACGTCTTTTACTTTGTTTAAAAGTCTAAAACCAATTAAAGCTTCAAAGAAATATGCAACACTCATTCCTAATGCTAAACCACCAACAGCTAAATTAGAGTCTCCTCTTGTTGTACACCATGTACCAAAGTCTGAGAAGAAGGATTTAATTACATCCATGAGTTGAACCATATCTGCACTTTCAATTTGGGAGAGTATTTGACTTAAAATTATTCTCCAGTCGTAGTAGTGACTAAAGAAGTTTGTAAAGTAGTAACTTATTACCAAATTAATTACCACTCCTACTACAGTTGCTAAGAGGGGTAACCATGTTTCTTGTAGAGCGTAAAATGCTCTTAGAATTATTAGGTACAGGGTTTGACCTAGTATGGATATTCCAAACAAAGCCAGACACCATGCAGTTAGCAAAGTATCTTGCCAGTCAAAGGCACCAGTACCGTAGGACAATCTAACGATGGGCAATCTTAAAACAACTAGAGTAATTACTACTGGAAGTACAAAGAAAAGAGCTAATTGAATTGCATCGTTGAATGTTTTTTTGAAATTCTTGTATTCTCCCTTAGACCCTTGTTCTGAAAGTTCTGGTAAACAAACTTGTGCTACAGCACTCCCAATTATATTAACTGGAAAGAGATGTAGGCTAAAAGCAAATTTGTACGAACTTAATGCTCCTGCTGTAAGGGTAAAACTAATTAGAGTGTTTACAAAAACATTAATCTGTTCTCCTAACAATCCTAATATTCTTGGGATTGAAAGTTTAATGGTTTTAATTACTCCAGTATCTTTAACAAGGCTTTCAACTGTTATTTCATTTCTTACATCCCCTTCTTTATATATTTTCAAAAGGGATGGTAGTTGTATTAGTAGATGGATGACAGAACCAATTAATGTAGATATTGCAATTCCTTCTACTCCCATGTCTAGATATGTAACTAGGACAAAGGAGCCAACTATCATGGCGAGGTTGTAAAACAGAGGTGCAAGAGATGTAATTACGAATTTTCTGTAGTTTTGAAGATATGCAGTAATTAATCCACTTGTAGCAAGAATGATTGGGGATACCAAACTAATTCTCATTAATTTAACAAACAAGTCTAAATTCTCAGCATTTAATGTATCTCCAATTGAAAGAAATCCTCTAAAACTTTCAGATGTTGCTAAAAATTCTCCCAATTGGGGAGTAAAGATGAAGAGGGCTGTACTTATGATTAAGAACGTAGAGAAGAAGATTATTAACAAGTGGTCAAACACCTTGTTTAATTCTGGCTTTCCCTTTTTATTAAGAGTATCTGCTAATACAGGTATTATTGCAGCATTAATGGAACCACCTATTAAGACGTTAAAGATCATGTCTGGGATGGTAGATGATGCCCAAAAGATATCTAATTCTCTAGAAGCACCGAATAGTTGAGCAATTATCCTTAATTTGATAAATCCTAAAAACTTCGTGATTAGAAGAATCATGATGATTGATAGAACAATATTTCTATTTTTCTGTTTTTTCGTCACTACGGGTTTTAAAGATTTTAGACGGTTATTATCATAATAAAACAAGAAGAGAACTTCAATACATTTCATTTGAAATTCATTTATAAACAATACAATAGATAGTATGTTAAAAGCAATTGCAGATATTCTTTTTCCAAAATATTGTTTAGTGTGTGGAAAGCCTGGTTTTAGTATTTGTTCTTATTGTAAAAAGAAATTAATTCCCTCCATCCCTGAATGCTATCTTTGCAGAAGGATATCTAATGGTTATAAGACACATTCTAATTGTAAAAAGGATCTTTCTTTAGATTTTCTTTTTTACGCTTGGAGATATACTAGTATTTCTTCTGGGTTGATAAAGGTTTTGAAATATAAAGGGGCGTTTAATATTCAAAATGAACTTGGAGAACTTTTAAAAGAGAGACTTTTGCAAACAAAGTTTTTAGAGAATTTTAAGAATCCTCTACTAATTCCTCTCCCCTTGCATAAAAAAAGACTAAAAGAGAGAGGTTTTAACCAAACAGAACTTATTGGTATAGAGATTAGTAGATTGTTTAATATCCCATATGACACATCCCTTTTAAAAAGAGATCTATATTCTAGTCCACAAGCTAAGAAGGATGTTATGGAGAGACAGGTTTTGGACAAAAGGACTTTCTCTTTTGACCATTCTAAATATCTGAAAGATTACAAGAGTAAAGAAATAATTCTTGTAGATGATGTAATAACTACGGGAACAACTTTAGATATTGCGTGTAAAGCAATTAAAAAAAGTAACAAAGATATTAAAGTTTCTGCAATTGGATTGTTTAGAGGTAGTCCAGATTACTCTTCTAATCCCTCTGCTTGACGAATATCTCTAACAACTTCTTGGTATACATCTGTTTCTGTTTGTCCATATTCCTCCATTATTGCCTTAGCTGCTTTCATATATGATAGATATACATCATCCTTTCCTAATTTCTTGTTAATCTCTGCAGACATTACAAGAGATGGTACATGTCTTGGATTAATTTCTAACACTTTTATTAACATTGCTAATGCATCTTCTGAATTTTCTTGTACTAGATATACCTGAGCTGCATTGTAATATATTTCATAATTACTGGGATTAAGATCTGCACATTTACCTAATGCATTTAGAGCATCTCTGTCGTAATCTTCAAATCCAACACTTAAAAGACCCATGTATGCACTAGAAGATGTCTCCCAGTTAGAGTATAGCTTAGGATTTCTATCCAAAGCTTTTTGTATTTGGTTTACAACTTCTCTTTTATGCATTGCAATTTTATCCAACAACTCTTCCTTTTCATTTTGGTCATCTGAGAATGTGTAGAGCTCCCCGTAGAAAGATACTTTTTCGAGATTTAACAAAGCAAGCTTTCTATTTACTAAAGAGTTTTTTCTTTCAAATTTTTCAGCTTTAGAATACCTATCTATTACCTCTGTTAGGAAAGTTTCTCTTTCTTCTTGGGATGGTTCAACTTCTTCAAATTTAATAGTTTCTGTAGAAATATATGCCTCTGCAGATGCTATGTATATGTTTGAGACTAACATCTTGCACCATATACCTGTAAGTCCTATTGATATAGAGATTAAGATGATGGTCATGATCAAATTAATATTTTCAATACTCTGGGATCTTTTTTTAAACTTCTCTGCATTTGTATCTATTGCCCACATTTTAAGTACAAACTTGTCTGGAATTTTTATCTTTTTAATATTGATAGATACAATCCAGAGAGAGATTAAGATGAAGAAGATTAGTTTAATTAATATTCCAAAATGTATAAATATTGAAGATATGTATACAAAGAGAGTTGCAAAACCTAATGTTAAGGATATTAGGGTTTTTTCACTACTGGCAGATCTCTTAAGCTCTTTTATCTGAGATATTAATTCTTTAATTAAAAGATATCCTAAAAATATCCATGCCCCTATCCATATTATCCCTCCCTCTCCAAACTGAGTAATTATTTCACTAGAACCGTAGTAAAAATTAGTTTTATTAAAAGCTAAAACCTCTGTTGTTGCTGGTTTAAACATATTGTAAAGCAATACAAAGGTATTTTCTCCAAAGCCCACTATTGCTCTAATGAATTTGCTAGATATTGATGAAGATATTACTTCCCAAGAGATATCTCCTCCTAAAGATACTTGTGTTAAAAGATTGAAGGATTCTAGTATCTTTTCTTTTACATTCGGAATTTTAAATATTGCAAAAACCACAATGGATATTAACAAAGGGATAGAGATTAACATCTTGATTGTTTTCTCTTCAGATTTTCTGAATCTAACAAATCTCATTATTAAAATTACAAGAAGGATTAGGATTAGGAACAGTAATATTGCTATTGGTAATCCTTGGTTTACAGAAAATGCCCAGAAGGTTAAAAGAGAAATTGCTAGGTTAATTATATTGAATATGAATATTGTTTTGTTGTTCTTCTTGTACCAGACTAATATTCCAAATGATGTAATTATTAGTATCCCATTAAGCATTAACAAGGTATTTGCAGAGAGTGTCCATGGTAAACCATAGCTAAAGACTTCTTTGTAGGCAGGTAAAAAGTTTAAGAAATCTATTCCACTAAAGGATAGTAGGCTGAGTATGTTTATAATTAATATGCCAATAGAGAAGTATAAAAGGACTTTTACTACCTCCTCAAAAGTATCTATAAAACTTCTCATAGATATAGATACTAGTACTACAGCTATTAAAGAAACTAATCCAGATCCTAAACTCATATCTACTCCCCAGAAGCTTAATCCTGGATCTACAGAGAATATTGTAGATATTATTCCTGCTAACAAGACTAAGAATATTCCTGTATCTATACTGTTCTTAAATATTGAGAATTTACCCTCCCATATGAATTTAAGAATTTCCAAAGCCACTATTACAGTAGATACTATTAATATTAACAATGAGATTCCTCTTTCTAACCAATCCCAAGGCATTGGAATAATTGCAAATGGTAGTAGAAGGAAAAGCATATAGAAGATACCGTTTTGAATAGCATTAATAGTGAGTCTTTTTTTAGACCTTCTTTTTTCTTTTAACATATTTAATAGTCAGGACAGTTTAGTTTCTTCTAATATCCTACCACAAAGGAAATTAATAGAAAAAGGGAGGTATATACCTCCCTTTTACAAAGACTTAAGAAAGATTACTCTACAACTTCACCTTCTTTTACCTCTTCCTCATCTTTTTTCTCATCCTTCTTCTCCTCTTCCTTCTTCCCTTTCTTTTCCTCTTTAGAAGCTTCTTTCGCTGCTTCTTGGTAGAGTTTAGTACTTAATTCTTGCATATCCTTAGTAAGTTCTTCACTCTTCTTTTCAACTTCTTTTTCATCGAAGTCTTCTTTTTCGATTAGTTTCTTTAGTTCTTCAACCTTCTTCTCTATCTCTTCTTTCTTTTTCTTCTCTACTTTATCTCCAAGATCTTTAAGAAGTTTCTCTGTACTAAAGCATAGAGAATCTGCATTGTTTTTCTTTTCAATCTTCTCTCTCTTCTTCTTATCTTCTTTAGCATGTTTTTCAGCTTCTTCAACCATCTTTTCAATTTCATCTTCCTTTAATCCTGTAGATGCAGTAATTGTAATCTTTTGTTCTTTCTTAGTAGCCATATCCATAGCTTTAACATTAAGAATACCGTTTGCATCTATTTCAAAGGTAACCTCTATTTGAGGAATTCCTCTTGGTGCTGGTGGTATACCGTCTAAAATGAATCTTCCTAGTGTCTTGTTGTCTGTAGCCATTTCTCTTTCTCCTTGAAGAATATGGATATCTACTGCTGGTTGGTTATCTGCAGCTGTAGAAAAGATTTGTTTCTTTTCAACAGGTATTGTTGTATTCCTATCTATTAACTTTGTCATTACACCACCTAGGGTTTCTAAACCTAAGGAGAGAGGGGTAACATCTAGTAAGGTAATATCTTTAACCTCACCTCCTAGTACACCTCCTTGAATTGCAGCTCCAACTGCAACAACCTCGTCTGGATTTACTCCCTTGTTTGGTTCTTTTTTAAAGAAGTCTTTAACGATGTTAATAATTGCGGGCATTCTTGTCATACCACCAACTAAAAGTACTTCTCCAATATCTTCTACATCTAACTTCGCATCTTTCATTGCTTTCTTACATGGGTCAATTGTACTGTCTATTAATTCTTTGGTTAATTTTTCAAGATCTGCTCTGGTCATTTCTTCTTTCATATGTTTGGGACCATTAGAATCTGCGGTAATATATGGAATATTTATTTCTGTTGTTTCGCTTGTAGAAAGTTCTATCTTTGCTTTTTCAGCAGCTTCTTTTAGTCTTTGTAGAGCTGTTCTATCTTTCTTCAAATCTATACCCTCTTTGTTTTCAAATTCTTTTGCTAGATGGTCAATTATTCTTTGGTCAAAGTCATCTCCTCCGAGGTGTGTATCTCCATTTGTAGAAAGAACTTCAAATACACCGTCTCCAATTTCAAGAATTGAGATGTCGAAGGTTCCTCCTCCTAGGTCAAATACAGCAATTTTTTGGTCTTTTTTGTTTTCCATTCCAAAAGCCAATGCTGCAGCAGTAGGCTCATTAATGATTCTTTTTACTTCTAATCCTGCAATTTTACCTGCATCTTTGGTTGCTTGTCTTTGAGAGTCGTCAAAGTAGGCTGGTACTGTAATTACAGCTTCCTTAACTTCTTCTCCGAGGAAATCTTCTGCATCTTTCTTTAATTTTCCTAAAACCTTTGCAGAAATTTCTTGTGGTGTATACCATTTGTCTCCCATTTGAACTTCAATTCCACCATTATCTGCCTCTCTCATTTCAAAAGGTAAAAGTTCCCTATCCTTCTCAACCTCGGGGTCATTCCAAGACCTACCAATTAATCTCTTTACAGAGTAAATTGTACCTTCTGGGTTTGTAATTGCTTGGTTTCTTGCTGGAGCTCCTACTAGAATATCTCCATTGTCTCCTTTAGCTACAACAGAGGGTGTTAATCTTCCTCCTTGTGCATTTGCAATTACATTGGGTTTTCCTCCAGACATGTATGCCATGGCTGAGTTTGTTGTGCCCAAGTCTATTCCTATTATTTTTGACATAATATTAAAACTTTAAAAATTAATTTCTATGAATTTTTGGAGACTACAACTCTAGTTGGTCGTATTACTTCTCCATTCATTTCAAATCCAGGTTGTATGATGTCGAAGATTTTCCCGTCTTTGCCTTCCTTAATCGTAGTTATTGCTTCATGTACGTTAGGATTAAAATCATCTCCTTTCTCTGTCTCTATTTCTTCAACACCTATATCTTCTAAAATATCTTCAATTTCATCTAGTATATTTTCGACTCCGTCAAACCATGCCTCTATCTCATCTGGAATATCTAACTTCTCTGCAGATTTCTCTGACATATATATTCCGTCTAATATTGGTAAGAATTTCTCTACCAAAGATTTTTTTGTCTGAAAATCCTTTATTAATATCCTCTTGTCTATATTCTTCTCTAGATTTTGGTAATCTGCTAGAGCTTTTTTAAGAAGATTTTCCATTTCCTCATATGTTCTTTCTTGTTTTTTTGTCTTTGTATGTGTTTTCTTGTTCATGTTCTTGTTCAAAAATTTAGTACCATCCTTTTAGAGATTCCTTTGTAGCTTCTTGGATTTCTTTTAGAGCTGGAATTACCTTTCCGTAATCCATTCTTTTTGAACTCAACATTCCAACATATCCATTGTCAGATTGTGGAAGTTTAATTTTAGTAAATGCCATTGAGCATTCATCTAGTCCTTTAACTCCTGTTTCTTCTCCAATTAGTAATGCTACTCCTGAATTGTTGAATTTAGAGAGCATTTGCATCATGAAGGTGTCATCTTCAAGAAGTTCTACAATTCTTTCTAGGATATCTAAGTCACAGAGTTCTTCATATTTAAAGAGATTAGAGAGTCCGTAGTATCTAATGTCGTCATTGAAAACCACAAATGCTACTCCTTCTCCTTTTTCTGCAAGGATTCTTAGAATGGATCTAACAATATTGTCTTTAGAGAATCTTTCTTTAAATATTCCTTGTCTAATCTGTACCGCTATTACTGGATTTAATCTAGAACCTCCAACTACCTTTGTTACATATAGTCTTAATGCTTGATCTGTTGGGTGTCTTCCAGAGGATACATGGCTTTTTTCAAGTAAACCTAAATCCATTAATCTTGCCATTTCATTTCTAATGGTTGCAGAGCTTACTCCTAGGTCATATTTTTCTAAAAGAGCTAAAGATCCGACTTCATCTGCACTTTGCATAAATTCTTTTATTATCGCCATAAGTATGTCTCTTTGACGATCTGTTATTGGATCCATAATTAGCAGTCTATCATATTAGGTGCTAAAAGTATATATTTATTTTTTAGAGGGGTCAACCTACTCTGTATATTGACTTTCAACTCATACTCTCATATATTTTGCTATGAATATATTATTAGGTGATGGTAATGGTAGCGACAAGATGGGACCAGACGTAGGCTCCTAGATATAAACATTATCTATTAAAATACCCTAAATTCTGTTGTAATACAGTATATTTTCTGATATACTCTCACCTGTTATGGAAAAAATATCATTACAAAAAAGAGATCTTACTGGTAAAAAAGCAAAAAGACTACTAAATGAAGGTCTTTTACCAGCAGTACTCTACAATTCAAAAAAAGAATCTCAAAATGTTAAATTAACAATATCTGAAGCTGCAAAGCTTTTAAATGAGGCTACATTAACAACAATTATAGATATTGAGTTAGATGGTAAAGCAAAGAAAGCAATTATTAAAGATGTAGATACAAATCCAAGAACAGATGAAGTAAGACATATTTCTTTCTTTGAAATTGATGAAAAACAACCAATGGTATTTGAAATTCCATTTGAATTAGTAGGTGTATCCCCAGCAGTTAAGAATAACTTGGGGGTATTGGTTAATATTCTTCCTACTTTAGAAGTAAGATGTAAGGTTGCAGATCTTGTAGACTCCATTAAGGTAGATATTTCTAAACTTGAATTTCCTGGACAAACAATTGCTGTAGAGGATGTAGAAATTCCAGAAGGTATATCTTTTATTAATGAAGATATTAAGACCTCCCCTATCGTTACAATTACACAGCTTCAGAAAGAAGAAGAGATTGAAGAGGTTGTAGAAGAGACTGAAGATGGAGAAGAAGTAGTAGAGGGTGAGGAAGGAGAAGAAACAGAGGAAGGTAGTACAGAAGAAACACCAGAAGAGAAGGAAGAGTAAGGACTAGATTTTCTTTTTAAAAAGGGTTATCATCCCATATGATTTCAGTAATTATTGCTTCTTGGAAAGAGCCTAAAACCATTGGTAAATGTATTAAATGCATTGCAGATGGTGAATATTCTGGTATTCCTAAAGATTTTGAAATATTACAAGTATCCCCAGATAAAGAGACTTTAGAGGCAGGTAAAAAAGCTGCTAAGGAATTAAACCTGTCATCTTCTCAATATATTCAATTAATAGATCCAATTAAGGGTAAACCTTTTGCTTTAAAGATGGCAATGAAAAAGGTAAAAGGAGATATTATCATTTGGACAGATGGAGATACATATTTTGGAGAGGGCTCTGTAGGAGCCTTGGTAAAACCTTTTGACAATCCAAAAGTGGGAGGTATTAGTGGTAGACCCATATCTATGGACAGAAAGGATAATGTGTTTGGATATTGGGGTCACCTACTTTCTTCCTCTGCAGATCATAGGAGGAGAAATACAATGGAAGAGACAAAGGATGGTTATTACCTTAGTAAGGATAAATTTTTCCCAATGAGTGGATATATTATGGCTACAAGGAATATAGATTTGAAGATTCCTTCAGATGTTCTATCAGATGACGCATATATTTCATATGAATTAAGAAACAAGGGATATGAAATTGGATATACACAGGATGCTACTTGTTATGTTAAATATCCTACTTCTTTAAGAGATTACTACAAACAAAAGGTTAGATCTTTAGGAGGGTTCATACAATTAGAAAGGATGGGTGTATTTCAGAGGGATAAGCAGAGTAGAAGTTTTTTCATTGAACTTGGATATGCTTTTTATGCATTGGGTTATGCAAAAAATATTAAGGAATTCTTTTGGTCATGCTTACTATTTCCTGTAAGACTTTGGACATGGATTAGAATCTTTTGGGAGAGAAGAATATTGAAAAAAGGTATGCCAAAAGATGGTTGGGAGAGGATAGAGAGTACTAAATAAAAAGAGGTCTATTTCTAGACCTCCTTACAATTCCAAAAACAACTATATTACCACCTAAAGTGTGCAAATGCTTTATTAGCCTCTGCCATCTTTTCAACATCTCTCTTTTTCTTAACTGCTTCCCCTTCTCCTTTGTATGCATCTATAAATGAGTTCATAAGAATCTTGTCAAAAGATTGTCCCCCCTTATTCCTAGCCTCGTCTACTATCCATCTAATTGCTAAAGCCTCTTGTCTCTTTGGACTAACAGGAACAGGAATATTATAGTTAGCACCACCTACTCTCCTTGCTCTAATTTCTAAAGCAGGTCTTACATTGTCTACTGCTTTTTCAACAAACTCTACAACATCTGCCTTAACCTTCTTTGCACCCTCCTCTATTGCAGAATATGCAAGTTTTTCTGCTACAGTTCTCTTCCCGTCTAACATTACTTTATTAACAAGACGACCAATTATTAGGTTCCCATATTTAGAATCTTTATATTGTTCTCTTTTTTTAGCTCTTTTACCTCTCATTATTATTTACTTCAAAATTATTCTTCAGATTTAGCGTCAGCAAGTCTAACACCATATTTAGATCTAGCTTTCTTTCTACCTTTAACTCCAGCTGCATCGTATTTACCTCTAACAACAATATATTTAACACCAGGAAGGTCTCTCTTTCTTCCAGCTTTTAGAAGAACTACAGAGTGTTCTTGTAGATTATGTCCCTCTCCTGGAATATATGCTGTTACCTCTCTACCATTAGAGAGTCTGACTCTTGCTACTTTACGTAAAGCAGAGTTAGGTTTTTTAGGTGTCATTGTTTTAACCTGAAGACAAATACCTCTTTTAAAAGGATTCTTTGCCTTTTGGTATCTATTCTTAAGAGGATTAAAGTTTGTAGCTAAGTCTATGTGCTTCTTACTCCTCTTTTTATCTTTTCTAGGTTTTCTTATTAATTGGTTTACTGTTGGCATGGTCGATATTATACTATTAAATCTTAATTTCTGGTAGTTCTGACATATCTTCTACTTCTGCTTCCTCTCCCGAAGGTATTCTTCTACCGATTATTACATTCTCTTTCATTCCTCTAAGGTAGTCTTGTTTACCCAATATTGCACTATGTGTTAAAACTCTGACTTGCTCTTGGAATGACATTGCTGACAAGAAACTCTCAGTATGTAAGGAGGATGCCTTAATACCTAGCAACAATGGAACTATTAGAGACTTATTCTTTCCTTCTTCTGAAAGTAGTTCATTCTTTGTATTTGCAACATATCTGTTTACATATGATCCAATTAGGTAATCTGTATCTCCAGAGTTAAGAACTCTTGCTAGTCTTGCCATTTGTCTAATGATTATCTCAACATGTACATCTCCAATTGCAACACCCTGCTCGTTGAATACCTTTTGAACATTGTTAATGATATATCTTTGAGCCTTTTCTAATCCTGCAACTTCTGCAAGCTTCTTAGGATCTACAGAGCCCTCTATTAACTGATCTCCTGCTTCTACTTCCTGACCGTCTTCTACTAATATTCCGATCTTTGGTAATACAGATACTGTTTCTTCTGCCTGTATTTGTCCTTTTATTACTAAAATTCCCCCATCTATTGAAACTTCTCCATCGAAAGGTGCTTGCTTTTCATTCTCTTCAAAATCTATGTACATTAATTGTCCAGCTTTGACCCTTTGTCCATCTTCTACTGCAACTTTCTTAGCATCTGAAATGATATATTTTCTTTTAACGTCTTTTGTTCCTACAATTGTTATTGTTGCAGAGTCATCCTCTGCTTTTTGCATAGAGATTTTACCATCTATGGATGCAACATCTGCTACAGCCTTAGGTCTTCTGGCTTCAAAGAGCTCTTCAATACGTGGAAGACCCTGTGTGATATCTGTTCTCTGAACACCACCCTTATGGAATGTCTGCATAGTCATCTGTGTACCTGGTTCTCCAATGGATTGAGCTGCAATTACACCAACTGCCCTTCCCATTTCAATTTCTTCACCATTTTCAAGACTTCTACCGTAACATTTCTTACAAATCCCAAGAGGACTCTTACAAAGTAATGGAGATCTTACAAATACTTCTTCTAGTTTAGATTTATCTATTTCTAATGCAATCTTTCTAGTTATTGTATCTCCTTTCTTAGCAATTACTTCTTTGTCATCTTTTACATCCTGTGTTAAAACTCTTCCAACTAACCTGTCTACAAATTTAATTCTTCTGTCATCTTTTCTCTTAATTGCCCATCCTTTACCGTCATAGCCACAGTCATCTTCTCTTATGATTACATCGTGGGCTACATCTACAAGCTTTCTTGTAAGATATCCAGATGAAGATGTCTTAAGAGATCTATCTGCAATACCTTTTCTACCACCATTCGCAGAAACAAAGTATTCAAATGCTTCAAGACCATCTCTATAGTTTCCTTTAATTGGAAGTGGTACCCAGTTACCTCTAGAGTCTCTAACAAGACCTTTAATTGCAAGTACCTGTCTAGCCTGAATCTTTCCACCGTTTGCTCCTGATTCAACCATTTCAGAAATGGAACAGTCACAATCTAGTTTCTCCCATGCTTCATCTGCTAATTCAGAAGCAAAGTCATTCCACATATTTGTTGAAAGATTTAATTTCTCTTTGGATGTAATTAAACCTTGCATGTAGTTTTCTTGTAATTGTTCATCTTTCTCTTCAATTTCTTCCATTCTCTTCTCTAAGTCAAAGTCAACATTGCAATCGTCTAATGCAAATGAGAATGCTAAGTCTGTAGCATATTTAAAACCTAAGCATTTAAGGTCGTCAAGAAGTTTAATTACAATCTCGAATGGATAGTTATCTTTAATATCTTCTACTATTTCAGATACCTTCTTAGATTCTACTCTTTCATTAACAAATGGATAGTCTTCTGGAAGGAAAGAATTGAAGATAACTCTACCCACAGAGGTATTAAGAATTTCTCCATCTCTTCCTTTTACAATTATTTCTTCATTATGTGTAATTATTCCTCTTTCATATGCTTTCTTTGCGAGATTAAAGTCGGCAAAGAATCTTGGCTTTTCTGTCTCTTTCTTGTCTGTTAAGAGGTAGTATCCAAGAACCATATCTTTTGAAGGATTTGCTAATACCTTTCCATTTTTAATATCTATGATATTCTTAGATGCCATAACAGAGCTTTGAGCTTCAGCTATAGCTTCATCTGTAAGAAGAATATGTACAGACATTTGGTCACCGTCGAAGTCAGCATTAAATGCTTTACATACTAATGGGTGTAAACGAATTGCTTCACCTTCTACTAATCTAGGGTAGAAACCTTGAATACTGTATTTGTGAAGTGTAGGTGCACGATTTAGTAATACTGGTCTACCTTCAATTATCTTTTCTAGGAGATCCCAAACAACATCTTCTTTCTCATCTATTATGTCTTTTGCAACTCTAATATTAGGTGCAATTTCCTTTTCCATTAATTCATGAATGACGAAAGGTTTAAAGACTTCTAAAGCAATGGATTTTGGAAGACCACATTCATCTATCTTTAAGGATGCATCTCCAATGATAACTGCACGACCAGAGTAGTCAACACGCTTACCAAGAAGATTTTTTCTGAATAATCCTTTTTTACCTCTAAGATCATCTGTTAAGGATTGATATGGCAATCTCTTGTTATTAAGCATTGCCTTAGATGGTCTGTGAGAGTTATCTATTAATGCATCTACAGATTCCTGAAGCATTCTCTTTTCATTCCTCAAGATTACATCTGGTGCACCAATCTCTATTAATCTCCTTAATCTATTATTTCTGTTAATAATTCTTCTGTATAAGTCATTAAGGTCTGAAGTTGCAAATTTACCACCAGAAATTGGAATAATTGGCCTTAATTCTGGAGGAAGTACTGGTAATACATTCATAACCATCCATGATGGCTCCATTCCATTCTCTTTAAATCCTTGTAAGTATTGAATTCTTCTAATTGTTGAAGCTCTTTTGTCTCCCTTTTCATTCCTCGCCCTATTTTTGAGTCTTCTAATTTCTTTACCCAAATCTAATTCCTCTAGAAGCTTTTTAACTGCTTCTGCTCCCATCATTGCTTCAAAGAAGACAAGATCTTTATCCATAAAGTCAACATATTCATCTTCTGTAAGGATAGTCCCTACTTCTAATTTAGCGACAATTTGAAGAATCTTTGTATATGTAGCATCCAAAATTTCCTCTTGTTCTGCATAATCTCTTTTAACTTTAGCCAAAGATTGTTTCTTTCTATGTTCTAATTGACTCTTTGTAAATTGTCCTTTTTTATCTTTTCCTAAATCTTTTATTTGACCATCAAAGTCCTTTGTTACTTCCTTTAACTCATCTTGTAACCTGTTATCTAATTCTTTAAGATCTGCTTCTCTCAATTGCTCTGCTCTTTCTTTAATTTCAGCCCTTTTATCTTTTTCTACACTTACTACCATATATCTTGTGTAGTAGATAACAGAGAGAAGTTTCTTATGAGAGACATTTAAGACTATGGACATCTTATTGGGAATACCATATGCAAACCATACATGTGTTACAGGAACAGCAAGTTTAATATGTCCCATTCTTTCTCTTCTAACATCCTTGGTTGTTACTTCGACACCACATTTATCACAAACAATTCCCTTATATCTAATCTTTTTATACTTACCACAGTAACATTCATAGTTTTTTGTAGGACCAAATATCTTTTCACAGAAAAGACCATCTGGCTCTGCTTTAAATGTTCTATAGTTAATGGTTTCTGCTTTGGTAACTTCTCCGTATGACCAATCTAAGATTTGCTCTGGAGAAGCAATTGTTAATTTCAAAGCGTCAAAGTTTTTTAATCTCTCGTTATTCTTCTTCATTGTTGTTCTCCTCAACCTCTTGTTCAGCAGGTTTGTTAGAAATTAATTCCATGTTCAAGCAAAGAGCATTTAACTCTCTAACAAGAACTTTAAAGGATTCTGGCATACTAGTATTTTCAATCTTTTCTCCATGAATGATTGCCTTATATGCAGCAGAACGACCTTTAACATCGTCAGATTTAATTGTGAGCATTTCTTGTAATGCATATGGTGCTCCATGTGCTTCTAATGCCCAGACTTCCATCTCACCGAATCTCTGTCCACCCATTTGAGCTTTACCACCCAAAGGCTGTTGTGTAACAGCTGTATATGGACCAGTTGCTCTAGCATGTACTTTTTCATCGGCAATATGGTGAAGTTTCAAAACATATTTCATTCCAACTGTAACTTTTCGAGGGAACTTTTTACCTGTTCGACCGTCGTAAAGATCAATTTTTTGATCCATACTAAATCCACCTTTCTTCATTTCTTTCTCTAACCATTCCATATTAACACCCTCAAATGCAGGAAAAGCCAAGTTCTCTCCCAAATCTAATGCATATTTACCATAGTGGACTTCAATAGCTTGTCCAAGATTCATTCTCTTAAGGAACATAGGTGTAAGAACCATATCTACAGGTTCCCCATCTTCAGTAAATGGCATGTCTTCGATAGGTTTAATAGTAGCAACGGTATTTTTATCTCCGTGCCTACCTGCAATCTTATCTCCATATCCAAGCTTCTTTGTTTTAGCAACCCATACCTTAACTTCTTTCAATACCCCCGGTTGTAATTTGTCCCCTTCATCTGCAGATAGTACTTGTGTTCTTAAAACTATTCCTTCTTCTCCATGAGGAAGTCTTAAAGAGTTATCTCTTACATCACTTGCAGACTCACCAAAGATTGCTCTAAGTAATCTTTCTTCGGCAGTAAGTTCTTTTTCTCCTCTAGGAGCGACAACACCTACTAATATATCTCCTGCCACAACTTTCTCACCATCTCTGACAATTCCTCTCATATCTAATTTCTGAAGAATTCTGTCACTTACATGAGGAATATCTTGTGTAATTGTTTCAGGTCCAAGTTCTGTATCTCTAACTTGAATTGTATGCTCTCTAATATGTACAGATGTCAATATGTCATCTTTAACAATTCTTTCTGAAATTGCTACAGCATCTTCGTAGTTGTAACCTTCATATGACATTAAGGCGACTCTAATGTTGGTACCAACAGAGAGCTCTCCTTCTATCATTGTAGGTCCATCTACTAATACGTCTCCTTTCTTAAAAGTGTCTCCTTCATTAAGAAGAGGCTTTTGAGAGAAAGAGGTATTGTCGTTAGACCTATAGAAGGTTTTTAATTTGTAATCCTTTAATCCACCCTTTTTGTAATTAACACTCAATCTATCTGCATCTACATATTCAACCTTACCGTCTTCTTCTGCGAATATTCCCCAAACAGATTGCCTTGCAACTGCTTCTTCCATACCAGTACCTACTAAAGGAGATTGCTGCTTTACCAAAGGAACTGCCTGTCTTTGCATGTTAGCTCCTGTAAGAGCACGCATTGCATCGTCATGTGCAACAAATGGTATTAATGCCATTCCTAATCCTGCCTGTTGGTAAGTAAGTACGTCTATATGATCTATTAAGGAGTAATCTACTACAACAAAATCTCCATCATGTCTTACAGCAATTGTATTCTCCAAAATATTCTCATCTTCATCCATTTCCATAGATGTGGTTCCTATATATTTCTTTTCTTCATCCAACGCATCAAAGTAGTCAATCTCTGAAGTGACAAAAGGCTTAACTTTAATCTTTTTAATTCCTTTTATTCCAGAAATTTTTCTAGCAAGATCCTCGTCTACTTTCGTCTCTTTCTTTGCAACTACTTTCTTACCATCTTTAATATCTTCATCTAATATCCTGTTTGTTAAATCCTTAATTGTTGGTTTAACTTCACTAAGAACTTTTCTATATGGAGCTTCAAGAAAACCATATTCATTAACCCTAGCAAGCATTGCCAACTGTGTAACAACACCAATATTAGCACTCTCAGGACTTGTAACAGGGTCGAATCTTGAGTAATGAGATTGATGAACCTCACGAATTGAGAATGTAGCCCTCTCCTTCAAGATACCTCCTGGACCTGCAGCAGTAACCTTTCTTTTATTTTCTAATTCAGAAAGGATATTTGTCTGATCCATGAATGAAGATAATTGGTTTGCACCAAAGAACTGTTGCATTGCAACAGAAACTGGTTTTGTACTAACAAGCATTGAAGGAGTTACCTTTGCATCTTGTCCATACAAACTCATCTTGTCTCTAATATTCTTTTCTAATCTTCTAATACCTGCATTAAGTTGTCTTTCTAAGACTTCTCCGACACTTCTAATTCTTCTGTTACAAAGGTGGTCAATGTCATCTGGTTCAACAGCTTCATTATTAACCTGAATTAATCTCTTGACAGTTGCAATTAAATCCTCAATTTGGAAACCAGACTTATCTCCCTCTAATGGGAAGTCTAATCCAAGTTTTCTATTTAATTGGTATCTACCAATTTTTCCTAGATTGAATTTCCTGTCATTAAATAGATAGCTTCTTATATATTTTTCAGCGCTATCTAATGTAACTGTCTCATCTGGTCTAAGTTTGTTGTATACACTTATAATTGCTTCTTCTTTACTCTTAGTAAAATCTCTAGCCAATGTAGCCTCTATATATTTGTATTCCTCATGGGTATCTACATCTTTGAATAATTTCTTAATATCTTCATCCTTCTCATATCCCAAAACCCTAAAAAGTTCTGTAATTAAAATTCTTGGTCTCTTTGGAACCAATCTAATGGAAAGTACATTATGCTTGTTTACATTGATCTCATACCAAGGACCTCTTCCAGGCATTAATCTAGCTTTGTATAAAGTTCGGTATGGTAATTTGTCATCCTCTTCAAACAACACACCCTCTGCTCTAACAATCTGGTGTGTAACAACCCTTCTAACTCCGTTCACAACAAAAAACCCGTCTTCTGTCATTACGGGTAAGTTAGCAACAAAAATCTCTTGCTCTTTAATTTCTCCTGTCTTGTTGTTTAAAAGTTGAACAGTAGCATAAACAGGAATTTCATAAGAAAGTCCCTTTCTAGTTGCTTCATCAATATCTCTATAAGGATCTCCATATCTAAAATCTTTAAATTCTAGAGTCCACATTCTCTCCATGGAATCCTTAACAGGATTTATTTCAGAGAAAACCTTTTTGAATCCACTCTCATAGAATTCTTGAAACGACCTCTTTTGTGCCTCTATAAAGCTTGGAAATTCGAAGTCTCCTGAATAATCCAAACCCATATTAAGTCTAGAAGCCTTATTACGCTTTGGGCTAATCATAGGGCGATACTACCTTGTAATTAATTAAACTCGAGTTTAAAAATGTGGTACGAGTTACAAATAATGGCAACCCATAAACCACGTAAAATGTGTAGAACTTCGAGAATATTATCATACTAATGGTGTAAAGTCAAAACAAACATACCAGTTTCTCATACTGGAAGTTTATGAGATGATGATATACTATCATACAACCTTTGTCAAAACTCCATATTTAAAGTAATATATACCAAAAAGATGCCCAGAAAGAAAAAGAAAACAATAACGATACAAAGCGATGAAACCAAAGTATTAATTGGTTTAATTCTTTTAGTAATAGGTATCGGACTAATCCTTGCCCCATTTACCAAAACAGAGGCAGTACTTTTTGAAAAAGTATGTAATATTTTTGGATATGCAGCTGTTGCTTGGGGACTTTTTTCTTTTGTGTTCTCACTAACCTTTCTCTCTAAAAACAAATCTTTTAAATCTCCAAGGTTAATCATAGGACTTTTACTTTTCTCTACAGTTATAAGTACCCTTTTAAGCTACTGGGCAGACACAGCAGAAGATCCTGCAACTTCAGGAGGTATCTTTGGTAATAGTCTTCATACATTTTTTGAAAATATGACTGGTCGAGTATTTGAATTAATATTAATTGTAGTCTTTTTAATAATTTCTTTTTCCCTAATATCTGGTACCTCTATGACAAAAATTGTTGAATTCATAGACAATACATTTAAAAAAGGAGAGGGAAGAAAGAGAATTAAACTTGAAGGCCTTTTGGAAAGGAAAATAGATGAGCAAAAGAAACTTTTAGACGACAAGAGTGTAGATGACATTAAAATTGAAAATATTGAAGACAAAGAAGAACAGGTTGAAGTAAAACAAGAGCCTGTTGTTCCAATTCAACAAAAAGATCCAAACCTTTTTGAATCTAATCTCGAAACAGACGAGACTAAAGCTCCAGATGGACCTAAATTCCCAAGTTGGACATATCCATCCATTGAGCCTTTGCAAGACCCTCAGAAACAACCACAGGATGCTGCAGAATATAAGCAGAAGGCTAAGGTAATAGAACAGACTTTAAAGAGTTTTGGAATTCAAGCTAGGGTTGTAGAGATCTCTGTAGGACCTACCGTTGCCAGATTTGCTTTAAGCTTGAGCATTGGAACCAAGGTTTCTAAAGTTAGGAATCTTAGTAACGATCTCGCTGTTGCACTTAAATCTAAAACATCAAAAGTCCGTATTGAAGCTCCAATTCCGGGAACCAACTATGTAGGCATTGAAGTTCCTAATCCAAAACCAAACTTTGTATACCTTAAAGAGATGGCAAGATCTCTTAAGGCAGATATGGATGAATATGAGCTCCCCATGATCCTAGGTAAAGACATTACTGGGAAAGTTGTAATTAACGACCTAGTAGATATTCCCCACCTTCTAATTGCAGGTGCAACTGGTACAGGAAAATCTGTTGGAATGAACTCAATACTTGCTGGATTACTTCTTACAAAGACTCCAGATGAGGTCAGATTCATCATGGTAGACCCAAAAATGGGAATTGAGTTAGCACCTTACGATGGAATTCCACATCTTCTAAATCCAGTAATTAAAGATATGGAATTGGTGGTCAATGCACTACAATGGGTAATTGAAGAGATGAGAAAAAGATATCGAATGTTACAACAAGAGCATGTCAAAAAGATTACAGATTACAACAAGAAATTAGGATATCCTGCAATGCCATACATTGTAATTGTTGTAGACGAGGTAGCAGAATTAATGCTTTCCTCTGGTGCAGATGTAGAAGACAAAATCAAAAGTATTGCCCAAATGGGTCGTGCAGCTGGAGTACATCTAATTCTTGCTACACAGAAACCTACCGTAAATGTAATTACAGGAATCATTAAATCTAATATCCAAGGAAGAATGGCCTTCTCTGTTGCTACAGCAATGGACTCAAGAGTCATAATTGACCAAATGGGTGCGGAGACACTAATTGGAAAGGGAGATATGTTGTACGTAGATGCTACAACTCCAAAACCTGTACGTATTCAATGTACATACACATCTGGGGAAGATACAGAGGAAGTTGTGAAGCAAATTAAAGAACAAATTACCGAAGAAGAGGTAAACTACTCTGAAGAATTACAAGATGCAATTGAAAATCCTTCTGGAACACCCGGGGCACCAGGAAGTGCAGGAGGAAGAGAACCTGAATTTGTAGATGCCCTCAAAATCGTGGTAGCGGAGCAGAAGGCATCAGCATCATATTTACAAAGAAGATTAAGAATTGGATATAATAAGGCTGCTAGAATAATGGAAGAATTAGAAGAAGCAGGAGCAATAGGTCCTCAAGATGGATCTAAACCTAGAAAAGTTTTAGTAACATCTTTAGACCAAGTTTTAGGTTCCAATTCTCAAACTGCCCAAGAATAAAGTATATAATTTAGAAATATGGTTACTGCAGGAGAAGTCTTAAAGACGAAAAGAGAATCACTTGGAAAAACACTACAACAAATTTCACAAGAGACTAAAATACAAGAGAGATTCCTAGAATATATTGAAGATAATGCATACGAGAAATTTGACTCGGATGTTTTTGTCAGTGGCTTTATTAAAATATATTCAGAAAATTTAGGATTAGACACGGAAAGGGTTCTTGCTCTTTACAGGCGTAGTAATGGGCATGTATATGAAAGTAAACAAAAGAAAAAGCCTTTGCAGAAGTCAAAAAAGAAAAATATCTTTACTCCTAAAAACATTGCAATAGCGGTAATAACAATCTCTTTGGTTGGAATATTAATATATATTGGATACCAAATATTTCTCTTTCAAAACCCTCCAACAATATCCATTACAGAACCAAACAATAACATTACTGTAGATGAAGAAACCCTCACAATCTCAGGAGAGACTACTAATGCTACTTACATTTTAAATAACGAGCAAAAGACATTGGTAAACAATGACGGAGGCTTTTCTTTAAAGTATCAATTGGAAGAAGGAGAAAACGACATAACCATTACGGCTATAAAGGAAGATACAGGACAAGAAGCAATCACTAATTTAATAATTACATATGTACCAAAAGAGGAGGAAACAAAAGAGAAGAAACAAACAGATGAATATATCCTTAAACTCATAATAGAAAACGATGTTGCTTGGATAAAGCTAGATGTAGATGGAATCAACAAAATTTCTCAAGTACTAGAACCATCAGAGAGAGAATATAATGTAGAAGATAGATTCGAAATCATTTCTGGTAGACCTTCTAATACAGAGGTCTACATAAACGATGAACTTTACGAACTAGTACAAGATCCTAGCAATGGAACTTACAAGCTTTCTTGCGAAATATTACAAACCGGCCCAGTTTGTAGATAACTGGTATAATACGCTATATGACTGACAACAGATCTCAAATTGAAGAGATCAGAGAGAAAATAGACATTGTAGATCTCATTAGTAGATATGTAGATATTCGCCCAGCAGGGAAAAATCTTTCAGGCCTTTGTCCCTTCCATAACGAAAAAACTCCCTCCTTCAGAGTAAGCCCTGACATACAGAGATATAAATGCTTTGGATGTGGAAAATCTGGAGATATATTCAACTTTCTGCAAGAAATTGAGAGTATAGATTTCTATGAAGCCCTAGAAAGATTGGCAAAAGAAGCTGGTGTTGAATTAAAAAAGATAAAAGCTAATCCTCAGGTTGAGAAGTTGTTACAAATAAACAGGAAAGCAACAGAATATTACTACAAAGAACTTAAAAAGAAAGAAAATACAAAAGCATATAAATATCTAACAGACCAAAGAGAATTTAGTAAAGAAACAATAGATACATTTGCACTGGGATATGCCCCTGGAAAAAGAGATTTAATCCCTTTCTTGAAAAAGATAGGATCCTTTTCTGAAAAAGATCTTCTGGCATCTGGTCTGTTTACTAAAAAGAATGGTTTATTAAAAGAAAAATTCTTTAAAAGAATAATGTTTCCAATTAGAAATAGCAGAGGTAAATTCATAGGATTTTCAGGAAGGGTCTTACCTGGAGACGACTTTGGTCCTAAATATATGAATACTCCAGAAACACCAATATTCCATAAAAAGAATAACCTCTTTGGACTGTATGAATCTAGACAAGAGATAAGGAAGGAAGATTTAGCAATAGTTTGCGAAGGACAAACAGATGTAATTTCTGCACATCAAAATGGGATTAATAATATTGTTGCACCATTAGGAACTGCACTAACAGAGGAACAACTAACAAAACTATCAAGAATCACTAAAAATATCCTTTTCTTCTTTGACAGCGATGAGGCAGGACAACAAGCAATGGTAAGGGCTTTCAAAATGGCCTCCAAGTTAGATTTACACCCATATGCAGCTTCACCATCGCCATATAAAGATTTGGATGAATTAATCAAAAAAGATTTGGATGGATTAAAAAAGAGAATTAAGAACAAAAAAGATTCTTTTTCCTTCCTCTTACTATCTTTTATGGAAAACAAAGACTTAACAAATTTTAACGATTACAATTCAGCACAAAAATTCATTTCAGATCTTCTTTCTTCTGTGGTTAACAAAACAGCTTTTAATTTCTACAAGAAAAAAGTAGAAAAAATTGTAGGTGTTTTGGATAAAAATGTTACAAACAAAACATTCAAAAAAACAGCTAAGCAAGAAGAGATTTCACAGGATGCTTCACATGAAAAGAATATTCCTTCAAACGAGAAAGCATATCTACAAATGATCCTACTGCAAAACGAAATTAAAATCCCTGAAGAGCATAATCCTGAGATATTTGCATCAAAGGAGATAGAGTCTATCCTAGAATATATCTTCGAGAATCCAGGGAAAGATAGAGGTCAGATTTTTAAGAAAACAGATCCTGAATTAATTGAGGAATTAATATTTGCATCTTCTAAAATAACAGGTGGGAAAGAAGAAGAAATAGAAAAAGACATAGAGGAAATATATGAAAAGATTAAAAAAGAATCATTAGAGAGGAAAAAGAAGAAACTAAGTGTTAAAATAGCAATTGCAGAAGAAAAGGAAGATTTAAAAACATCTAAAAAGCTTCTGGAAGAGTACCAAAACTTAGTTAAGTCATAATAGAAATGGAGATATCAAATTACGATGAATTTGGATATGACTATTCCACATACTGGAAAGAAAGGGCATATGAGAATGAAGCCGAACATATTGTTTTAAACAAAACGTTTCAGGATATCCCTTCTGGAAACTGGTTTTTGGATATAGGGGGATCATATGGGAGATTGGCAGATACATATTACGATAGATTTAAACACCCAATTATTCTAGATTATTCCTACGATACTCTTAAAAACAACTACTCTAAGCTCAAAGAAGAATATCCCAAATTAACACTAATTGCAGCCAATGCTTACAAACTACCTTTTGCAGAATCATCTTTAGATGCAGCATTAATGGTAAGGGTTTTACATCATTTAAATGAGCCAGATATTTACTTCAAAGAAATATCTAGAGTCTTAAAAAGTGGTTCTACATATATTCAAGAATTTGCTAACAAAGTGCATATTAAAGCTAAAATCAGGGCTTTATTTAAAGGAGATTTCAAATTCTTTAGTAAAAAACCTTATCAACAACCTGCTATTGGAAATTTCGAAGGAACTGAGAACCAACAATCTATATTTTTAAATTATCACCCAAAGCATATAAAACAGTTATTCAAAAAGAACAACATTACGATATCTCACAGACATGGTTGTTCATATTTAAGAATCCCTTGGATTAAAGAAAGAATTAAAACAGAGAATCTTCTTAAAATAGAAAAGGTATTACAAAAACTTCTTTCCTGGTCTAATATCTCTCCCAGTATTTTCTTTACAGGAAAGTCCAACAAACCCTTAACTACAAAGAAAAGATTTAATTCCCTAGAGGATATATTGGTCTGTCCAAGGTGTAAAAACTCTCTTCATTTTTCAGGAGATATTGCAATATGTAGAAAATGCCAAAAGAAGTATTACAAAAAGGAGAATATTTGGGATTTTAGGACTATATAATGAAAACAAAGAGATCCCTTGGTCAAAACTTTTTTATCAACGAACATTTGGGTGAAAAGATTGTAGAAATAATACTCTCTGAGAGCCCATCCTCTATAACTGAAATAGGTCCAGGGAGAGGTTTTTTCACGGGAAAATTACAATCAAAAGTTAATCAAATTTATTGTGTTGAAAAGGACGATAATTTATCAAAAATATTAGAACAACAATATCCTTCATTAACTGTATTTAATGAAGATTTCCTAGATTTTGACTTAAACAAATTACCAAAAGATACTCTCTTCTTTGGATCTCTCCCCTACAATGTGTCCAAACCAATTATTAGAAAAATATTAGCTTCAGAGAATTTTACAAAACCTGCATATTTTATAATTCAAAAAGAAGTTGCAGATAAATATATTGCAAAAGAACCTAAAAACAATCTTCTGTCTCTTTCAACCCAACTATATGCCACACCTTCAAAAATCTTTAATATTAAAAGCGGTTCTTTTAGACCAAAGCCAAAGGTTGAGAGTGCATTTATAAAATTTGTACCAAACAAGAAAGAAAATATTCCAGAGGGCTTTGAATCTTTCCTTAAAAAGTCTTTTAGATCTCCGAGAAAGACATTGAGAAACAACCTTCAAGTAAAAGGAAGTCATACACTTTTAGATAAAAGACCTTCGGATCTCAGTCTTAATGAATACTTAATACTCTTTGATCAGAATTTGATATAATCTCTGACAATGGCTAAAAAAGAAAAGCCTAAAAAAGAGAAACAGTTAGACTTAGGTCTAAAGCAATCTCCAAAGAATTTGTTGTACAAGTTTAGAAAAAGTTTTAGTAACTTCCTGGTTAGATTTGAGATTAAGGAATATTTAAGAAATCCTTTTACTTGGTTTGTAATCATACTATCTCTTAGTTTTATTGCTACACAAATATATATACTTGTAAACGAGCTTCCGTCATACCCTCAAGAGTTACCTTTATGGCAGAACCAAACATCATTGGGTAAGAGGTTGGCAAACAAGAACCTTCTATACTCAATCCCTATAATTTGTGGCTCTGTTTTAATTCTGGGAGGGATTTTATCAAATGTTTTCTATCACAAAGAAAAATTTCTTTCTAAAATGCTTTTGTTATCAGTTCTTCTCTCTATAATAGGATTAACTTTTTCTTTCCTTAAATTAATTCCGTAAAAATATGTTTGACGACCCAATTATCAAAACAAAGATACTTGAAATTTGGACTTCCTTAATGGACAAGATATATATTCCTGGATCTTTGGAGAAATATATCTCTTTCCTTCCTATTTTAATAATTGGGTTTGTAATAACTTTTGTTTTAACACCCATAATTGGGAATATTGCAAAGAAAAATAATATTGTTTATGTCCCAAATGTAAAAAGAAAAGGAAAGAAGTTTGACAATCCCGATAAAGCAATGCACAAAGGTATTATCCCTGCATTAGGTGGTTTGGGAGTTATGATCCCAATTTTCTTGGTCACCCTTGTTTTCTTTAAAATTGACTCTATTACACTCCCTTTGCTTATTGCATTAGGAATATTAACAATAGGAGGTGTTCTAGATGATATCTTTAACCTCCCTGCAAAAGTACAATTTGGGATTCAGATATTAGCCGCACTCGTAATATGTACCTCTATTTTAGATTTAGAATCTTTTACAATCTTTGGAACATCTATTCCTATGGATTTATTGAAAGTTCAACCCGTTATCGGTAAATTTGCATTCTCATTAACATTTCCAGGAGACCTATTTCTTCTTTGCTGGTTGGTATTTTGTATTAATTCATTCAAATGGATTGGAGGTTCTCCAGGGTTAATAGAAGGAAATGCTTTAATAGTAACATCTCTAATATTTATAATCTCCATCCGACATCAAGTTCTTTTCTCCTCTACTTTAAGTTCGCTCATTGTTGGTTCTTTACTGGCATTCTTAATCTTTGCCTATCCACCACCATTAATTATGAGTGGTTCTCCAGGAAAATCTGTATACGGATTACTAATTTGTACCTTGGCTTTAATTAGCCAAACTAAGTTTGCTACCACATTAATTCTACTTCTTTTACCAACATTAGATGCAATATATGTTGTAATTAGAAGATATATAGACTACAAACCAAAAAATCCTTTGGAGTTGATGAAAATTAGTGGAACAACCCATTTTCACCACAGATTGCTAAAAATGGATACTCCACCTCAAAAGGTATTCTGGATAGAGTTTGGGATTACCCTCCTAATTGGATCCTTAGCAATTGTTGCAACTGGAGCATTAAGGTACTTTTGTTTAATATGGGGAATCATCTTCATAATTGCAATAATCCTTTTGCTTAAACTAAAAGCTGCACAAAAGGAAAATTCAAAAAGTCATAAAGAAGAATCCTCCGAATCTAAATATTCCTACTAGTTTGTAGACAAACAAAGGATGGTTGAATATAATGAACTAGCATGAAGAAAAGAAAAACTGCCTTAATAATCATTATTTCAATATTGGTACTTTCAATATTTTTTTCTTTTGTACCAATAAATTCTTTGTTAGGAAAAATTCCTCTTGTTAAAAACCTGTATAACAACACCATTCTAAGCATTAACCTAAAAGATGGAGAGGCAAATGTAACCATTAACGAGAAAGATTACGGTAAAACTCCTGTTAATGTTGAAAATTTAGCAGATGGGGAATATGTAATTGTACTAAGCAAAGTTACAGATTCAGAAGGCTTTTACGAAGACCAGACCTTTGACATTAACCTAACACAAAATACAGAAACAAGAATAGATATGGAGATAGGTCCCAATAGTCTTTTGCATGGAATTGTTTTGTACTACTCCTCCATACCTAAAGGTACTGAAAATACTGGTCTCCTAACAGTTACTTCTACTCCCCTGGATGCAGATATTACTCTAGATACAGAACTTTTAAACAAGACCCCACTTAGTGGCTACCAATTAACAAAGGGACAATATACAATTAAGATCTCTAAAGATGGATATGAAGAAGTTGAAGCTCCAATCATAGTTAGAGAAGGATACCACCTGAATGTAAAAGGTTACCTTTTCCCAATTCCTTTAACATTAGAATCTGTATCGAATGAGTAAAGAAGATATTAAAAAAGTAAAAGCAAATGTACCTGTTAGTGTAATCCTTTACGGAGGAAGAGGGTTAGGATTCTTCCTTTCTCAAACATTAGTATCCCAAGGAGGAAAGGTTGTTGTAATAGACGAATTTAATGCTAAAACCAAACCATATATTGACAAATTAAAGAAGCTAGGAAATGTATCCTTCTTTGACATAAAGGGTCTAGAAGACTTCTACGAGAAGGTCGGAAGAATTGACTACTTCATATACCTCCTCGACGAGCATCTTCACGAAAATGACATATTTACAAGCAAACAGTTCTTTGCAGAATCTAAAAACTTAGACCTTACATTAGACACTGTAAAAAGATTTAAAAGCAAATTCTCCCTGGTAGGATCTCTAAGATTAAATAAGGAACTTGCAAAACAAGTACAAAGTGTAAATGCATCCTCCCCTTCACCATATTCAAATATTGAACTACAAAAATACTGTGAGACTGCAGTTGCAGAATATACAGACAAGAACGGTATTAACGCAAGGATATTAAGACTAGGAACTGTAATGGGAAGAAATATCTCAGATGTTACAGATCCAGATATAGATAAATTACTTCTAGAAGCAACACAAAAAAGTAGCATTGAAATTGAAGGAGAAGGTTTAGAAACACACAACATTGTCCATGAAAGCGATGCTACATATGGTATCCTAAAAATGACATTCTTAGACAAAACCAAAGGAGAAGTCATTACATTAGCAAACAAAAATGACTACACTACGCTTTCTCTTGCATACAAATCTTTAGAGTTAAATGTAGATGCGCAAAATATCAAGTTTGTAGAAGGAGATAATTTAAAGCCCATATTACAGAATCTGTATGTACCAGCTCCTAATGCAGGAAAATTTGGATGGAAGCAACAAATATCTCTAGAGCAATGCTTGATGGAACAATTACAAAGCTACTATGAAAAAGAAAACAAGAGTTGGAATATGTCAGACCAAACCAAAAAGGATATTCCTGTATACAATTCAGAAAAAACTAAAACTGTTGTTGAAAAAACAAAAGCAGGAAAAACAGTAGGTAAAATAAAAAGCTTTTTTGAAAAAATATTTGGAAAGAAAAATTCGAAAGAGATATTAACACCTAAAAAGATTGCAATTACAAGTGTAATTACAATTGTTGTAATACTCTTTTCCTTCTTCATCCTCTCTCCGCTAATTGGCATTGGGATTGGAACAGTCTCTGTATATTCAAACACAAAAGATATCTCTTCCTCCCTGTCATCCCTGGATGTTGAGACTACAAGTAAAAAAATAACGAAGGTTGAAAATAGTCTGGTTAGGATTAACCAAAACTTAGAAAAAACACATTGGGTATTCAAACTAGTACAAAAAGAAAGCCTGTACAATAATGCAACACAACTACTTCTTGGAATACAGTATGCAATAGAAGGATCTGGAGATATGGTAACTTCTCTACAACCTTTAATTGAATATTTCCAAGAGTTCGAACCTGCTTTAGATTTTCAATCTTCGACAGGATCTACCACGAGAGAATATCGAACCTACCTAGAAGAATTAGAAACAAACAGTAACAAAATACAAGATTCTGCTTACAAGGTAGAATTAGCTTTTGGAATAATTGACAAAGTGGAAACATCTCAATTCCCTAAGTTCACGCAAGAAAAGATCCTTGAATTAAAAGATCTATCAGAACAACTCTATTCAACTCTAGAACCACTTTCCGAGGTATCTTCCTTCCTCCCAGATTTACTAGGCGTAGATGAGAGAAAGAGATATTTAATCCTTCTCCAAAACGAAGGTGAGATTCGTAGTACTGGAGGTTGGATTTCAAGCTACGCAATATTGGGTTTAGAAGGAGGACAAATCAGAGAACTGTATGTTGACGACATATACAATGCGGATGGAATGTTAAGTGTACAAGGAAAGAAATACCCAGCACCAAGATCTATGCAAGAAGCTCTTTCTTTAGAAAATTGGAGTTTCTCTCTAGTAAACTGGGACCCTGACTTAACAAACACCATGTATTCTTCAGAGCAATTCATTGCAGATATGGACAAAGGAGATGACATAGATGGATTAATTACAATGGATATATCTGTAATCCAAAGTCTTTTGGATGTATGGGAGGGTTTGGAAGTAGCTGGAGAAACAGAGATCGTTACTAGTAGTAATCTCTACTCCAAGATATTCGAAATGCATACATCTTTCACCCCAGGTTCTAGTAGAAAATCTACATTCCTTGCAAATTTAGCAGACGATGCAATTAAAAAAATACTTTCTTCGGATATCTCTGGATATGTAAAGATAGGGGAGGTAATAGAAGAATCTCTGGATGAAAAACATTTACAAATGACCTTCAAGAATCCAGATGCCTTTAACTATGTAGATTCAAATAACTGGGCTGGGAGTTTGGGTGTGGAATATGAAGGAGCACCTCTCTCTGTAGATTGGAATTGGGGAGCTAACAAAGCTAATTTATATATCAAGAAGAATCATAATCTAATAGTTACAGTTAAAGATGAAAATACACTAACTTTTAAATACTCACTGTCCATCCAAAATGACTCCCAAAAAGATGAATATCCCGAGGGAGAATATACAGACTACTTGAGAATATATCTTCCATTAGATGCACAAATTCTTTCAATTAAAGGATTGGAAGATAATGAATATGACATATATGAAGAAAATTCTCTAAAAGTAGTTGGGGGATGGTTTAATATTCCAATTCAAGAAGTAGAAACATTTGAAATATCTTACAAACTAAGAAAAGATACAGGGGCACTACACTTCCCAATCTCTGTAGATGGCAACAACAAAGAATTAAACCTCGAACTATTCAAACAAGCAGGAACAAACCAAGATGCTTATAAAGTAGATATTACATATCCAAATACATGGAATGTCATCTCTGCAGAAGGTCTCAATGGATTAAACAACCAATTAACAGGAAGATTTGACCTAGACAAAAATATCCCAATAACGATAACCTGGGGAGAGTAATTAAAACTTAACCTCTTTGTTTTCTTTTAGATATGAATATATCCCTAAAATCTCATCAGGAGAGGTATTTCCCATTGTTGCAAACTTAGCAATTTCCTTTTCTGTAAGGTCTGTATTAATAGCCATTCTACTTGCAATGCCCATTGGTTTTACAAATGTTGCAATATGCTTAGATTTACAATTACTACAAGAAAAGTGTATAATGCTGGAGCTTCCGGAATCTTGGAGAATTACCAAGTCCGAAGGGGAATAAGGTGAACCACATTTATCACAAAACTTTGCAATGGCATTTATAAAAAACTTTTTCTTGCTCTCAATTGTATGTTTTTTTGCACCTCTCTCCATATCTAAATTATACCATAACAATAAATAATGGCAGATAAGAAAGATAAGCAGAAATCTCTTAAAAAACTCATTAAACAAGGTAAAAATATGGGTTTCCTCACAGAGGAAGATATCCTCGAAGAAATTCCCTACATAGAAGACGACCCAACATTTTTAGATGAGGTTTTTAAAAAGCTTCAAGAGAATGAAATTGAGGTTTTAGAAACAGAAGACACACCCGTTGTAGAAGAAAAGGAAGATTTAACATTGGAAAAAAAGATTAAGATTCTTAAATCCATACAGTCTAATATCTCAACAGATGCAATTAGATCTTACCTTTACGAAATTGGAAAGATTCCTTTGCTTAATTCTGAAGAAGAGGTCGTTTTAGCAAAGAGGATTGAAAATGGAGATGAAGAGGCAAAGCAACTTCTAACAACTGCTAACCTAAGGTTGGTTGTAAGTATTGCAAAAAAATATGGTAAGAGCGGTTTAGAACTTCTAGATTTAATCCAAGAGGGGAACATTGGTCTCATGAGGGCTGTTGAAAAATTCGACTACCACAGAGGCTTTAAATTCTCTACATATGCAACATGGTGGATTAGACAAGCCATCACTAGAGCAATTGCAGATCAAGCTAGAACAATTAGGGTCCCTGTCCATATGATCGAGACCATTAACAAATTTAACAAAGTTACAAGTATCCTTACAATGAAGTTAGGAAGACCTCCTAAAGATGAAGAGATTGCAAAAGAGATGGATATTGAGGTTGAAAAGGTTGCAGAGATTAGAAAGATTAAACAAAACCCTACATCATTAGCAACACCGATAGGGGAGGAGAAAGATACAAAACTTTTGGATATTCTTCCAGATGAATGGAGTCAAAGTCCTGACGATTTTGCCACTACAGAATTCTTAAAAAACCAACTTCACGATGTAATGGATTCATTACAAGACAGAGAGAGAAGAGTCCTTTCATTAAGATTTGGACTAGAGGATGGGGTAACCAGGACATTAGAAGAAGTAGGGAAAGAATTTGGTGTTACTAGAGAAAGAATTAGACAGATTGAAGCAAAGGCTTTAAGAAAACTGAAAGAAAAATCCGCACAAAAGAAACTTAATGACTACATTGACGTCTAATCTTCTTGTTCTGTAAGTAAGAAGAATTCTTCGGGAGATACAGAAAATCCTTCTTCTATTCTTGTTGTTACACCAGTAATTTCATCTGTATTAAATGTCGGACTTATTGGAGTTGTATAACTAGATGCATTAGGATTAATCTCTACACTTAGAGATTGGTTGTATACAGAAAAACCAACCCATGCTAATACCACCACCAAGAGTAGTACCAGTATGTATAGGGATTGTTTAAGTAATTTCATTTAAAACTAATCGTAAAAGTTATTTATCGGTACATGATATATCCTCATCCTAACAGTAAAACTTGTTAATTCTTCGCTCTCTTCTTTGTCACTATATGAAAGAGATTCTATAACTGGGTACATTGGCAAAGATTCTAAATCCCTCAGGAAATTAACCAAGTTTGTTCTCTTACCCTCTATCGTTAAACTCACTGCCCATGGCTCAATCTTTGATGTGTTAATCGGGCTATCTTCCTTGTATTCCGCAAAGGACAAACCCATTAAAACAAAACCATTTCTAGAAGCTACTGCATCTATATTTGCCATAAACAAACTAAAATCTCCCTCTGTTGGAAATACCAAGGAGATACCTTCAAAGTCATCTTCTAATTCAATATATTGAGTATCTAATTCTGTTAAGGCAGTTATTTTATCCTCCAAAGCCTTATCTGTTCTTTCTTTTTCTGCTATCTCAGACCTAATTCTTGTAATGGTAATAACGGTTGGTCTAATTGCTCCAACAATTAAAATTATTGCTACTACAACCGTTACCCCAGCAAAAACATAGGAGACTTTTTTGTCAGAAGCCTCTCTAACAACCTTTAACAAATCTATTTTTCTAGTATCTTTTTTAGGCATTATCCTTTATCTGAAAACTTACCCTAACTTCATAGGTCTCAGCTTTCTTTGTAATATTAAAAGTCACATTCTCGTAGTTAATATTCTGCTTTAATGCAAATTCATAGTTTTTAATTGTCCCAAGACTTGTAGAAACAATATGTAAAGAGACTCTACCTTTGGCAATTGAAAAAGATTCTAAGTGTAATGCTGCGGGCACACCACTAAGAATTTCACTTACGGTTGTAGATTGCAATTCTTGTCCTTCTCTAACTTTTTTTACATCTACTAAAAGGGTTTGAAAATTCTCAAATCTAACAGCATTTTGTTTCCACGCATCGTTTGAGAGAAGAACTACTTTGTCATTAATGGATTCGGTCAGGTCATTGTTTTGTTTGTCCAGGATGAATCTGGCAAAGAATACTCCTAAAACAATTATTTCAACAACTAACAGAAGATATTTACCAATATTGAAAAGCCATATATATGCATTACCCAAGACATCTCCAGGGGTAGTAATTGGTTCCAAGAAATTTATAGATTTTCTTTCCTTTTTAAACATGGGCAGTATACAAAGTACTTACTAAATCAGTATATCACAAGGGATTAAATTCTAGGAAATAGGATTACCTTCTCTCTGTCTTCCAATGCCTGTAATCCTTTTTGAGCACTAGTTGGAATAATTGGAATATATTTTTCAGATACAACCTTAAGCAAATAGCTTAGGTTGTTAATTACTTCCTCAGCTTTTTCTTTTGAGACTTCTTTATTCCAAGGCTCTTCTTTTGTAATATATTTATTCCCAAAATCTGCCAACTCATCTATCTTTTCAGCGGCAAGAGATATCTCAAAATCTTCATAAAAAGAATCTATTTCCTTCCCCTTAACCTCTACCTTCTTCTTAAACTCGTCATTAACATTCTCCAAATTATTAATTTCAAAATCCTTAGCATTAGCAATATGGATCACTCTGTTTAAGAGATTGCCGTAGTTATTTGCAAGTCTCGAGTTATAACTATTTACCAACTCATCCTCCTTGTATGCAGCATCTCCAAAAGTAGGGATACCGGTTAAGAGGTAATATCTAACTATCTCGGCTCCATATTTCTTCTCTTGGTCAAATGGAGATATTACATTACCTTTTGTCTTAGACATCTTTGTACCATCCTCAGCAAGAACCATTCCATGAACTAGTAATTTTGCGCTATGCTCTAATCCAACAGAACTTAACATTCCTTGCCATATTGCACCTTGAAATCTCAGATTATCTGGACCACATATCTGAACTCCAGGCCACCATTGTTTAAGTTTTTCACCATCTGTGCCATATCCAATTACATTCACATAGTTGGTGAGAGCGTCAAACCATACATAGAATACTTGCTCAGGGTCGTCTTCTACCTCTATCCCCCATGGTAAATTTTCCTTTAGTCTAGAGATGGAGATATCTTCAATCTCCATAATTATTTTTCTTAGTTCTTCAATTTTGTATTTGGGTTTAATGAATTCGGGATTTTTGTCCAACCAATTAAACATTTCGTCTCTGTAATTAGAGAGTTTAAAAAAGTAATTCTCTTCTTCTTTCTCCTCTGGTACTGTCCCGTGGTCTGGGCATTTACCATCTACCAAATCTTTTTCAGTAAGAAATCTTTCACATCCTATACAGTACAATCCTTTGTACTTTTTCTTATAAATATCTCCCTTTTCTTTACATGCTTTCCAGAATTTTTTCGCTGCTTCATGATGTTCTTTAGAAGAGGTTCTATAGAAGTTGTCATAGTCTACTAAGAATAATTTACAGTAATCCTTAAATCTATTTGCATATTTATCTACAAATTCTTGAGGCGTTAAACCTTCCTCTGCTGCTTTGTTAAATATTTTTTGACCGTGTTCATCTGTCCCTACATTAAAAAATACATTTTCTTTTCCGATCTTATTTCTAAAATATCTAGATATTGCATCTGCTTGTACAAATTCCAAAGCATGGCCGATATGGGGTTCGGCGTTTACGTAGGGCAGTGTAGTTGTAAGGTAGAATTTCTTTTTCATATTGCTAATATTACCATATTCTTCCTTTTAGGTCAGGGTTTTTAAATATTCATTGCAAAATTTTACCTTTAGTGTTTTACTATATATATCGTTCTTAAAATACTTGTTCCGTCAAAATCCAAAAATCCAGAGGGAGGTGCGAGAAGAAAATAAAAAATAAGGATTCTGAGCGCCGGAGGCAAAAGCCTTGCGGCAAGACAAATGGGAAGGTACATCATTAAATAAAAGAGAGGAGGGACTGGAGATAATGAGTATCCTGTAAAAAGGAGGTGATGGTCTCTGACGGGCATAGTGAGGGAGAGTTCTTTCTATATGCTTTCATTGCATACTCTCTCTCACTATCTTTTTATTTGTTTCTCCATCAACAAACCTTCTGCGAGACCTAATTCTCTTAATTCTTGCCAGACAGCTTCTGTGACAAAGGGTATAAATGGGTGCATAATCTTAAGATTCTCTTTTAATATCCAAAGTAATTCGGACAGTTTCTCTATCCTTTTTTGACTTCCAATGTCTTCACCTTGAATTTCTTGCTTTACATCTTCAATCCATTTGTCACAAAGAGTATGCCAGAATAATTCTCTAATCTCTTCTGCTCCCAAATTGAGTTGATATTTTTCAATATATTGAGAGACTTTTTTATCATGTTCTTTTGTTTTCTCAGTCCTCTCTGTTGCTTCTATGTCTTTTTTAATATTAGGAATTTCAGATTCATCAATATTCATCATGATAAATCTGCTTGCATTCCAAATCTTGTTAACAAAGTTTCTGTTACCCTTAATTTTTTCTTCTCTTAATGGTGCATTAGATCCAGGGAGAGCATCTGAGTAGTACCAGAGTCTTAATGAGTCTGCTCCATATTTTTCAAAAACTTCTTTAGGTTCAACGCCATTGTTTTTAGACTTAGACATCTTAGAACCATCTTCGGCAAGGATCATGCCGGTGAGAAGAACTGCTGGGAATGGGACTTGCTTTGTTCTGTATAATCCCATCATTAGCATTCTTGCTGACCACCAAAAAAGAATATCTCTTGCATGAATCATTAGCTGGGTAGGGTAGTACTTTGCAAAGTCTTCTCCTTCTGGTCCTCCTAAAGTAGAGAATGGCCATTGTCCAGAACTAAACCATGTGTCGAAGACATCTGTTTCTTCTTCCCAATTTCCTGGTGTATTTGGTTTTTCAATTCCAATATGTATTTCACCAGAACCATTAGCTTTCTTTCCTGAATCTTTTTCATAATCTTTAGTTGTTTTCCCCTTGTGCTCATTTAACCAGTCAAAGAGCTCTTTCCCACCGTTATACCAAACAGGGATTCTGTGTCCCCACCAAAGTTGGCGAGAGATACACCATGGTTGGATATTCTCAAAGAAGTGTTCTAATGCTCTTTGCTGTCCTTCAGGAATGACTCTGGCATTTCCATTGCGTAATGCTTCAAGAGCTTGTTTAGCTACATCTTCAACCTTTAAATACCATTGATTTGAAATTATTGGCTCAATTGCAGTTCTACACCTTTCACAGACTGTGACTTCATGTTTAATATTTTCAATTTTTGTTAATAGCCCTTGTTCATCTAACTCTTTGCAGAGAGCTTTTGAACATTCAATTGTTTCCATTCCTTTAAATCTTTCTGGTATTTCTCCAGTCATCTTACCTTCTTCATCTATGACATTGAGTATTTCTAAGTCGTGTTTTTTACCAAGGTCGAAGTCGATAGGAGAGTGTGCAGGAGTGACTTTTACAGCACCCGTTCCTAATTCCATATCTATATCTTCGTCTGCAATTATTGGAATCTCTCTATTTGCAATTGGTAGTAAGACTTTCTTTCCGATGAATTCCTTATATCGTTCATCCTTTGGATTTATTGCGACAGCTGTATCTCCTAGCATTGTTTCTGGTCTAGTTGTTGCGACAGATATTCCCTCTATTCCTAATTTTTCTCTTGCTAATGCTTTGTCCTCTTCGTTTACAAATGGGTATATTATATATGCAAATATTCCTCTTCTTTCCTCATGTTCAGTGTCGACATCTGCTAGTGCTGTCTTACAGTATGGGCATTGGTTAATTATCCTCTTATCTCTGTAGACCAAACCTTCTTCAAACATTTTTTCAAATGTCTCGTAAATTGTTTTTGTTAAATCCTCTTGCAATGTGAATTTTTCTCTAGAAAAGTCTGCAGAGAGTCCAATTCTTTTTTCCTGTTCTCTTGCATTAGAAGCGTTTGCCATACAGAAGTCATAACATTGCTTGTAGAATTCATCTCTCCCCATTTCCCATTTATCTTTGCCTTCTTCCTTTAATTTTTTACTAAATGCAGATTCTGTTTGAATTCCTGCATGGTCTTTCCCTGGCAAGAGTAGGGTAGGATGTCCTGTCATTCTCTTGTATCTTCCAATGGCATCCATGAAGGAATATCCACACATGTGTCCTAGGTGGAGGTTTCCATTTGCATTAGGAGGGGGTAGTGTAATTGTAAATGGTTCTTTAGATTCTACACCCATTTCCTTCAACCTCTTTTCCATTGTCTCTGGATTAGAGAGGTCAGATTTTTCCCATATTTTGTATATTTCTAATTCTCTTTCTTGAGAATTGAATGCTTTTGGTATTTCTTTCATCTTTCTAATATTACTTTATTAACTTAAAACAAAAAAGCCCTTACAGGAGACTTTAGTTTTTAAAATCTCTTGTAAGGGCGATTTATACGCGTTACCACCTTACTTTTTCAATATATTGCTATATTGAACTTACTAACCACATATATATATGGTTTCCAATATTTACAGTTTGGTTCTGTTGGGTTCTAATGGATATATATCTTTCTTCCCAATACCTCCAAGGTGACTAGCCTTGTATTAGCGGTAAGATATTATACCAGAAAAGAAAAAGGAGTATTCGATTTGGGAAGTAGAGAACACTCCTTTTTGGGGATCAATCATCTTTGAGGCCCTTGTCCCCCTAAATAAAAAAGGGAACTGATCCCATTGATGAGGATTGATACCATAGTGATTATTAAGAATCTTTCTGGGGTAAAGCCTATCAGGCCACAGCTGAAAAAGCCTGTCAAGATCCCAGGAAAGATAATTCCCAATAACCTTCCAATAGTTGATCTCTTTCTCATTTTTTCTTCTCCTTTCTTCGATTTTTCAAGATCCCAAACTACCCAATTATACCAAGCCCTGTCATGTTCTTAAATTTTCTAACAACAAGGCATGCTATAATCCTTAATGATGAAAAAACGAAAACCAATAGAAGATTCTTTAAAACTATGTACACTATCCGGAACCAGTGAAGTAGGAAGGAATTGTAATTTTGTAGAGTATAAAGATGAAATAATCATGATTGACGCAGGATATTCCTTTCCTGGTCAAGAAATGTATGGAATAGATTACCTAATTCCAAACATTAGTTATTTAAGAAAAAACAAGAAGAAGGTAAAAGCAATATTAATTACACATGGACATTTAGACCATACAGGAGCATTAAGATATATACTCCCAGATTTAGATTTCCCTCCAGTATATGTCGGCTCTTTTGGAAAAGCTTTAATTGAGGAGAAATTAAAAGAGCACAATTTAGACAATAGGACTAGGGTAATTGGAGTAGATAGAAAAAGTAATATAAGGGTAGGAAAATATTTCAAAGCATCATTCATTGGAATTAACCATAGTATTCCAGATGCATATTCAATATTTGTAGATACTCCTAAAGGAAACATTTTCTTCTCTGGAGATTACAAATTCGACAAAAATCCAGCCAATGAGCCAGAGTCAGATTACCAAAAATTAATGTCTCTTAGAGGAAGGGTAGACCTTGCTTTAATGGAGAGTACCAATGCTATGAATCCTGGAAAAGCTGCTTCTGAGAAAGAAATTGCAAATAATTTGGAGGAAATAATTAAGGATGCAGATGGTAGAGTAATTGTAGCTGCCTTCTCATCTTTGTTAACCAGACTATATTCATTAATTGAAATTGCAAAGAGAAACAACAGAAAGATTGTTCTTTCTGGAAGAAGTTTAGAATTAGCTATAGATATTGCAGTCAGACAAAGATATTTAACCATCCCTAAGGGTCTAATTGTTAAAGAGAGGAATATTAATAAATATCCAGATAAAAGTTTGTTAATACTTTGTACTGGGAGTCAGGCAGAAAGATATGCTGCGTTAAATAGGATATCTTTGAATGAACATAAATATATAAAGATTAAAGATGGAGACTTAGTTTTACTCTCTGCTTCTGAAATTCCAGAGAATATTACAAAGATTGAAAGGATGACAGATAGGTTAATAGGACTTGGTGCAGATTTAATTAAAGATGGAGAAACCAAAATTCACTCAACAGGACACGGGAATCAGGAAGATATGCGAATGATGTATGAATTCATTGCTCCTAGAAAAGCAATGCCTGTACATGGTCCGTTGACATATAGATATTTCAACAAGAAGAACCTAATAGGTTGGGGGATGAGACCGGACGATGTATTTCTTACAGAAGATGGTCAGACATGGATATTTAATGGTAAGTTCTGGAAGAGGGGGAAGAAGATTGAATCTAAGCCAATTCTCATAGATGGTCTCGGAGTAGGAGACATTGGAGATATTGTACTTAGAGATCGTAAACAGCTATCTGAATTCGGAATGTTTTCGGTAATATTAAATCTTAGTTCTAAAAATAAAAGAATTATCGGCCGTCCTAGATTCATATCTCGTGGATTCATATACATGAAGAAATCCAAAACCCTTCTTAGGGAAATGGAGAATATGGTTTTTGACATACACAGAGATTGGGTTAATGAATCTAGTAGAAAAAAGAGATTTGTAGAGAAAGATTTAAAGGATAGAATTGAAAAAAGTCTCTCAAAATTCATATTTAAAAAAACAGAACGAGAACCAATTATTCTAGTAGCAATAATCTAGTAATAAATGTTAAATACCTCTAACCTTTCATGATATACTAAACCAATATGCTAAAAGGTATATTCTCAAAAACTGCCAAAGTTGACTACTTCGACAACAAAACCAACTTTGTTGCTTTAGATATAGGTACAGAGGTATTAAAAAGCATGCGCTTTACCATGGATGCATATGGTGTAAATATTTATAAGATCTCAAGAATTCAACAACAAGAGCATGCAATGAAAAGCGGTATCATTAGAAACTTAGATACTGTTCTTGAAAACTGTAAACTATCCATTAACGAAATTACAGATGGATTAATTCCAGAAGAAATGCCTAAAAAGATTGTAATGGGAATTGCTGGAGAATATATCCAAGGGGTATCCATTGTTGTTAATTACAAAAGAGAGGAAAATTTTGAAAAAGAGGTGACTGAAAAAGAGCAAGAGACTATTTTAAAGAAAATAAAAGGACAGATATTGGCAGAAGGAGAGGAGAGTTTAGCACTTAGAATAGGTTTAACTAGTGCAGATATAGATATTTTGCATATTACAATAACGGGATTAGAGATAGGGGGTATGCCTGTACAATCCTTAATTGGGTATACAGGGAAAGATGTAAAGATTAACCTTTATGCATCCTTTGGGCCTAAAACATATGTAAATGCACTCAGGAAAGTTGCAACCTCTCTAAATCTAGATTTAATTAGTGTAGTAGCTCAACCATTTGCTGTAGCTAGAGCATATTCTGGTTCTTCTAGCCAAGATTTTTCAGGAATATTCATAGATATCGGAGGAGGAACTACAGATATTGCAATCGTTGAGAATGGTAATGTTTTACAAACCCAGATGTTTGCATTTGGGGGTAGGGTATTTACAAAAGAGATAGCAAAAGAATTGAATTTGGACTTTAGACATGCAGAACAGAGGAAAATTAAATATACAGAGGGAGAAATTGGAAAAGATTTGTCCGAAAAAGTTAGAAAGATTATCATCCCTGTTGCTAATCTTTGGATGAAAACATTAAAAGTTGCTTTTGAAAATTGCGACGATGTAGATACATTCCCTTCACATATATACATGTGTGGTGGTGGTTCTTTACTTCCAGAAATTAAAGAATCCATGCTTGAATTCCCTTGGAAAAAGTACTTACCTTTCCCTGTAGTACCAAAGATTGAGGCCTTTACTCCTGACAAACTAAATAATATAGTAGACAAGAGTGGAGATCTAAGAAATATATATGACATAACTCCATCGGCATTAGCAAAGTTTGCATATGACAAGGAGTTAGATGCCAAAAACTATAACATTACCTTTGGATAAAGATGGCAGACAAGAAAGAGACCAAAATAATAGTAAAAACAAACGATGAACTCTCAGATATTGTAGAGAAGATTACAAAGGCAGATGCAGAGAGGGTAATTCTAACTTTTACAGAACCTTCAGATTTGTTAATTAGTTCAATTAACCTCACTGTAATTAAAGAGTCTGCACAGGAAGAGGGAAAGTCTGTAATAACCCAAATTATTAAAAACCCTACAGGAGAAAGAAATTCACAAAAAGCAGGATTAATAACTATTAATACTCCGAGTAATCCGACAGAGGATCTTTGGGATAAAGCAGAACAGGATATTAAAGATGTTCAGATAGAGAAAGAGGAGAAACTAGGGCAGAGAGCTCCGAAAGAAGATATTCACAAAGAAGAACCTCCAAAGAGTTCTTTTCAAAAAAAGATTGACGAGGCTTTAAGTAAATCTCAAGCTCAACCTACTTCGAATATTAACAAGACTAAATTTATAGAAGAGGAGGGGGTTAAAATTTCTTTAGATAGTGAAATTACAGAGAAGCAAGAAGTTCCTTCCGTAGAAAAAATACCCGAAGAACCAATTAAAGAGACTCCTACTGTAAAACCAATAGATATTAAACCCCAACAGCCTAGTATGACAGGACAAGATATTAGGATTAAAGCAGATAAACCTAAGGCAAGGCTAAACATCAAGGAAAAGTTTTCTAAGATTTTTAAATTTAAGAAGAAACCTCAACCAGATAATGTAATTAAAATGACAAAGAAGTTCCCAAAGAAACTAATTCTCTTGGGTTCCATCGGTCTTGTATTGGTCCTAATCTTTGGAGGGGGTTTGTATTACTACTTTGCACCTCTTGTGAAAGTAAAAATATATGTAGATAGCAAACCTGTTAGCATTGAAAAAACTTTTGCTGGTTCTTTGGATACAGAGTCTGTAGATTTAGAAGAACAACTAGTTCCTTTAATTAAAGAAGAGGTAGAGCAAGATGCTTCTTCTAGTATTACTCCTACAGGGAAGTCTGTAACAGGAGAGAAAGCAACGGGTACAGTTAGAATTAATTACTTGGCAATTGGAGAAACTTTGAGTGTTCCTGCTGGTAGTACACTTACTGCTAGTGGTTTAAAGTTTGTATCCTTAGCAGATCTTAATATGGTTGGTCCTAACTGGACAGAGCTTTCAGTAGAAGCGGCAGATTATGGTTCTGAATATAATGTTGCTTTTGAGACATATTTCACAATAGATGGGCAAGACGATACCGAAGTTTCTGGTAGCGCTTTAGCAGATTTCTCTGGTGGTTCTAAAACTGAAGTTACTGTACTTTCTCAAGCGGATGTAGATGCTGCTTCAGAAGCTCTTGCTAAAACAGCAAAGGAAGATGCTGAGGGAGATTTGTTAGACAAGCATATTGGAGATGGTTGGGAGGTTGTCCAGGATTCAATTAAGTCTACTGTGGATGAAGATAGTGTGGAGACAGATGTAGCAATTGGGAGTGAGGCTACTACTGCAAATATTTCTCTTTCTGTTAGTGTTTCTGCCTTGTATTACAAAAAGGAAGGTATCGAAGATTTAGTCAGCGATATGCTTAGTGAAGAGGCAAAAAACAAGAATCTTTTTGAAACATCTGAAGATGTTGAATTGGAATTAGCAGACGAGGTAGATACAGAGTATACAGTAACTGGGAATAAAGAAGAGAGTATAAAGGTTAAACTAGAAGCATCTGGTGTTGTAACACCTAAGATATCTAAGGAAGAGATAATTGCAACATTGAAAGGCATGAAGTGGGGAGAGGGGATTAAATATTTGACTGAGTTTGACTATTCAGAAGAACAGATACAGATAGGGTTTGAGCCTTCTTTCTTCCCTGAATGGATAAGGTTCTTCCCTAGTAGGCAGGGGAGAATTTTACTAAATCCTGTGTATGTAGAAGATTAAAAACCTTCCTTTTGATAATATTTCCTGATAAAATATGGCGTTCTCGATATGTACCTGTAGCTCAATCGGATAGAGCAACTGCCTTCTAAGCAGTAGGTTGTCGGTTCGATTCCGGCCAGGTACGCCACTGGAGAGATGCCTGAGTGGTCGAAAGGACACGCTTGGAGAGCGTGCGTATTCTAACGAGTACCGTGGGTTCGAATCCCACTCTCTCCGTACCTCTAACCTATAACAGATCTAGAAAATAGACAACAACAACATCCCAATTACCAACCCTTGAGGCAAACTAAATAAATAATGGTCTACCATCCCTATCACCACCAAAGCTATTAACACAAATCCTTTTCTTAATGTGTTAATTTTAAAACCTTTTTTCCAAAAAACATCCCAATATCCATAACCTAAAACAATACCCCCAAGTACTCCCAATTCACATAAAGCTAAAACAAAAACATTATGTACAGGCTGGTTTAACCAAGCCCCATTAGCTGTTCTAGGCATATTAGAACCCATCTCTTTAACAAAATTCCCATAACCAACACCCAGGAAAAAATTACTAACCAATATTGGCCAGCTAACCTCTAAAAGATTCAGTCTGTCTTCAACCGCCATATCTCCACTGCTAAATAATCTAGAGATTCTTTCCTTTACTAAAGGGAAAAAGGAAAACATTTTAATCTTCTTTTTTTCTTTTAAATATTCAAACAACATTAATATCCAAAACAAAACCATTAAAAATATTGCTACTCTTGAAAAAGTTAACAAAATTCCCAAAGAAGCAATTAGCATGAATAGTAATCCTTCTTTTCTTTTCCAAAGTATAGTTAATATTAAAATTAACCAACCTCCTAAGACATTTGGGTGGGGGAATGTACCATATCCACGGATGTATAAGTTACCTGAGATATCTATGAAATTAGATCCTTTCATACCAGCAGAGAATATAGACTCTCCTAAGAAAGGTAATCCAATACTACTACCTTTTACAAACTGGAGTAGGGCAATAATGACTTGAATTAATATTAATGTTTTTACAATTAAATAGGTCTGCTTGCTTTTGTTTAAATTTACCTCCCTAATTACAATTTTAAAACTTAAAAGATATATTAATATTCTTAAAATACCTACAAAAGATGTTACACCCCCTAAAAGTAGTTGGAGGATGCTTAATAGCAAGATTAATAATATGGGGAATGATAGGTCTCTCTTAACAATCTTTTTTTCAAGAAAAGCAGAAATTAAAAATATCCCTACCGCCATATCTAAAATATGGACAACAGGCATTAAGTAGTTTGTAAAAACTCCATTAACATATGGATCTATACCAGAGAAGGGAAGTTGTATTGAGATATTAAAGGGTAGAACAAACAATATTAAAAGGAGGCTTGTGGATGTAAAATCTTTGTTTCTTTTCCCTAGTAAATACCAAGACCATATTAATATTTCTAAGACTATGACTTTTGGTAAATTCTCCTTTAAGAGGAAAAGTAAAATACAAGAAAAAGCAATTGTGATGACAAGAAAAATATTCTCTTTGAAAAACTTTTTACATTTATCCAAAATATATATCCCTAACTATTAGTTGGAATAATTCTAACATATCTATCCCTACCTTCCCCTTGACTCTCTGTTGTAATATCTTCAAACTTTTGAAGAGTCATGTGTACAATCCTTCTATCTGAAGGCTTCATTGGTTCCATATCTACATAATCTCCTAAAAGTCTGGCATCGTCTGCTTTCCTCATTGCAATTTCTTCTACCTTTGAAATTCTCTCCTGTCTATACCCAGATACATCTACCATTAGCATAAATTTGTAATCTTCTTCAAATTTCTTTCTTAAAGCTAAAGACAGAACATATTGCAAGGAATCTAGGTGTCTACCGTGGTTACCAATCATATAGCCGAGATCTTCCCCCTCTATATTAACTTTAATAATTTTCATCTCTTCCTCACCATCCTCTATTTCCACATCATAATCACAATCTACCAGAAGAAGTTTAATTAATTCATCTACTTCTCCCTTAACAATTTTAAGAACTTCTTTGTCCTTCATATCTTAAATATTTTTAAATTTAAAAATCTACTTCTTGTTCTTAGCCTTCTTCTCTTTGCTAAGAATTTTTCCTAGAAAACTCCCCTTTAAAAAATCTTTGCTTTTTTGAATATCTAATAAAAGATATTGAATTACTAAAGCAAAAGACTGTACAACCCAATATACAGAGAGTGCACTAGAAGAACTGAATGCAATAAATATGGTCATAATTGGAAATATTGCCATCATCATTTTGTTAGATTTCTCTTGCATCTCTAGTTGAGACATCTGTTCTGTTTTCTTCCCTTTTTTAGGTTGAGGTGTCCCTTGTTTCTGAATTTTTTGAGAAAAATTAGTAGAAAGATATTGGGATAGACCTACGAATAGTGCTAGTACAAAGTAGGGAAGTGCTTGCATGCTAAATCTTCCAAATTCAGAAGATATTGCATTGTAACTTTCCTTTAAATCCCACCACAGAAATGTTGTGTTGATTGTTGCCTCTGCAGAACCAAATACCCAACTCTTAATGAAGGGATATACACCTTCTAACACATCTGTAGAGAGTGCCCTAATTACTCCAAAGAGAGCAGAGAGTATTATTAACTGAGGTACAAAGGTTCCTAAACAACCTAATGGATTGTATCCAACCTTTTTGTAAAGTTTCATTTGCTCTTGAGAAAGCTTTTCTTGGTTATTTGCATATTTCTTTTGTAATTTCTGTAATTCAGGCTGTAAAGAAGCCATCTTTTTAGTCATATCTAACTGCTTTTTAGTTAGAGGAATCATTGCAAGTCTAACAATTATGGCAAAGACAATGATTGCCAAACCAAGATTATCCCCAAGTAGATGGTAGAAAGATAATAGGATGTTTAGAAACGGATAAAAAAGTATTGTATTAAAAATATTTGCCAAAAGAGTAATTACTAATATTAGAAAACTCTTGTATTATACATTAAAAGAAATTACTTTTCAGGAATAGGGTCATATGTACCTGTAGGTGTTTTCTTGTTACATCTCATCACTCTGTTAATTCCAAGTTTTAATCCTTTAAAAACTCCAAACCTTTCCACTGCTTGGTATGTGTATTCAGAGCATGAGGGTTTAAATCTGCAATATCTTGTATTAGGGAATATTTTACCTAGTAAACCATGGTCGTATGAGAGAGTTTTTTGGTAAATGCGAAGGAAGAATAGAATGATGGATTTCATTACTGCAGGGCCTTCTCAAGCTGAGATGCTAATTCTTTTTCAAGTAAATGGTAGTCTTCACAATATTCAAATGCTACATATTGTAATAGAGTAGGAGAGGTTTTTAATTCCTTTTTTAGATTAACAGTATTAACAAAAATATTTCTAATTAATCTAGTCATCTTATGTCTCATTACAGCATTTCCTATTTTTTTGCTAACAACAATACCTAATTGAGGGTTTTCTAACTCTTCAGTTCTAACAAAAACTAACATCCCGTATTTACCGCGAAGTTTTTTACCATTCTTGTATATATATTGGAATTTTTCTTTTGGTAAACGATATTGTTTAGGAAGCACCTTAATATTGATTATCTAATATGCTTTGTAGGTTTTTTTCTCTTTAGCTTGTATTCCTCACTTGCAGAGAGACTTTTCCTACCTTTAGTCCTTCTAGATTTCAATACTCTTTTACCTGCAGCTGTTTTAGTTCTTGCTCTGAAACCAAATTTTCTTATTCTTTTTTTATTTCTTGGTTGATATGTTCTTTTCATTAGAATGCTTTTTTAGTTATAAAATCGAGCACATTATATATGATACTAGGGAAAGTAGCAAATTCTACACGAAAAGTTATCTACAATTGTCTATATTTCATAGGGTAGGGGAAACATTGTAGTAACAATACTCTGTACAAAGTTATCCACATATTTTAGAATTTGAATATAATGAATTGTTAGTCCCAATCGATCGATGAGACTGCCCTCTAAACTGCCTTCCGTGTTTATATTTATTAGTCTTTATTTATGGACAAAATAAATTTGAAACAACATATGAAGGATTTGCCTAAACCATCAGTTAATGATGATTCTGTTTCTAATTCCCAATACGATATAGACGACATATGGAAGATTGTCTCTGAGAATATTCGTCTTTCCATGGGTTTTAGAGATTACTCTGCATGGGTAGATGGGGTATATTTAAACAAAATAGAGAATGGTATTGCAGTATTTTCATGTCCAGAACAGTTTAAAAAGGACAGGATTTAGAAGAATCATCTTAGATTGTTTGAGAAGTGTCTTTTGGATGCTACAGGAGAGAAGTTCACAATATCTTTGGAAGTAAAACAGGGTAAAACAAAAACTGAGAAACAAATTAAATATGAATATCATAACCCACAAGGAGGATCTTCATTGGACCTCTTCTCGTCTGCAGAACAAGAACAGCGACAAAAAGAAAAATCTCTTAAAGAGTCTCAACTAAACCCTAAATACAGATTTGAAAACTTCATTGTTGGTTCAAACAATAGATTGGCGGAAGCGGTTGGAAGAGCTGTTGTTGAAAAACCTGGAGAGGCATATAATCCTCTTTTTTACCACGGAGACACAGGAGTAGGGAAGACTCATTTAATGCAAGCTATTGGCAATGAAGTAATTGAGAAAGATTCTTCTAAAAAGGTTGTCTATGTTTCTATAGAGAGATTTCTTAATGAAATGATTGAATCCATTAGAACTAGTAAACAAGAGAATTTTAGAAATAAATATAGAGAGGTAGATATACTAATCATTGACGATGTCCAATTTGTAGAAAACTACCCTAAGACACAAGAAGAACTTTTCCATACTTTTAATACACTACATCAGGCGAATAAACAGATAATATTGGCTTCAGACAGACATCCTCGTGAATTAAAGAATATTACAGATAGGCTTAGATCTAGATTTGCAGGGGGAATGGTAGCAGATCTACAAACTCCAGATTATGAAACCAGAATGGCAATTCTTCAACAATTGGCAATTGAGAGAAAAGTCAATATACCGGATGAGTACTTAACTCTAATATCGGAGAATATAAGCAATAATGTAAGGGAACTAGAAGGTGCTTTAACCAAGATAATTTCCTTAATGAACTTAGGAGAGGATATGACAGAGGAAGAAATTTCTAAAATGTTACAAATAGATATTGAAAGTAAAAGAAAAAGGATAACCCCCTCAAAAGTAATTGCAACTGTTTCAGATGTATTTGGAGTAACAGCAGGGGAGATAAAAGGGAAGAGAAGAACATCTTATATTGCTCTTTCAAGACAAGTAGTTATGCATATACTAAGGACTCAGTTAGATCTCCCTTTGGAGAGAGTTGCTCATGAAGTCAATAGGTCAGATCATACAACAGTACTTCATGCTTGTGAAAAGATAGATAAGATGAAGAAAACAGACCCTAGGTTTAAAGAAAAGCTTAACAAGTGTATTAAAACACTCTCCGAATAGTTGTGGATAAGTATGTGGAAAGCCCTAGTTATCTATGGATAACATGTTCATTAACCCACAATTAAGAAATGTTATAAAACCGTAGAGATGTTTATATACCAACATTTTTACATATCAGATTAACCACAGATACCTCTTATTTACCCAAAGTTATCCAACTAACTTATCCACCATGGAAAATATCTTTAAAACAGGATTTTTCTTTTGAAATATTTTTACAAAAGCAACAATTTTAAACACACATATCCACGTACTAGGGGAGGTATATTAATACTAGAACAAAGAGCTTTCTAAGAATTTTTAGCAGACTTTTCCACATATCCATACACACTACTACTATGACTACTAATTTTTAAATATAAATAAGAGATATAGAGTATTACCCTAGAAAGAGAAAAACTGTATAATGAAGTACTGCCATATAGATAAATTCTCTTAATATAAAAGAATATGCAGTTTTCTTGTAATCAAGATACATTTGCTAAATACTTAAATATTGCTAGTAGAATAGTAACAAGTAAACCAGGGTTACCAATTCTTAATAATGTATTGTTTAAAACAGAAAAAGGTAAGCTTTTAATTACCGTTACAGATTTGGAAATAGGTTTGAATACTTGGATTGGTGCAGATGTTCAATCTGAGGGTACTATTACTGTTCCTGTTAAGCAATTGTCAGAGTTTATTAATTCTGTTATGGCAGAGAAGATAGATGTTTCTTTAAATGGTAATACTCTTAATATTAAGGCAGGGGAGAATATTGTAGATCTTAATACAATGGCTCCTGATGATTTTCCTTCTGTACCTAGTTTGAAAGACCAGAAGGCTGTTGTAAAGATTAATAAGGATGAGATTGTTAAGACTGTTAATAGAGTTGCTTTTGCTGCTGCTACTGACGATATTAAACCTGTTTTAACTGGTGTTAAGATTGAGATAGAAGGAGATAAGGCATCTTTTGTTTCTACAGATGGTTTAAGACTTTCAAGACAGGTTATTAAACTAGAAGAGGGTGTCGAGAAGGATTTAGACTTCTTAGTTCCTGTTAAAGCTCTTCAAGAACTCGCACATATTATTAATGACTTTGATATTGAAAAGGGTGATGACTTTGTACAGGTCTTCTTTATTGAAGACAGAAACCAAGTTTTGTTTAGATTTAACGATATAGATATTGTCTCTAGATTAATAGATGGTAAGTTCCCAGAGTACAAGCAAATTATTCCAACTGGTTTTAAGACAAAATGCCTTTTAAGTAGGGAAGAATTACTTTCATCCCTAAAAGTTACCAATATCATTGCAAGGACTGTATTAGGTAATAAGTTAATATTGAATATAGATTCTGCTAAAGATACAATTACAATGAGTGCAACTCAGTCAGATGTCGGATCTAACAAGAGTAGTGTACATGGGAATATAGATGGAGATAATCTTCAGATAGCGTTTAGTGCTAGATTACTTTCAGATATTTTAAACCATGTCGGAGATGACAAGATGACTTTTGAATGTTCAGAACCTGTTAAACCTGGAGTATTCAAAGTTGAAGGTGATGATACCTTTATCCATCTTGTAATGCCTATGATGCTTTAGGTTTACTTCTTTCAATAATTTTATAACCAACTCCATGTACGGTTTGGATTAAACCTCTATCTCCAATCTTGTCCCTTAGTCTTTTTACATGTACATCTATGGTATTTGAATTATTAAACTTCCTGTAATCCCATACATGATCCATTAATTCATATCTTGTAACAGCTCTATTTTTATTCCTAACCAAATATTCAAGTAAAGAATATTCTTGTTTTCTCAAGGGTATTTCATCTCTACCTTTAGTAGCAGATCTAATACCTGTATCCATTGTAATGTCATCTACATGTAATTTTTCTGGAGCATACTTACTCTCTCTTCTATGCAAACACTGTATCCTAGCTAGTAATTCTTGCATGGGAAAAGGGTAGGTAAGTACATCATCTGCACCTTTTTCCAAAAACTTTACCTTATCTTTCCAACCATCCTTTTTACAAATACCTAAGATTTTTGTTTTTGGAGAAAGCTCTTGAAGATCTTCAAGTATTTCATATGATCTGTTTTTGGACAAATTAGTATTTATTACTACAACATTAAACTTCTCATCCTCTACTAAAAACTCATATTCAAAATCTTCTGTATCCAATGTCGTTTTATGGTCATATGACTCCAAAGTCTTTTTCATAATATGGGAAAGTGTTAAAGAATTCTCTATAATTAAGATATTCATGATGAATTACTGAAAAGTTATTCATCCAATATATGGATTTAACTTAAAGGTATCCAAACCTAGTAAGAGGGGGATTATGAAATTACTAATAGCTTTAACATTCTCATTGCTAAATAGTGTTGCCTTTTTGTTCTATTTATCCAGTATTAACAATTTTCTACCTTTTGACAGTTCTCAATCTTACAATTGGACAAATATTGTAACTGTGGTTGTTCTTTTTGCTGTAGGAATATTCTCTTTAGTAGGTATCCTGTTAATTCTTGGGCAATTACCTTTTAAAAAGAAAATATCTAATATTTCTTGGTACTTAGTTATTAAATATTCTGGAATTGTAACTTTGTTCTTGTTAATATTGGGAACTTTTTACTTTTTCCATATATTTACATGGTATTGGATATTAGCATTAGTAGTTCTTTTAGGTATTTTAATTGTAATTATTTAACCAATGAGTAGTAAATTTTCTTTTAAAGATGAATTAAAAGCTTTGGCAGATGTTGTTACAGGAGAAGAGGCTCTTAGAAAGAGAGAAGAAAAGGTTGATAAGTTAAAAGAAGAGGCTAAAGAACAAGAGAAGAAAGAGAGGAAGAGGAAGATTGCTAGCAAAGAGGTTGTATTAGAAAAGGAAGACGATGTTGAAAACAAAAAGGTTGTACAGAATATTAAGTTGTTTGAATGGGAGGCTCCTGAGAGAGCAAAGATTAGTTTTAACAACAAGTCATATTTAATTCTTGTAGGAGCTTGTTTACTTTTAGTTCTTTTTTTAGCTGTTTTAGGTCATTTTGGATTAATGGGATCCATATTGGCACTTCTTTTCTTAATATATGTTTGGGGTACTACAGAACCAGATATTGTTAAGCACAAGATTACTGCGAGGGGAGTAGATGTTGGAGACAAATTGTACGAGTGGTATATGTTAGAGAGTTTTTACTTTACAAAAAAAGGAGAACAATATTTTTTGTTTGTAGATACCAAGCTTAGGTTTCCTCCATCCCTAATATTTCTTTTCGAAGAGGGGGATAAGGATGCTTTGTTTGTAATTTTGCAAGACAAACTTTTGTATAAGGATATTAGAAAACAGAACAAACTTAGTAAGTTTGCATATGGGGAATATATTAAATTGGAGGATGTTTAGTATATAATTGCGTTGGAGGGATGCCTGAGCGGTCGAAAGGGGAGCACTCGAAATGCTCTGTTTGGGGTTTCCTGAACCGGGGGTTCGAATCCCTCTCCCTCCGTTCATGGCGCTAACTTATAGTGAAGGAGAAATATGAAATTACCTAGATTAAAGAGATACCAGAAGGATTTTGAATATTCATATTCTTTTGGGATATATCCTACCTTAGATTTATTAAAATTTAAGAGAGAGAAAGTCCTTAAAGTTTTGTTTAAAACAGATATTTCTAAAGAGAGTAAGGGGACAGAGGAGATTAAAGAGATTTGTAACAAAGAGGGGATACCTTTTGAAGTTAATGACAGAGCTATAGAGAGGATTGCATACAAGGAGAATACATATGTAATTGGTATTTTTGAAAAATATTCAGAAGATCTTAGTAAGGATGGTGACCATGTTGTTTTGGTTAATCCTCGTAATATGGGTAATGTTGGTACTATCATTAGGACTATGAAGGGTTTTAATTTTAACGATTTAGCTATCATTAAACCTGCTGCAGATATTTTTGATCCTAAGGTTGTTAGGTCTACAATGGGGGCTTTGTTTCAGATTAGGTTTAAATATTTTAATACCATAGAGGAATATGTGAGAGAGTATGGAGAGCATAATTTGTATTCGTTTATGTTAAAGGGGAAAGAAAATATTAAAGATGTTGAATTTAATTCTCCATTTTCATTAATACAGGGTAATGAAGCAGAGGGATTACCAGATACATATCTTAAACTTGGTAAGAGTATATATATTCCACATGGAGAGGGTATAGATTCTTTAAATCTTTCAATTGCTACTGGTATTGGGATATGGGAGAGTAGGAGGGGAGAATGAAGGAAATCAATATTATTTCGGTGGTGTTTCAGGATGATGAGAATAGAATTCTTCTGGTTAAGAGAGGTTTGGAGACAAAAGTCTGGCCTGGAAAATGGCATGTTGTATCAGGAAAAATAGAAGGAGAAGAAAAAGAGGATGATTGTTTAAAAAGGGAAGTATCGGAGGAAATAAATATTGAAAAATTCAAGATATTAAGGAAAGTTTTTTATAATGATTTCCAGGTTGGTTCTTCATATAAAGTTTTCCTCTATTTATGTAAAATATTGGAAGGAGAAATTAGATTAAGTGATGAAAATACAGAATATAAATGGGTAGATGTAAGCGAAATAGACGAGATGGATATAACGCCTGCTATTGTATTAGATTTAAAGGAGTTAGGATTGATAGCTTAGGAGGTGAAAAAATCTTGTCAAAATGATATAATATCTCCTTGCTCTTAATGGGGACGCTAGGCTTTCGACAATAGTCTGCGTGCAGAGATTTCAAATCGAGGGTTGTCTCGTTAAACAACACACAGATAAGTGTAGCAAATCGTTTTAACGCTTTTGCAAGTAAGGTAAAAGCTTCTGTAGAGTCTCTCTTCAGTAAGCCTCTTTATGCTTACAATTTTGCATAAGTCTAGTTATTGATTTAACTAGTGTCTATACATTCTTATCCCTGAATAGGAGGTATAGATAGTCGTTTTCAGGGTATAGTTAATATTTCTTGTCGGTAGGGGATTTTAACTGAATATTAATTACTGAGGGAGTATTTCTTTTTGTTTTACTTTTTAGAAATACTTTACTATTCAAGTAAAACTATTTTTGTACAGAACTCTGTGCTATGTTATTGGACGTGGGTTCAAGTCCCACCGTCTCCACCAAGCAAGATTACCACTTTTTTATGCTTTCCTTTTTAATAATGATAGAATCCTACTAATTAAATATTACATATTCAAATGTTTAGATCCATACTATTAAGGTATTTTGAAAATATTACAAAGAAGAAATGGTTAAAGAACAGTAATAGAGAAAAGTATATTGATATATATAAAACCAACAAAGAACAAATAGAAGAAGTATATTCAAAAGTAACACATTGGCATGGTACAGGTAGATACCATTATCAAGTTGATGGAAATTCTAAATATGATGGAAGTATAAAAGAAGATTCATTAGAAGATGTATTAAGTGAGATTTTAGATAAAGGTTGTATAGTTCCTTCCTTAGATCCTTTAATACAATCAGATAATAGATATAAGGAGAGTATCTCTACAACAAAGTGGAGAATATATGGAAGGATATATCTTGAATTACATTCAACAGATGAAACAGCACCAAAGATTACTTTTGGAAGTAGGTTGGATTTCCTTAAATTCTTTCTCCTTTTTTCAATTTTCAGTGTACCTATTTGGGGATTACCAATAGCATATTTTAAGACACATAGGGATCCTAAGCTTAAAGAGAGATGTCCTATATGGGCATCAACAATAAATAATACTTTTAAATCAAAGGGTAATGCCGCCTCTGATCTGATAAATATATGCGGAAAGGGGAGGTCAAATATTAGGGGTAACTATGGTTTATTATTTGGTATATCTGATAAAGGATTAATAAAAGCAGATATTAATCCAATGGTAGCATTATTTGAAACAAGATTTCCAAAATCAATAGGATTAGAGAATATTACTCATATAGAAGTTATAAATTCAAAAGTAGAAGAAGTAAGAAATATTTTAAAAGTAAAGGGTATAGATATTCCTGTTCTCCCATTAGAAGCTTGTGAGATCTATACTTCGAAAATTCCTTTTAAAGAGTGTTTAACTACAGATGGGAATATCTCAAGAGTTAAGGGGAGAGAATTAGTGGAATATTATGGTTAAGCCGTATCTTATTGGAAAGGGAGTGAAATGAAAGATCTGCCACTATTTAGTATACTTAAATATGTACAGAAAGAAATGTCAGATTAATATATTCTTACTATTTACTCTTGTATTCTCCACTCTTAGTTTTCTTCTTGTTCCAACCCCATATATTTCAACAAAAGTTTTGGCAGCTAATGCAGATTTTAATGTACAAAGAGGATGTGAGACACCATCTGCAGGGACAGGAACTGTAACTCTAACTGCAGGAACTGATTATACAGCACCTACCAATAATGATAGGGCGTTTATAAAATTAACATCCAACCGTATTACAGGGACAGGAGATACAGTAGGGGGAGGGAATCAAAACCCAGATGATTGGAGCTGGTATATTAGTGATCCGGAGTTTGCTGGAGGAAGTGTTGCTTTCAATCGTGCAGGAACTGCAAATCCCCAGAGATTTTGTTGGGAAATTATTGAATATATTGGTTCCAATGGTGGTAACAACGAAATGATTGTAAGAGGTGTTGGAACATTAACCCATACAACATCTAGTACAACGGTAGATACTAGTACTATCTCTGGTGTTAGCGATGATAACGATATTGTAGTATTTGTGACAGGACAGAGTGCTCTGGATATAAATGACAGAGATGAAATAAATGCTGCATACCATACTTCCGAATGGATATCTGCTAGTGATATTGCTAGGTTTACAAGAGGTTTTACAGGTAGCGATGCTAACAAGCTAAGTTATGCAGTAGTCGAATTTACAGGTACTAATTGGAGTGTAGAGAGGGTTGAACATACCTTCACAGCAGATGCTACAGAAGAAACAGAAACAATATCTAGTGTAGGGTCTACATCTAGAGCATTCTTTCATGCACAGTTTAGATTAGATTTAGAAGAGGGGTTAGATGATTCTTGGGCTGAGATGTGGTTATCTTCAACAACTGCGGTTAGTTTTAGAACACAAAATGCCTCTGGAGCCTTACCCTCTCAAGAACATGCTGTTGTTTGGGTGGTTAGTAATAGTGATACCAATTCTAGTACTGCTATGAATGTACAGCATGGTAGTGGAACAAGGACCTCTGCAGGAGTTTCGGAGGGGGTAAATAACGAGGAGGATGAATGGAGTAATACAATTACTGCCGTTTCAGATACATCCCAGACATCTGTTATGGGTATGAGTGGTAGGTCTACGGGAACGGGTGTTGCATATCCTAGGGGAGCGATTACTTTCTATTTAAACAGTACAACTGTAGTTAAATCGTATCAGTCAGATGATGGTCAGACTCAAACATATCGTTTTCAGGTAGTAGAATGGCCACAATCTGAGACTCCAGTATCTATTAGTATATCTACAGATGGTTCTGTGTCTTTTGGAAATATTGCTTCTAATACAACAGAAGATACTACGGCTACAGGAATTAATGACACTGAAGTAGTTAGTGTAGATAGTGGGCCTGCAGATCTAAATATTAAAAGTACTACTTTCAGTGATGGTAGTAATACTTGGTCGTTATCTTCTAGTAGTGGATCTGACCAAGTACATTGGGAATTTTCTCCTAATGGTTCTACATGGAATGATTTTTTAGTAGCAGATAACTACTATTCACTAGCAACAGGTATTGCTCAGGGTAATACACAGAATGTGGATCTGAGAATTACAACACCAACTTCCACGAGTTCTTACTTACAGCATAGTGTAACTGTTACTGTTCAAGCAGTAAGTCCATAGTTACATACTTTACTTACTCATTTTTTCATCTATGAGATTTTTTATTTCTTCTGGATTATCTATATTCTTGAATTTAATACCACTAATATTATTTCCAGTTACAATTACAATTGTTCCGTAATTAAACATTCTTCCAAACAAACTTTGTTCAATGGTAATAGAGTTTATCTTGTTGTATTGAATTTCATGTCTAACAACTTTTAAGAATCCTGTCTTGAGGAGTAGGGAAGAGTCTTTTACTTCTAAGTAGTTACTAATGTAGTCTAGAAAGGTAAAGATTACAGTTATAAAACCAATACCAAAGAGCATTAGAATGGCATCTTTGACGAATACAAGTTTAGATTGTTTGTATTGCATGTATTATGAAGAGTTATTTTAATGGGAAGATTATACCACTTCCATACTCTCCAAAATACTATCCACTATTTCATATTCACTCTCTTCTGCAATATCTTCTAAACCATAGAAATATGATTCTCCTGTATATCCATATGAATCTTCAAATGTTAAACCCTCTAATGTAATTACCCCTGGGAAACAAGGAGGTTCAAAGTAATTATTACCTTCGTTGGTATCATAGTAGTAGATATCTTCAATTCTTCGCATTGTTACACCTAACCAGTCAAATTCAGCATACTCTGTATTGGTATAGTCATGTTCTTCCATGGTATTACCAACTTCGTTATTAATATTCACCTGCTCTTGGTAATATGATGGGTTCTCGTCGTCAAACTTAGCATAGTCTCCACAACCAGCGAAACCAATACCAGAAACTGCTCTAATGCTAAAAACACTTTCGTTACTTTCATTGAAAATCTTTAGCCCTGTTATTCCTGTATATGTTGTTCCTGTTACAACCATATCTGTACCATCTCCATCCATATATTCAACAATACTCCATCCTGTAGGAAGTTCTGTAGTTATTACCTCTCCTGTAAAAGTTTCTGTTTCATCTTCCTCTTCTTCTTCCTCCTCGTCTATTTGCTCAACAATATCTTCGTCTAATTCAGAATCTTGTTCTTCAGAGGCATCTTCTTCCATGTCTTCTTCAAGCTCTTCACTCCAGAAGGGTAGGCTAGGGAAATTTTCTTTCCCAAACTCTTCAATATATGGTGCAGAAAGTATTCCTAGGAGGATTAATATTACTAGTATTAGGATGCTAATAATTATGGTTAATTTGGTCTTGGAATCTTTAATGGGAGATTCCTTTTTAGGAACTTCTTCCTTTTTTACTTCCTTAACCTTTTTTTCTTTATCCATTGCCTTTTAAAAAATATTTTATATATCTCAATATTACATATTCTGAAGACTTTTTCCAATTTTTAAAAAAGGTGCTAATATTAAGATATGAAAAGGCTACTGCCTGTACTTTTTGTTACAGTTACAATTTCATTAATGTGTTTGTCTAATGTTAATGCCGCTACTTTGGAAGTTTGTCCGAATGGTGGAGAATGTACATATGAATATACAGGGGGTGGGGCTGTTAATGCCATACAGACAGCAATAGATGCGGCTGGAGATGGAGATACTGTGTATATATACAATGGTACATATGCAAGTCCGGAGATGGATCTTACTTCTGCGCATACAGGGGTAACTATAGAGGGAGAGAGTACTGCTGGAGTAATTTTTACAGAGTCATATTTTAGGATTGGTTCTGCTGTAAATGGTGCATCTACGAATATTACGGTTAAGAATTTAACGATTCAGGATAGTTACGATGTTAACAATGGAATTGAAATTGTTAATTCAACGGGGGTTGTTTTGAGGAGTTTAGTAATTACAGGTTCTGGTGGAGAAGGAGTAAAGATTACGGGGAATGCAACTGTAGATTTTTACAATTGTAAAATGTCTACAGGTAGTTCTGCAGGGTTAAGAATTAATGGTTCAGGAGTAGAAGTAGATGCTTACAATGTGAATATTGTTAGTAATACCTTTCAGGGTGTTTTGGTAGAAGATGTTAGTGTTTTCAATATTGTAAATAGTAGGGTTGCTTCTAATGGTTCTGTGGGGATACAGGTGAACCAGGGTAGTACTGTAGATATTAGAAATACTAATGTGTATAGCAATACAACATATGGGATGAATGTTAGTAGTGTTACATCTCTAACTAATGACTACAACAATGTATATGGCAATACCTCAGGGGCATATACAGGAGATATTTCTGCAGGAGCAAATAGTTTGGCTGTAGATCCAGATCTTGCTTTGACAAGGGTTTTGAATTGTACATCTAACTTAATTAATGCTGGAGATCCATCCATTACAGATGTAGATGAGTCTGTTTCAGATATTGGTATGTATGGTGGTTCTAATTCTGGTTTTGACGGTATTAATTTTGTCTGTTCTGGAGATTTATTCTGCCATATTACAGCAGAGACCCATACATGTATTGAGTGTTTGTTAGATTCTGACTGTACAGGGGAAGAGACATGTAATACAGATACAAATGTTTGTGAGGTATTGGGGGCAGGGGATGAGCCAGATGATCCTGGAGATTCAGATCCTGATCCAGATACTACGGAAACAGATGACGGAGATCTCCCAGCAACAATTGTTTTTAAAGAAGATCCTGTTTTTTACAGTATTCTCTCTGTATTTCTAATTACCATTGGATATATTCTGTATGCCCAGAGGAAATATGGTAAGAAGAAGGTAGGGGACTAAAGACAATCTTCATCTGGAAGACACACACCTGCATCTTCATCTTCACAAGCTATTTCTGTACATGCCACTTCACCGTTTGAACATATACAGGTATTACAACCATCTGAAGCGGGGAAGCTTTCTCCATCTGCATATGCCCAACCATTGTATTCACATCTTTGTTTGTTAGAATCTTTAGCTATTTGTGTTGTGTAGAATATGTAACTAGAAAGACCAACAATGATTGTCCCCAGCGTAATTATTACAGCAACAAGTTTTGAATGCTTAGGATCTTTTTCTTCCATATCTAAATTGTAGCACAAGAGTTAGATGGCTAGCCAAGTAGCTGCGTAATATCCTGCAATGCCTGTTACAGTAGAAAGAAAAGCTCCCCAGACAATATCTATTAGGGTTATATATACAGGCCAATCTTTGAGTGTTGCAAGATTAGTTAAGTCATATGTACCATAGGAAAGTGCACCAAAGAGTGCTGCAAGGAGGAGTGTTTTAATTAGATTAGAATCCGTATATCCAGGTAAGACTGCAAATATTATTACTCCAACTACAAAGGAGAGGTAGAAGATTACAGCAGGGAGTATTTTGGGATTTTCAGCCATTAAATGGCCAATGCTATTGGAGTAGAGGTTTTTGGATATTACTGTAAGCCAGAGAATATCTACCAGAAGGAAAGCAAGGAGGGTTAGTAGATAGAGATATATGTATTTCATATTGACATATACTTAGATTAACTAAGTATATTATACCTAATTATTGTCTGATATCTTTGCAATTTGAAACTATTTGTATTCTAGAAGGGGAGAGTTCTTTTATCTTTTCAAAATCTTTTTTATCTCTAGTTAATATGTAGTCACAGTAATCTAATGCACTGAAATATTGAAGACAATCTTCAAAGTTGGGGAAGTCTATGGACACAGATCTTTTGGCTATGGATTCTGTTAGAGGAATTAAGTTGATGGTCTCAAGGAAGAGTTGCATATCTTTACAGATTTGTGTGTTTGGTTTTATTTTTAAGACATAAAAAGCTATATGTACCGAAAGGGGAGACATATATAGGCATTCTTTGTCTGCTTCAAACATGAATGATGTAATGGAAGGATCTACAGATCGTGTTTCATCCATAAGGTCAATTAAGATATTTGCATCTAAGAAAACTTTTTTCATTTGCCATATTTCTTGTCAAGTAATCTATGGTAGGCTTCTTTATAATCCTTTGCATCTTTTACCTCATCTTTGTATTCAGTACACCCGATTAGACCCATCAATGCCCTTTGGTAATCTTCTTGTGTATATTTTTTCTTTTTAGAAACTTTAATGTCGAAGTGAGCAGGAATGAAATATCCAACAGGAGAACCCTTTTCTAAAACTTCATACATTTCTCCAGAAGCTAAGGAATCCTTAACTTGAGTAAGGTTATGTCTAAAATTCCTCAGATTTATCTTTTTGTAATCTTTGTTTTCCATGTTGAACATAAGTTTAACATGGGTGGAAATTAAAAACAAGGAAATATTACTTCTTAGGCCACCAAGGGATTAATATAGATGTCCTATGTAAATATTCCCAATATTGAGGATTGTATGTAAATTTCTCTGTATTTTTTCTTTCTAAAGTAGGAATCCCCGTTACAAATATTAAAAGAAAGGCAATATATATTGGAGAGAGTAGGGATATGTATTCCCAATTTTGCATCGGTGATAAAAGGGTTAGAGATATTCCAATCCAAAAGAGTATTTCTCCAAAGTAGTTTGGATGTCTAGAGTATTTCCATAGTCCTGTAGATATGAACTGATCTTTGTTTCTAGGGTTGGATTTAAATTCGAATTTTTGTTTGTCTGCAATATATTCAATTATTAATCCTGTTAAAGAGATTGTAATACCTAAGATAGAAATAAAGGAGAGTTTGTTGTTTAGGTCTTTAGGAAAGATTATGGATATGGGGAGCATTATTATGCTTATAGATATGGCTTGAAAGAACCAGAAGGAAGCGAATTTTAATATATTTCCTCTAATATTATTAAACCTGTCATCCTTCTTAATCTTTTTAATTCTTTTGAAAAGGTATGTAGAGAGTCTTACACCCCAGAGGGTAATTAATATTGTTACTATGTAAGCTAAAGGGGTTAGGTTATTGTGGTAAATTAACAGAATTATTGTAGTTACTACAAATGTTAAACCGTATGATAGGTCTGTTACTCTATCTGTTTTTTGAGATATTGCATAGATTGCAAAGAGGGTTTGTATTAACAGAATTACTATAAATGTAAAAAGAATATTGTTTAGCATACCTAATGATATTGTACCATGGAATGGGTGTATCTAAGAAATCAAGGTCTTAACTCCAGTTCTTCTTTATACAAAAGGTTTTTATCTCTAAGAAAATCGTTATAGGATTCCAAGGCCAGGCCTTAAATGGCGGAGAGGGTGGGATTCGAACCCACGGTAAGCCTTTACGACCTACGACTCGTTAGCAGTGAGTTCCTTTCGACCACTCAGGCACCTCTCCATAACTAACAGTGTAATTATAATGCATTTATCTCCATTTTTCTATCTAAAATAATATATAATGACATATGAAAGAAATGTACTTAGGAGCACATGTATCTTCAGCAGGAGGTATATACAACGCCATTAAGAATGCTGAAAAGTATGAAATAAATACAGTTCAAATGATGCCCACAGCACCAATGAAGTGGGCCACTAAAGATATTCCAGATGAAGAAATTGAAAAATTTGTTAATGAATTAGAAAAATCTTCAGTTAAAAAAATCCTTTTACACGGAATATATCTAACCAACCTAGCTAGAAAAGACAAACAACTTTTCCATTTAGGAAAAATGGGCTTAGTTGTATATTTAAAATTCGCAGAAAAGGTAGCGAAAGAGATTGAAAAAAGAAATATAGATTGTGAAATATTAGGAATATGTTTCCATCCAGGATCTCAAAAAGATCTAGATGAAAAGGAAAGCTTGGAGAGGATAATGTATGGGATAGATTGGATATTAGAAAAAGTACCTGGAAAGCAAAAACTACTAATTGAAACTACTGCGGGAATGGGGAACAATATGGGAGATACATTGGAAGAATTAAGAGATATTAGAGAGGGTGTAACAGAGAAAGATAGAGTAGGCTTTGTATGTGACACTCAGCATATGTTTGCATCTGGATATAATTGGAGAGATGATGTTCCCGGTGTAATTAAAGAAATTGACGAGAATCTAGGTCTTGAAAATGTAAAAGCATTCCATCTAAATGACTCAATGACAGAGTTAGGATCTAGGAAGGATAGGCATGCTAATTTAGGAAAAGGAGAGATAGGGGAGGAATCTTTTAAAGAGATATTAAAAAAACTTCCTTCCATGTCCTTCATCTTAGAAACACCTGCTTTAAAAAATTCATCAACCATGCAAGAAGAAATTCTTAAACTTAAAGAATTAGCTAATATTTAATATTAAATACCTAATCATGAAAAAAGAGATAAAAAAAGCACTAGAGAAATTTGTAAAAGCATCTCCAAGTACAAAAGTTTTGTTTTTAATTGTTAGTGCAATACTTCTCTCTGCATTAATATATTCCATATTTATGCTTCTAATTGTTAAGTAATATTATGAATTTAAATAGTAACCAAAAGAAAGCGGTAGAGCATAAAGAGGGGCCTTTGTTAATAATTGCGGGAGCTGGTACAGGAAAGACCTCTGTAATTACACAGAGGATAGTACATATCATTAAACAAAAATTAGCAAAACCAACAGAGATATTAGCATTAACATTTACAGAAAAAGCGGCAGATGAAATGCAAGAGAGGGTAGATATTGAAATGCCATATGGTTACCAAGAACCATGTATTTCAACATTTCACTCTTTCTGTGACCAAATTCTTAGAAGAGATGGATACCATATTGGTTTAGATACAAACTACAGTCTAATGACTGCTGCTCAGGGATATATTTTCTTAAAAAAACATCTCTACGACCTTCCTCTAGATATCTTCAGACCAAAGGGTAACCCAACAAAGTTTTTAAACGACATATTAAGCCACTTTTCTAGATTACAAGATGAGGATGCTTCTCCTGAAGAATATATTAAATATGCAAAGAGCCTTCCAAAGAAAACAAAGGAAGAGAAGGAGATATATGAAAAGACTTTGGAATTGGCAAAGGTATATGAGAAATATACAGAGTTAAAAGTTGAAGAATCTAAGTTAGATTTTGGAGATTTGATAATTTTTACTTTGAAATTGTTTAGAGAAAATCCAGATGTATTAAAGAAATATAGGGAACAGTACAAATATATTTTAGTAGATGAATTTCAGGATACAAACTACACTCAGAATGTTTTGGTTAACACCTTAAGCTTGGGATTAAAAGGAAAGGATGTAGATGTTAATAACAAGAAGAGGCCCAATTTAACAGTAGTAGGGGATGACGATCAAGCTATTTATAAATTTAGAGGGGCTGCAATTTCAAATATTTTGCAATTTAAGAAGATATATAAAGATGCAAAAGAGATTGTTTTGACAGAGAATTACAGATCTAACCAAGAGATTTTAGATTCTGCATATTCTTTAATTACAAAAAATAATCCAAATAGGTTGGAAGAGACAGAGAAGATAGATAAGAGATTAATTGCAAGGGGTACGTTTGACCCTGTAGATGATGACATTGTTCAACTAATGGTAGCTGAAAATGAACAAGAAGAGGCTGAAAAGATTGCTAAGAAGGTTTTAGAACTAACTGGATATTCTGAAGATGTACAAACAGAGGGTGTTTTTGACGACTCTGGGCAATCTGCTTTCTTAGATAGTGATGGGGTAGAGGGTAAATATAAATTCTCAGATATTGCAATATTAGTAAGAGCAAATAAACATGCCGAAGCAATTACCCAAGCTCTAAGGGTTAGTGGTATTCCTTACAAACTAGGTGGTTCAAGAGGTTTGTATTCTAGGGAGGAGATTAAAACAGCAATTGCTTTCTTAAAAGTTTTGGTAGATCCAAAAGACAGTAAAGCAATGTTTAAACTTTTGTGTATGGACCAGGTAGATATTTCTCCTAAAGAGATTGTTAATTTAAATGCTCAAGCAAGAAGAAATAGAAATAGTTTGCTTGAAGAATTGGAAGAGATATGGGGGATTAAGTTAGGGGAGGAAGAGGGAGATATTGAAGAGAAAGAGAACAGAATTTTTTCTAAAGAAAGTGTTGCTAATATTTCTAATCTTTTGGTAATTATCAATGAAGCGTTAATCAAAATTAAAGAAGAGAAGCCAATTACAGATATTCTTTACATGTTTATCAAAAACTCTGGCTTTCTAGATGCTTTAGTCAAAGATACTAGTGGGGAGAATCAGTTTAAGATTTCAAATATTCATAAGTTCTTTGAATTAGCTAAAGAATATGAGATAGAGAATAAGGATACTAATATTTTTGAATATGTAGAATATCTAGATTACTGTATAGAAGTAGGGGAATCTCCGTTGGTAGATCAAACAGATTTGTCAGAATACAACGCTGTTAATATTCTTACTGTACACGGAGCCAAAGGTTTGGAATTTCCTGTTGTATTCATGGTCAATCTTGTTAGAGATAGATTTCCTAGTAGAAACCAGAGCGATACAATTCCAATTCCTAGAGAATTAATAAAAGAAGATCTATTAGTTGAAGATGAAAAAGAATCCCATGTACAAGAAGAGAGGAGATTGTTTTATGTCGGTGCTACTAGAGCGAAGGAGAAACTTTTCTTAACTGCAGCTAAATATTACAGTGGTGGTGTTAGAAGAAAGAAACCTAGTATCTTTCTTAATGAAATTTTGGATAGAGATGTTGAGAATTCCTTTGAAGAAGAGAAAAAAGCAAAGAAGGGTAATGGTTTTGAAGAATTCTCAGAAAAGGAAGAGAAAGAGACGTTTAAGGATGACTTTGTATACAAGACAAACAGTATTAGTTACTCTCAGGTTAATAGGTATCAGGAGTGTCCAAAGAAATATAAATATTCATATGTGTACAAAATCCCTACTCCCCAAAACAGAGCCCTATCTTTTGGTTCAACAATTCACAACACTTTAAAGAGTTTTTATGATATTCATAAGAGATCTATAGAGAGTTTAGCTGGTATACAAGAAAAGCCTACATTAAAAGATTTATTAAAGATATATAAAGAGAGTTGGATATCTGCAGGATATGAGTCTAAAGAAGAAGAGAAGGAGAGGAAGAAATCTGGGGAAAAAGCATTAAGAGAATTTTATAAAGATTTGTACAAAGAAGAGGATATTCCTGTCGGACTGGAAGAAGGTTTTTCAATTAACATTGGAGGTGTTTCTTTTGTAGGGAAGATAGATAGAATAGATTTGGTGAGTGGGGGAGAGAAAAAGGCGGTAGAGATAATAGATTACAAGACAGGAAAGGTTAAGGATAAATCAACCATTAAAAAAGATCTCCAATTACCTCTATATGCAATTGCTGCTGAAAAAGTTTTAGGGGTTAGAGTTGTTAAAGCAAGCTATATTTTCATTGAACATGGAGAGAAGATAGAAGTAGATATATCTCCTGCAAAAAGGACTTTTGCAGAGGAGGGATTGGTTAAAACTGTTGAGAAAATTAAAGAAAATGATTTTAAACCTACTCCTGGTTTCTTATGTAGGTATTGCGACTACAATGATATTTGTGAAGATGCTCAATTGTAAGATTTGTAAAATAGTTGGTATAATCCGAAGACTTTATATACAATATTACTAGAACATGTTTAATACGATTATTCAAAAAATATTAAGAATCTTTACAACCAGTATTAATGCTGCACAATCTATATCTGGGACATTGAGTGAAGAGATTAACCAAAACGCAATGGAAGAGATTACAGATGAAAAGACTTTTGTTCAATGGATTATAAATATCTCTATTCCTCTTGGTGTTACATGTGCTTTTGTTTTGCTTGTTTATGCTGGTTATATGATGGTAACTAGTCAGGGGAATCCTGATAAATTACAAGAGTCTAGAGAGGTTATTACTAATGCAGTTATTGGTTTTGTTGTTGTTATTTTGGCAGTTACCCTTTTATATTTGATTAAAGATTCTTTAGGATTAAGTTTTTAAAGGTATATATAGATGAATATTATTAGCAAGATATACGCAGCAGATCCTTGGAGCGATTTAAAGACTCCTGTATCTTCAGATCTTTCTTCTTGGGAAGGATTGCTAAGGAAGTTTTATCAGCTATTTGATTTCTTTATACCTTTCTCTGCTGTTGTTGCTGTAATTATGATAATTGTAGGAGGTTATAGTTTAATGACTGCAATGGGAGATCCAGACAAGATAAAGAAAGGGCAGGGGATTATTACTGCAGCTGTAGTTGGTATGGTAATTGTTTTCATAGTTAAATTATTAGTAGGGTTCATTATTGGCCTTGTGGAATAAATCCTGTTGCAATTAGGTTAATATATGGATATAATTCATTAGCTTTTAAATATATTTTTAGTTTAAATTAATAAAATAACATCAATGAAAAAAGCATTAAAAACATTAGGAGGAATAGCTACTACACTTACAAGTCTTACAGGTAGAGCTTATGCTGCAAGTGCCGATGAATACTTAAGTGGTTTGGATTTCGGAGTAGGATCTACAGACCTAATGAGTTGGTTAAAGGGTGTTCTAAACTTAGTTATAGGTATTTCTGGACTTGTATCTGTTGTTATTTTAATCGCAGCAGGTTATATGTTTATTACTGCAAATGGTAATGAAGATACCATTCAAAAAGCAACAAAGACATTAACTTTTGCAATTATTGGTCTTGTTATTTGTTTGATCTCTGTATTGATCGTACAGTTTGTATTAAACAAAGTAATTGCTGCTTAAAGCATTAGACTTTTTACAATATCATGATAGATTTGTCATTCCTAAATAGTACGGGTTATGAAGGTTTGCGAGAATTCTTAGACGCTACTCTTTCTCTGGCTGTTGGTTTATCTGTCCTTGTAACGGTAGTATCTTTAGTTATCTCGGGTTTTCGTTTCATGCTATCCAATGGGGATGAAGATAAAATAAAAGCAGCACAAAAATCCCTCGTTTTTTCATTGTTGGGTTTAATCCTTGTTTTCTTAGCTCCAACTGTAATACAATTTGTATTAGATAAGATAGTTGGAATATAGAATGTTTACACCATTAGTATATGCAGTAGATGATCCTCCTCAAATACAGGAGATGTTTACCGTTATAGATAATGTGTTAGATAAAATAGTTCCTGTTGCTGTTATATTATGTGTTGCAATGTTTGTAGTAGGTGGATACATGTGGATGGTCTCTGGGGGAAACCCAGATTCTACAAAAAAAGCGCAGGGTACAATGACTTGGGCTGCAATTGGCTTTGTTTTTATCTTTTTAGCAAGGGCAATACTTTCGGTTGTTGAAACATTTATAGCTTCTTAAAGATGAAGAATCACGAGAACAAAGCAAAGACATACTGGGATAGTCAGTCCTATGCTTTTAATGGCCTCAAACTCATTGTTAGAAACGAAAGAAACTTTAGACTTCAAATGATCTTCGCAGCTTTTGTTTTAATTGCAGGTATTGTTTTTGACATCTCCCATTCAGATTGGGTAGCTGTAGGATTACTTGTTGCAATGGTTTTAATTACAGAGGCATACAACAGTGTAATAGAGGCATTGTGCGATACCATTTCAAAAGAATATAGAGTGAATATTAAATATGCAAAGGATGTTAGTGCTGGTTGTGTTTTAATTAGTGCCATATTATCTGCTACTGCAGGTACCATCATCTTCGCTCCATATGTAATTAATTGGGCAAGGGACATTATCGAGAAGATGGTATAATTTCACCATGAAGAATCTGTCCCGAATATTTACAAGTTTAATACTTTCAATTGTTTGTATTTTGTTTTTTGTTACTCCTTTTAGGTTAGATATTTTTTCTGGAGAGATTGAAGATTTAGAGCAAGAAATAGAGGAGAAACAGGAAGAGATAGAGGAAAACAAGAGTTTGTTAGAGCAGATAGAGGAGAGGATTTCAGAGATTAGTAATAGTAAATATTCTTTGAGTGAAAAGATTTCTTTGTTAGGGAAAGAGATTTCTGAAATTGAGGAACAGATAGAAGAGAAAGAGGAGGAGATAGATACTAAGTTAAAGGAGATAGATGCCAAGGAGAAACTTTTAGCAGAAAAACAGGTTCTTTTAGAGAGTGTTTCTGGTGAATTGTATGTAGAATCTAGGTTTGGTTTTTACAACTTTTTGTTTTCAGGCAAGGGTCTAGATGATTTAATTGAGAGTTTGTTTGTTAGAAAAGCAGCTATTTCTTTGTTAACAGATGAGATTGAAGAGATTTCTGGGGAGTTTTCTAATTTGGCTGAAGCTAAAACAAATCTTTTAGAAGAAAAAGATTTGTTAGATGAAGAGAAGGGGGTTTTAGATGATTCTTATGACCTTTTAGCAGCTGAAAGGAGTAAATTACAAGCAGAATTAAATGCACAGTATGCACAGAAGAGTGTATTGAGTGCGGAAATTACAGACTTGACCAAGAAAGTATCTCAGTTGCAAGAGGCAATAATTGCGTCTAGAAGTGCGGGTTTAATTTCAACTGGTGGAACAACAGGGACAGAAGAGGGGACCGCTATATCTCAAGCTCCTTCTGGGTATTGGGGAGTTTTTTCCATAGGGGCATATACTCATAGAAATGGGATGAGTCAGTGGGGTGCTAGAGCTAGAGCGGAGGCTGGGCAGACGTATGAAGAGATTCTGGATGCATATTACCCTTCTACAACTTTAAATAAAAATTACACGGAGCCTTCCATGATACATGTTAAGGGGACAGGAAATAGTTGTACTTGTCAAATATATAACAAAGATGGAAGCTGTGCTTCTTATGAAAAATATTATGATGTTGAGATTTCTTTTGGTACATATATGAACAGAATATTTGAAATGCCTCCAAGTTGGGATGTAGATGCTGTAAAGGCACAGGCTATTGCCACAAGATCTTATGCTATTTATGAATACAAGAGAAAAGGATACGTTATTCCAAGTCAATCAGATCAAGTTTACAAAGATTGTGATAATACATCAGCATGGAAATCTGCTGTTAGTGCGACTAAAAACCAAGTCTTAGTCTCCGGGTCTTCTCCCCATAAGGCATTCTTTGCTGCAGTTCATGGAGGATGGGGAGATGATGTAGGATGGGATACCCAGAGCGGTAATGGAAATGATTGGTTTAATGATGCTTGGGAAAAAATCTCTGGTGTTAACTGGTTTTATAAATCCTGGTATAGATATGGATACACAACATCTGGTACCAATTGTGGTCATAGTCCATGGCTCTCTCCAACAGAAATGGCTGCAATGGTTAATTCATATAAGATAAAGAATGGTATAGGAGTTAAAAACAACCCTGATTTATCAAGGTTGTTACCCATTGATTATGGATTATGTCCAGGAAGAGAGGATTATGAAAGGACAGATAAAGATCCTTACACACCTTCCGAATTAAAATCTTTCCTAAGTAATCCTGTTAATACGGTATACAGCGCATCCGTTGCCCTTTCAAATGGAAATACAACGGGGGTTACCTTTTATACCGATGCAGGAAACATCTCAATGAGTGGAATGTTATTTAAAAATATATATAACCAGACTGCTCCTGGACATATGAGAATTCAGCAACAGTCTGATTATGCTTACTTTAATATAGAACGGAAATAGTATTGTTATAAAGCCAAAACTATGATATCGTTAGTTACATGATTAAACGAAAAGACATACCTAAAAAATTAAGAAAAACCGAGAAGTCTTTTGTGCAAACATTGGCAAATGAAAGCCCAGATAAAGGACTCTTAAGGGTTTTCCCTAAGGATGTATCTTTCCATGGACAAGATAAAGATGAAGATATTGTACTTGTAGCAAGAGCCCACTGGATTACATGGATACCACAAATATTCTTTTCCATAATGCTAGCAATATTACCATTCCTGTTAATGTTTCTTCTTACTGAAATAGGGGTGTCTATGACCATAGGGTTAATAATATTGGGTTTAATTGTTTCAATTACTACTTTACTGAATGCTTTTTTTAAGTGGTTTTACTCTGTAAATATAATAACAACGCAGAGGATAATAGATGTAGATTTTGTTAATGCTTTTCAACATAGGTTTTCAGAAGCACAATTAGAAAAGATAGAGGATATATCTCACGAACATATTGG